>OHYU01000380.1_pt1 | contig 24676 bp, 27 predicted proteins | sample 1580331 | NCBI WGS metagenome assembly OHYU01 (sample SAMEA3882519, study PRJEB24775) | human gut metagenome | biome: human-associated habitat; feature: intestine environment; material: feces | place: Netherlands | collected 2009/2010
CTGTTTACTTTCTATACTTTAATATACATAGATTATATATCATTTTTCTAAGTATTTATCAAGTAAAATGTGGTTTTCATCCCACACGCAAGCGTGTGGGTTTTTCGCCACAAATTTATAACAAGCCATCTAAAGCGTGTCACAAGACATAGAAGTACTACTGCTTGGGTTGCTTTATCCGCCACAGGATCAAGTATTTTACCTAGATCACTCATCATATTAAATGTACGGGCTATATATCCATCTAACAAATCAGTCAAACCTGATATAACCAATAATGTTCCTGTTAAGACATAATCTTTTTGATTCATATACGTATATAAAATTACCGGCAACAGCAATAATCTGAACATAGATAATATATTAGGTATTGTGAATATATTCTTATTTCTCATTCTATCACTTCCTTATTATTAATACTAAAGTGTATAGCATGAATTATCAATATAAAAGAGGCAGTTGCCTGCCTCTTTGTATGTTATTTAAGTGTTACATATTTAAATACGTATGGAGTACTTACTGTATTATGAACTAATCCCTTAACGTTCTTAGCCTGTAATGCAGCTGTACCAGTTTGAACAACTGGTATATTTGGCATATCGTCCATCATTACTTTTTCAGCTTCAAGCAATTCATTCCAACGCTTATTGACGTCAGTTTCATTCTGAGCCTGTTTTAATAATGAGTTATACTGCGCATTTTCCCATTTACCATAGTTGTTTGAGTTTGTGCTAGTTAATACGTTTAAGAAAGTAGTTGGATCAGCATAGTCTGGAGCCCAACGAGTGCAGGCAATCTGGAAGTTACCACTTGCTTCTCTGTTATAGATTCTGTCTTTCTTAACAGTAGCTACCATGTTAACTTTTAAGCCCTTTAACTTAGTAAATGAACCCTGTAAGTATTCTGCGAAAGTATCCATTGGAGATTCATCAGTACCATATAATAAATCAACTGTGATTGTATCAGTACCTAATTCTTTCTTAGCAGCATCTAAGTATTCCTGTGCTTTCTTTACATCATAGTCTACATATTTACCAGATTCTTCACGGAAATCCTTACCTGAAGGACTCTTACATAACTGAGCTGGTACAAAACCAGTAGCTGGCTGTGAACCATCTTTTAAGATGTTATCACATAAATCTTTTCTATTGATTGCATAAGATAATGCATGTCTTAAGTTTTTGTTTGCAGTAGTATCTGCCTTGAAGTTACAGATTAAGTAAGCAAGATATCCTTCTCTGATAGCCTTGAAAGTATCTTTACCTTTATACTTATCTACTAATGTAGAATTGATTGTAGCATAATCAACTTTACCATTATCGAAGTTCTGAGCAGCAGTCTTAGGATCCTGTACTAAGTACATTTCTAAGTTCTTAGTCTTAACAGACTTTGCATCATAGTACTTATCATTCTTAGTGAATGTAGCCTTGTTACCCTTGATCCACTTAGTCATCTTATAAGCACCATTACCTAAAATATATTCAGGCTTAGTTGCATAGTTCTTACCACATTTTTCAACGAACTTCTGGTTCTGTGGGAAATAACATGGGAATGACATTAAACCTACAAAATATGGAACATTCTTTTCAAGATCAACGACAACAGTCTTGTCATCAGTTGCTTTAATACCAAGTGTGTTTAACTGTTCATCAGTTGCAGTAGTACCTAAATTAATTAAAGAATCAGCATTCTTAATTGAAGCACCTTCGCTACCTAACATATAAGCGTAGTTACCTGCATTCTTGATGATTCTGTGCCAAGAGTAAACGAAGTCCTGTGCAGTGACATCATCACCATTAGCCCATTTAGCATCTCTTAAATGGAAAGTATAAGTTAATCCATTGTTGCTTACATCCCAGCTCTTAGCGATGCCAGGGATTGTGTTGCCCTTCACATCAACAGTTGTTAAACCGTCTGTGATAGCAGTGATTGCATTGAAAGACATTGCATCATCAACGACTGTGCTGTCCATACCAACGATATCTGTATCATTCGCAAATCTGAATGTATCAGTATCTGTCTTAGAACCACAGCCAGCAAGCATACCTGCAGCAGTAGTTAATGCAAGCAATACCTTTACTGTTTTACCTGTTTTCATTAATTTTCCCTCCAAAATTTATTATTAATGTTAACAGTTGTGTAGTTTACGCTTTACATCAGATGTAGTCAATCGTTTTGTACATTTTCTTTGTAAATATATTAAAATTTCATTACATTTTAGTAATATCGGAAATATTGTAAATGTTTAATCAAAACACAAAAAAAAAGGAGACAGCATTTCTGCTATCTTCTAGGCCACTCTGTTTTGACACAAAGTAGAGGTTATTTTAATTTAACATATTTGAAAGTATATGGAGTTCCTACTGGTACCACTACTAATCCTTTTACGTTCTTAGCCTTTAATGCTGCAGAACCTTTTTCGAATACTGGGATATAAGCCATATCTTCCATCATAACTTTTTCAGCCTGGATCATTAAATCCCAACGCTTAGTTAAATCTGATTCTTTCTGGATCTGTTCCATTAATGCATCAAACTTAGCATTAGCATATTTACCATAGTTGTTTGAGTTATCAGTTAAAGCTAAGTTTAAGTAAGTTGTAGGATCTGCGTAGTCTGGTCCCCAACGAGTACATACAACCTGGAAGTTACCATTTGCTTCTCTGTTATAGATTCTATCTTTCTTAACAGTTGCAACCATGTTTACCTTTAAGCCTTTTAACTTAGAGAATGAACCCTGTAAGTATTCAGCCATAGTATCCATTGGTGATTCATCAGTACCATATAATAAATCAACTGTGATTGTATCAGTACCTAATTCTTTCTTAGCAGCATCTAAATATTCCTGAGCTTTCTTCTGATCATAGCTTACATATTTATCTGCATCATCACGGAAATCTTTACCAGCTGGGCTCTTAGATAACTGAGATGGAACGAAACCAGTTGCAGCCATAGAACCATCTTTTAATACGTTTTCACATAAATCTTTTCTATTGATTGCATAAGCTAAAGCTTCTCTTACGTTCTTGTTAGCAACAGTGTTGTTCTTGAAGTTTACCTGTAAGTAGAATAAGTAACCTTCATTGAAAGTAGTGAATGTATCTTTACCTTTATACTTATCTACTAATGTAGAGTTGATTGTTGCATAGTCAACTTTACCATTATCGAAGTTCTGTGCAGCAGTCTTAGGATCCTGTACTAAGTACATCTCAAGATTCTTAGTTGCTACTGTTTTCGCATCATAGTACTTATCGTTCTTAGTGAATGTTGCTTTATTACCTTTGATCCACTTAGTCATTGTATAAGCACCATTAGATAATGTGTATTCTGGTTTAGTACCATAGTTCTTACCACATTTTTCAACGAACTTTTCGTTCTGTGGGAAGTAGCATGGGAAAGCCATTAAATCTGTGAAATATGGAACCTTGTTGTTTAATTCAACAACTAAAGTCTTATCATCAGTTGCTTTAACACCTAAAGTGTTCATCTGTTCATCTGTTGCCTTTGGGCCTAGATCAATCAACTGACTCGCATTCTTAACTGATGCACCATCATCACCTAACATGTAAGCATAGTTACCTGCATTCTTAATAATTCTCTTCCAAGAATAAACGAAATCGTTGGCAGTGACTTTATCACCATTTGACCACTTAGCATCTTTTAAGTGGAAAGTGTAAGTCTTACCATCAGCACTTACATCCCAGCTCTTAGCTAATGCTGGAACTGTCTTGCCTTTGTCATTTACTGCTGTTAAGCCGTCTGTGATTGCGTGGATTGCGTTGTATGACATACCATCATCAACTACTGTAGAATCCATACCCTGGATATCTAATTCACTTGCAAATCTGAAAGTATCTGTATCAGTTTTGCTTCCACATCCAGCAAGTAATGCTGCTGCCATACTTGCAGCAACTAAAACCTTTACTGTTTTCATAATTTTCCCCTCCATAATGGATATAAATGTATGATAGCATCCAACTATCATGAAAAACATCTTACACTCTTTGTGTATACATGTCAATATTCATTAGCATAAATCTTTGTGCATTTCATGAATCTTTTTTACTAATTTGTCTTTTCCACAAATTGACTAATTCTAATATTTTTTGTGCTTAATTTATTATCACAAAGAGAAAAATCACGCATATAAAAAAGGCACCAATCAGGTGCCTCTTAGTCCATAAATGGGTTGATTTTATCAAGGATTGCATCCTTATTTGCGAAACCAATGATCTGTGTAACAGCCTTACCTTCTTTAAAGAAAATCATGTTTGGAATTGACTGTACACCGTATTTAGATGCTAAATCAAGTTCATTGTCTACATTTACTTTAACAATTGTTAACTGATCATTTTCAGCATCTAATTCTTCTAATACTGGACCAACCATCTTACAAGGGCCACACCAGTCTGCATAGAAATCTACTAATACATACTTATTGTTTAATGCTTCATTAAAACCGTTCTGATCTACAATTTTCATATTCTTCACCTCACCTATATTTAAACAGATTGAAGAATATTCCGCAACTTATTTGCTTAGATGAATATCATAGGTCGTATAGGCAAGTTCTATGCCTTCTTCGTTGAAACGCTTATTCATGTTTTCAAGTAAACTACATCTAAGTGTTTCATAGTTTTCTGTAGCTGCCCATACTCTAAGTGTAAAGGTTAATGCACTATCCTTATATTCTGTCATATTCACAAATGGTGGAATATCATGGAGACAATAAGGATTAGATAAGGCTTCTTCCATAATAACCTTCTTAACTAATTCTGTATCACTACCCATAATAACATCAAAGTTTAAATCTACACGACGTATTTCTTCACTTGAATAATTCACTAATGTTGAGTGTGCTAACTGTGAATTAGGAATGACAATCTTCTTATTATCTAAAGTAAGTAGGTTTGTATAGAGTAAAGAGATTTCCTGAATTCTTCCTGTGACACCTACAACTTCAATTAAGTCTCCTTTTGAAAAAGGTTTTGCTAGTAAGATGATAATACCATCAAAGAAGCTGGCGAGTGAGTCTTTAATAGCAAGTGCAAAAGCAGCAGAAGCTGCAGTGAAGATAGCAAGAATAGAACTTGTATTAATACCAAGCTGTGATAGAGCCATAATCGCAATAATCACAATAAAGACTGTCTTGATGATTGTCTTAAAGAAGTTTAAGACAATTTCATCCTGTGAAGACTTTTCTATAAATTTTGTAAATAACTTATCAAAAATTTTATATACAATATATCCAATAACTATAATGATAAGGGCTTGAAGAGCTTTCTCTCCCATGCCATAAAGTGTTTCTAAGTATTTTTTCACCATTTTTGTAAATCCTTTCATGTACATTTAAAGTAATTCGTCTAACTTGATTAGTCAAGAAAATGTTGATTTATTCCTCAAAATTGTTAAAATTGTGTTTGACTGAAGGAGGTCCTTGTATGAAAATTGCAATCATGACAGATAGTAACTCTGGCATTACACAGGCAGAAGCAAAAGAATTAGGTATCTATTGTATTCCTATGCCTTTTACTATAGATGGGAAAGAATTTGAAGAAGATATCAATTTAACACAAGAACATTTCTATGAAAAATTAATGGGTGGTGCAGAAGTATTCACTTCACAGCCAACAATTGGGATTATCGCAAAGAAGTGGGATGAAATATTAAAAACATATGACGCTATTATTCATATTCCTATGAGCAGTGGCTTATCTGGAAGCTGTCAGACAGCAATGATGATGGCGGATGAAGATCAGTATAAAGGCAAAGTATTTGTTGTGGATTCTCAAAGAATCTCTGTAACACAAAAAGCAGATGTCCTAGATGCCCTTGCAATGGCAAATAAAGGATATAGTGCACAGGAGATTTATGATTATCTTATGAACAATAAGATGAATGCCACTATCTATGTTACTGTAGATACACTTGAATATTTAAAGAAGGGTGGACGTTTATCCCCTGCTGCTGCAACGCTTGCGGGTTTATTGAAGATTAAGCCTATTCTTACTATTCAGGGTGAAAAGTTAGATAAATATGGTACTTCACGTACTATGAAAAAAGCTCGTAAAATGATGATTGACCAGGTAAAACAGGATATTAGTGATCGTGGCTGGGGTGATGATTATGAAGTAGCATGTGTTTATTCTTATGATAAAGAAGCTGCTTTAGATTATTTAGAACAAGTGAAAGAAGCATTCCCTGATAAAGAGGTCATCTTTGACCGTTTATCATTAAGTGTTGCCTGCCATATTGGTCCAGGTTCACTTGCAGTTGCTGCCTTTAAGAAAGGTTCTTATTAAGATGTTCGATAGAACATCTTTTTTTAATTTTTGCTTGTATTCCCTTACAACATTGATTATTCACTTTTTTTATATTATTATTTTAATGAATGATTTTACATTTTTGAGAAAGAGGTGGATAGTGATTTATGTCAGTCGATAATACTGAAAAGAAAAAGACATTCAAACCTCACCGTTCTAAAAGAAGATTCCCTTCTACACATCATAATGTTAAAACACAGGGAACAAAGATATTCGCATTAGGCGGTTTAAATGAGGTTGGTAAGAATACTTACTGTATTGAATGTAATGATGAAATGATTATTATTGATGCAGGTGTTAAATTTGCATCTGAAGGTCTTCCTGGGATTGATTATGTTATTCCAGATTATACTTATTTAAGAAAGAATAATAAAAAGATCAAGGGATTATTTATTACACATGGCCATGAAGACCATATTGGGGGTATTCCTTTCTTATTAAGACTAGTGAATATTCCATTTATTTATGCTTCTCCATTGGCTTGTGCCATGATTAGAAGAAAACTAGAGGAACATCATCTTACACATGTAACTAAGATGATTCCTATTACTCACGAAAGTTCTATCAAGACTAAATATTTTAATATTGGTTTCTTTAATACAAACCACTCTATTCCTGAATCTATGGGAATTATTGTGAATACACCTGATGGTCGTATTGTAGAAACAGGTGACTTTAAGTTTGATTTATCTCCAGTTGCTAATCCTGCTGATTATCAGATTATGAGTTTCTTAGGTGAAACAGGTGTTGATTTATTAATGAGTGATAGTACGAATGCAGAAGTACCTACATTCTCTATTAGTGAAAAGACTGTTGCAGGACAGGTACAGGAAGAATTTAGAAAGACTGAAGGACGTATTATTGTTGCAACATTCGCATCTAATATACATAGAGTACAGCAAATTGTAGAAGCTGCTGTTAAGTTTAATCGTAAGATTCTTGTATATGGACGTTCAATGGTCAACAATATTGATGTTGCTAGAAAGATGGGTTATATCAAATGTCCTGATCGTTTCTTTATTAAGAATGATGAGGCAAAACATCTTCCTGATAATGAAATACTAATTCTATGTACTGGATCTCAGGGTGAGGCACTTGCTGCATTAAATAGAATTGCGAATGGTACACATCGTCAGATTAAGATTAAACCTGGTGATACTGTATTATTCTCATCTAACCCTATTCCTGGTAACCAATCTTCTGTATCACGTTTAATTAATAAGTTATATCGTTCTGGAGCAAGAGTTCTAGAAAACTCTATGATCAGTAACCTTCATACTTCTGGACATGCTTCTCAGGAAGAACAGAAGTTAATGATGCTTCTTACTAAGCCTAAATACTTCTTCCCAGTTCATGGTGAACATAAAATGCTTTGTATACATAAAAAATTATATGAAGAAGTAGGTGGACAGGCTGATCATGCATTTGTATTAAGTAATGGGGATTGCTTATGCCTAAAGGATCATGAAGTATTCCAGACAAGAAGCGTACATGCAGATGATATTTATGTAGATGGTAATGATTTAACAGGTTTATCTACTGCGGTATTACATGACCGTCAGATTTTAAGTGAAGATGGCATGGTTGCAGTACTTATTAGCATGGATTCTCATGCAGGTATTTTACTTCATAAACCAGTTATTATGAGCCGTGGATTTGTTTATATGAAAGATAGTAAACCTATGATTTATGGAGCAGAAATGGCTGTGGATCGTAAGCTACGTGCTTTATTGCAGGAAAAAACAACATTTGGTGAAATTAAGAATACAATCAGAGAAACATTAACATCTTATTTCTATACTAAGACAAAGAGAAGACCGATGATTATTCCTGTCATCATGAATAAGAAATAATGAAGAAAAAGAAAATTATTCGTACTAGTATTCTTGCAATTATTGTTTTCGCATTGGTGTTGTTTGGTGGTTATACATGTCTCTTTTCTAGAACACATTATTCTTTTACAAGAATGACTTATAGTAATGGATTATTACCTGATGGTTTTAAAAACTTTAAGATTGTAGATTTATCCGATATACATATCACAACGTCTAAAGATATTGATCGTTTTGAACAGATTGTAGATGAGATAGAAGATCAAAGCTATGATATGGTTGTATTTACTGGAGACCTGTATGAAAGTAAACCTATTGAGGATGCAAGAGTTCAAAAGATCTTAAAGAAGCTTCAGCCAGGTTATGGTAAGTTTGCAGTACTTGGTGATGAAGATCATGCACATGCTGAAGAAGTGACTAATATCCTTAATGAAGGTGGATTTGAAGTACTTAATAACAGTGCTCGTACTATTCATTATCGTAATAGTTCTTTTACCCTTTATGGACAATCTATTAGCACTCAGGAAGAGATTCCTACATTTGATGGCTTTGCACTCACATTAAGTCATTATCCTGATAGTTTTAGTCAAAATAAAGGACATACACATTTACAGTTATCTGGGCATAGTAATGGTGGGACTATCTGGTTCCCTGGTATTGGACCACTTGTAAAGTGTAATAATGCAACTACCTATAATCATGGAAGTTATACAGAAAGTGGTTCTGAACTTATTGTAAGTAATGGTGTAGCGCCACGTCATAACTATCATTTTAAAGTATTGTGTGAAAATGAGATTATTATAATTACATTCGAGTAGGGATTTTAATCCCTACTCTTTTCTTTTACTTTCATATAAGGAATAAGATTGGTAAAATAGAGATAGGGAAATGAGGTGATTCCCATGAAAACAAAGAAGAGCTATATCTTGAATATTGCATTAATTCTTGTGATTAGTGGTATATCTTTATACTTATCAGTAGGTTCTGAGGTCTCTACTGTATTTAAAACAATTACTACAGCGCATCCTTTCTGGCTATTCATCTTATGTTTTATTATGTTTATGTATTATGTATTTGATGGACTCGCTACAATGATCTTTGCGCGTTTATATAAGAAAGACTTTACTCTTAAAGAAGGTTTTGTGAATGGACTTGTAGGTACTTTATTTAGTGGTTTAACTCCTTCTTCTTCAGGAGGACAGTTCGCCCAGGTGTTCGTATTTAATAACCAGGGGATCTCCCCTGCCATTTCTACAAGTATCTTACTTATGTGCTTTATTAGTTATCAAATAGTGATCATGGGCTTTACTGCAGTGATTATGATTGTGGATTCAGCCTACTTCTTAGATAAAGGTGTAGGTGTATCCTCTATGGCAGCCGTTGGATTTCTTATTAATGCGGTAGTCACTCTTCTATTATTTGCAGGTGCTAAGAGCAAAAAGTTCCAGAACTTTATTGTAGATAAAGTAGTCTATCTCCTTTCTAAAACACCACTTATAAAAGATTATGAATCAACATGCTTTAGAATTCAGAATTACTTTGGTGAATTTAGAGAACAGATGAAAGTATTACAGAAAAATAAAAAAGCTTTATTACAGACAGTATTATGTAATATAGTGAAACTTACTATTATCTACTCTACACCATTCTTTTCATGTCTTGCTTTAGGAATAAAAGTACCAGTTACCCTATTTGTACAATTCTTAGGACTGGCTTCTATTATTAATTTAATTAATACATTCCTCCCTATTCCTGGTGCATCAGGTGGTAGTGAAGGATGTTATATGATCTTATTTTGTTTCTTAGGAAGAGCTAATGCTTCTAGTTCTATGTTCTTATGGCGTTTCTTCTCTTTCTATTTTGGATTAATACTTGGTATGATCACATTTATCGTTGCGAAGGATACAAAACGAAAAGACGATTAAGTCACTCTTAGGAGTGGCTTTTTTGTGCACTTTTATTCAATCTGCCCAAAAATGAATTGGCACTCTCCTTGACAATGTGCTAATAAGAACTATAATACTCTTAGCAATTAAATAAAGAGAGTGCTAATAAGGAGGAATAATTATGTTAAAACCTTTAAATAAGAATATCGTATTAAAGAAAGAAGAAATAGAAAATAAGACAGCTAGTGGTATTATTCTCACTACTGAAACAAAGAGTCTTCCTACTGTTGGAGAAGTTGTGGCAGTAGGTCCTCAATGTGAAAATGATTTAAAAGAAAAAGATCGTGTTGTATTCAAGGAATACTCAGGTACAAAAGTTAAACTTGATGGTGTTGAATATATTGTGATAGACGAGAAAGATGTTCTCGCATGTATTGAATAGGAGGAATAAGCGATGAGTAAAGAAATACGTTTTTCTAGTGATGCACGTCAATCAATGTTGAAAGGTGTGAATACTCTTGCTGATGCAGTAAGTGTCACACTTGGTCCTAAAGGTAGAAATGTAGTATTAGAGAAGAGTTATGGTTCTCCTTTAATTACGAATGATGGTGTTTCCATTGCCAAGGAAATAGAATTAGAAGATCATTTTGAAAATATGGGTGCAAAACTTGTATATGAAGTAGCCAATAATACAAATGATATTGCAGGTGATGGTACAACAACTGCCACAATTCTTGCAAGAGATATGATTGTGAATGGTATGAAGCAGGTTGAAAAAGGTGCAAACCCTGTACTTATGAGAGAAGGTATTGAAAGAGCCTCTAAAGCAGTGGCAGAAGTATTATTAAAGAATTCTCATAAGGTAGAAACAAGCAGGGATATTGCATCCGTTGCGACTATTTCTTCTTCTAATAGTCATATTGGTGAATTGATTGCTCAGGCTATGGAAAAAGTTGGTAGAGATGGTATTATCAACGTAGATGAATCTAATAGCTTTGATGATGAATTAGAAGTCAATGAAGGTATGCAGTATGATAAGGGTTATGTATCTCCTTATTTTGTAAGTGATACAGATAAGATGGAAGTTGAAATGGATAACCCACTCATCTTAGTCACTAATCAGAAGATTACTAATTTACAGGAAATCCTTCCAGTACTTGAACAGGTATTAAAGGCTAATAAACCATTATTACTTATTGCAGAAGATTATGAGAATGAAGCTATTTCTTCTCTTGTATTGAATAAGTTAAGAGGTGCCTTCAATGTCGTAGCTACTAAGGCTCCAGGATTTGGTGATAAGCAGAAAGAAATGTTGGAGGATATTGCAGTATTGACTGGTGCTAAATTCTACAACAAAGACCTTAATATGAAACTTTCTGATTTAACTATTGAAGATCTTGGTACGATCAAAAAAGTGATTGTAAAGAAAGACAATACTACTCTTATTGGTCATAGTTCAAGTGAAGCAGTGAATAACCGTGTTGAAGAATTAAAGACACAGTTAACTCATACTAAGAGTGATTATGAAAAGAAGACATTAAAAGAACGTATTGGTAAATTATCTAACGGTGTTGCAACAATTAAAGTCGGTGCTACAACTGAAGCAGAATTAAAAGAAAAGAAATTAAGAATTGAGGATGCTCTTAATGCGACTAAGGCCGCTGTAGATGAAGGTATCGTTGTTGGTGGTGGTGCTGCGTTAGTAGAAGCCTATGAAGAATTAAAGAATCAGGTCAGAGATACGAATGTAGATATCCAGAAGGGTATTAACGTAGTCATGAATTCTTTATTTGCGCCTCTTACTCAGATTGCAATCAATGCTGGTTATGATGAAGAAGAAATTGTATCTATCCAGAAGACTGCTGAAAAGGACTTTGGATTTGATGCAAAGACAGGTGACTGGGTCAATATGTTCGAAACAGGTATTATTGATCCTACTAAAGTCACTCGTAGCGCATTATTAAATGCAGCTAGTATTTCAGCCTTGTTCTTAACAACCGAAGCAGGTGTGGCAGAACTTCCTAAGAAGGAAGAACCACAACAGCCTGTTATGCCACAAGGTGGCATGTATTAAAAAAAAGCCAGAAATGGCTTTTTTTTAATACTTACAGAACTTATATGTTAATTCTCCTAGAATCTGAATACCTTTTTCGATATTCTCCATAGAAGCAGCTGAGAAGTTCATGCGAATAGATTGACATGGCTTAGTACTATCTACCATGAATTCATTGCCTGGTACGATGGCTACATGCTTCTTAATAGAAGCCTGAACGAATTCTGGCATACTGACTCCATCAGGCAGATCAAACCATATAAACATACCGCCTTCTGGTTCAATGACATGAATAGAAGGATGGAAATACTTCTTGATCATCTCTAACATGAAGTTACATTTCTTTGCATAAAGAGACTGTAAATGTTTAATATGTGCATCCATATCTGTTTCTCTTAAGAAAGCATCCATCATATATTGTGAAAGATTGTTTGTATGATTATCTCCTGATTGTTTAGCCATAAAGAGCTTAGAGATAATATCTTTACTTGCACAGATGATTCCTGTACGCATACCTGGTGAGATAATCTTAGAAAGACTGGCTGCATAAACAACACGATGGTCTTGATCTAAAGATTTAATAGAAGGGACTTGTTCTCCCGTAATACGTAAATAACCATAAGGGTTATCTTCTAGAATAACTACATCATACTTTACTGCAAGGTTATAGATTTCTTTTCTTTTTTCTAGAGATGTTGTGACTCCGGTAGGATTCTGGAAGTTAGGAATTGTATAGAATACCTTTGGTCCTTTTTTAAATGCTTCTTCTAGTTCTTTTAGATTTACACCATCTTCTTCTAAAGAAACACCAAGCAGTTTTGCCCCATTACATTTAAATGAGTTTAAAGCACCTAAATAACTTGGGTTCTCTACAACAACATAATCCCCTTCATCACAGAATATCTTAGACACAAGATCTAAGCCCTGCTGTGATCCTGTTGTAATAATAATATCATCATCACTTGTGCATATACATTCATGCTTATTAATGAATGACTTAGAAGATTCTATTAAACCTGTATAACCTTGAGCAGAGCCATACTGCAAGACTTCATAAGTCTTTTCTTGAAGAATCTTATGTCCTACTTCTTCTAGTTTCTCCTGTGGAATAGCTTCTGGATCAGGGAATCCACTCGCAAAACTAATATAGTCTACCGTCCCATTCTCACTTGCATCAGCCATAACACTTCTAATGGCTGATTTTTTTACGTAATTCATCTTATCTGCGTATCTCATATATGTCACTCCATTCACTTTTTTCTCATTCTACTACTATTATTTAAAATCACCTAATTATTTTTTATATCTGCGTAACTTATAATCTGAATATCGTGATCCTTGATGAACTGTTTGAATACATCACTCTTAAGTAATTCTAATTCCTTGATACGATTCATATTGTAGCTAGATACGTTCATCAGTCTTTCATCAACTAAAGCAGGATGACAAACAAGTTCTACTGTATCATAGCCTTCAGTTGAACAGATTTCTTTGAATGTTTCAAAGCTCACACCATCTTTATAGAATTCACAACGTGCTGGGAAGTAGTTTTCATCTACATATCTTGTTTGTCTAATAGGAAGGTTATATTCCTGAGCAAGACGCTTGATGACTTCTAATTGTCTATGCTCCATATGCACATAGTGATGAGAATCTAGATGTGTAGGAAGATGTCCTGTGTGTGCGATGAAAGCTTCAATCTGTGCTTTCCATTCTTCATAAACTTCATCTGGTTCTCCATCTGGGAATTCATCTTCATAAGCGCTTGGTCTTAAGAAGTTTCCCTCTTCATCTGTATAGCTTTTCTTACCAGGCAGTAATGGTTTACCGGCAGTTAAAGTTAAATGAACACCAATTCCTAGATCAGGATAAGCCTTCGCCTTGTCTAGGGCCCATAAAGCATATGGCATATTCATCATGACTGTAGTGGAACTGACAAGTCCCTCTTCGTGAGCAAGAAGGATACCTAGGGAGTTTCCTTCACACATACCAAAATCATCAGCATTAATAATTAATTTCTTAATCATACTTTTCACCTCTATAATCCATTGTACTAAATATTATAAGAACAGTCACACATAACGAGAAAATGATGTATAATACAAAACAAAAGGAGAAGGTTATGAAAAATACAATTACTGGATATACAGGTTTATATGGGGTTGTCGCAAATCCTATTAAACATTCTTTTTCACCAATGATGCATAATACTGCATTTCAAACATTAGGTATTAATGATGTTTATCTTGCATTTGAAGTGACTAAAGATCAGTTAGATGATTATATTACGTCTGTTAAGACATTACCTATTAAGGGATACAATATTTCTATGCCTTATAAACAGGATATGATGAAATATATGGATGAACTCACAACACAGGCAAGACTTGCGAAGAGTATCAATACTGTAAAGAATGAGAATGGTAAACTCATTGGTCATATTACTGATGGAGAAGGTTTTGTGATGGCCTGCCGTGATAAAGGATGGGGTATTGCGAAACATAAGATTGTAGTGCTTGGTGCTGGTGGTGCTGCAAGTGCAATTATCATTTCTCTTGCTTTGGCTGGTGCTAAAGAGATAGTAGTTTATAATCGTTCTGATAAGCCATTTATTAAAGAACTCAATAAGAAATTAGACTGCCCTATTACTTTAAAGAAAATTGATCAGGAAAGTATAAAGGAAGATTTAAAGGATACTTATTTATTAGTTAATACAACAAGTGTTGGTATGGCACCTCATCCTGAAGGATGTATAATTGAGAGTGCTGATATGTTACCTGATGGTTTAAAAGTAGCTGATATTATTTATAACCCTAAGGAAACAAAGCTATTAAGTTATGCAAGACAAAGAGGTCTTGATTATATGAATGGAGAACGTATGATTGTCTATCAGGGTGCATGTTCTTTTAAGTTTTGGACAGGAAAGGATATGCCTATTCATGAAGTCAAAGTAACGTTAGGAATGGAGGAAAGTGAATGAAAGAGATCGTAGTTGCAACAACAAACAAAGGAAAACTTAAAGAGATTTCCGCAATGTTGGAAAAGTTAGGTATTGAAGTAAAGTCTATTAAAGATGTATTAGGTTATAATCCTGATATTGAAGAAACAGGGACTACTTTTACTGAAAATGCAGTGATTAAGGCTGAGACAGTGATGAACATGATTCATATGCCTACTCTTGCAGATGATTCTGGTTTAGAAGTAGATGCATTAGATAAACAACCTGGTATTTATTCTTCTCGTTTTATGGGTGAAGATACAAGTTATGATATTAAGAATCAGTGGATTATTGATGCTGTAAAGGATAAAGAAGATAAGACAGCACGTTTCGTATGTGCGATGGCTTTGGCTATTCCTGATGAAGAAACAAAGACTTTCTTAGGTACTTTTGAAGGAGAAATCAATGATTGTATTGATGGTGAAAATGGCTTTGGTTATGATCCTATTTTCTATTATCCACCATTAAAGAAGACTTCTGCAGTGATGACTATGGAAGAAAAGAATAAAGTCTCTCATCGTGCAAAGGCATTAAAGGCTTTATATGATTATTTAGAGGAGGCACATAAATAATGAATCATGTTGTATTAGTACATCCTGCGATTCCACAAAATACAGGTAATATTATGAGAACATGTGCAGCGACACATACACCTTTACATATTATTAAACCTACAGGGTTTAAGTTAAATGATCCAAGAATGAAAAGAGCGGTTATGGATTATTTTGATCATCTCACTTTTAAGGTTTATGAAAACTTTGAAGAGTTTGAAAAAGAGAATCCCGGTATTTATCATTTCTTTACACGTTATTCTAAGAAAGTTTATAGTGAAGATGATTTTAAACAGGAAGGTGAACACTATCTTTTCTTTGGTCATGAACATGATGGTATTCCTCATGATATCTTAAAGAAGTATATTGATGATTGTGTACGTATTCCTATGTATGGAGATTCACGTAGTTTGAACTTATCTAATACTGTAGCCATTGGTGTTTATGAAGCATTAAGACAGCAGGGTTATCCTGATTTATCTACAGTAGAAGTTCAAAAGGGAGAAGACTTCTTATACAATGAAGAAATTTAAAGGTATTCTTTTAACTGTATGTTTGACTTTTTTGATTATTGATTGTGCTATTCTCTTAGTCACATTTGTGCCTGTATTGTATCCTTCTTCATTAATAGCCTCTAATATTGGGGTAAGTGAAAAGATAGTAAGAGAAAGTTATATGACAATTATTCACTATTTAAGTCTATTCTCACATAAAGCACTTTCTACTCCTGCTTTTCCTATGACTAAAAATACAGCTTTTCATTTTTATGAAGTAAAAGTATTAATGAATCGTTTAGAAGTGATTGGGTTAGTGGTACTAATTGGAACTATCTATCTCATCTATTCTACAGTCAAAGAGAATGATTATAGACCATTTAAGTGGGCAGGATTCACTACTTTAGGACTCGTATTTATTGTAGGTGGAACAGCCTATGTTGATTTTGACGGGGCATTCACAATGATGCATCATATCCTTTTCAACAATAACTACTGGCTAATTAATCCTGATATTGATCCTATTATCAATATCTTTCCCGAAAGTTATTTTGTGACATTGGGGATTGCGCTATTTAGTTTGATTGGAATAGGTATTCTTATTAATTTAGGTATATATTTCAAACATATTTATTGCATTAATACAAATAAATGAGTATAATTTATGAAAAATAGACACGAGATTCTCGTGTCTTTTCATATGAGGGAGTTAAAAATGAAAGAAATGATTAAAGACTTCTTAGATGAGTTATCTTCATCTTCACCTACTCCTGGTGGTGGAGGTGCTTCAGGACTAGTGGGCGCTATTGGATGTGCTTTAGGACTCATGGTAGGTAACTTAACTGTAGGTAAGAAGAAATATAAAGATGTAGAAGATGAAATAAGAGAAATCATGGAGAAGTTAGAAGACTTAAAGAAGAAGCTTGTAACTTCTGTAGATGATGATGCAGAAAACTTTAAGCCTCTCGCAGAGGCTTATAGGCTTCCTAAGAATACTGAGGAAGAAAAGAAACATAAAGAGTTTGTGATGGAGTCATGTTTATTGGATGCATCTCTTGTACCATTACAGATCATGGATTTAAGTTATCAGTCTTTAAAGTTATTTTCTACTTTAAATGAGAAAGGTACAGTGATGGCAATCAGTGATGTAGGTGTTGGTGTACAATGTCTACGTAGTGCGTTGACTGGTTCTATTATGAATGTCTATATTAATACGAAGTCTATGAAGAATAGAGAAATGGCTGAGAAGATGAATAAACGTGCTGAGAAGCTATTAGTTGAAGGGCAACTGCTTGCAGATAAAATAACTAATAGTGTTATTAAAAAGTTAGGAGGAATGTCATGTTAGAGTTAAGAGGAAAAAAGGTTTCTGATGGGATTAAAGAATATGTATCAAAAGAGTTAGAAACATTATCTTTTGTACCTAAGCTTGCGATTGTGAGAGTAGGAGAAAATCCTGATGATATGAGTTATGAGCGTGGTGCAACTAAGAAATTAAAATCGTTTGGTTTAGATGTGGCTTCTTATGTTTTCCCACAGGATATTAGTGATGAAGATTTCAAGAAAGCTTTTAAAGACATTAACGAAAATGATGAAGTGACAGGAATTTTATTATTAAGACCACTTCCTCGTACTATTAATGAAAAAGATATTGAAAATATGATTGATTCTAAAAAGGATTTAGATGGTATTTCTCCTATTAATATTGCAAAGGTGTTTGCAGGAGATACAAGTGGTTTTTCTCCATGTACTGCAGAAGCAGTTATTGAAGTATTAAAGGCATATGATATTGAGTTAACAGGTAAAAGAGTGACTGTCGTAGGAAGAAGTATGGTTGTAGGTAAACCTGTGTCTATGCTGCTTCTTAAAGAGAATGCGACAGTAACTATGACTCATACAAGAACTGTTAATTTAAAGAAGACATGTTCTGATGCAGAGATTGTGATTGCAGCTGCAGGACGTGCAAAGATGTTAAATAGTGATTATTGTGGACAGGATGCCGTGATGATTGATGTAGGAATCAATGTGGATGAGAATGGTAAGTTATGTGGTGATGTAGACTATTCGACTCTTGATGGCAAAGCCTCTGCCGCTACCCCTGTTCCTGGTGGTGTTGGTACTGTCACAACTGCAGTACTTGCAAAACATTTAATCCAGGCAGCTAAAATGCGTTAAAGACCTCTTATGAGGTCTTTTTTTAGTACAATAAAAGACAGCTTTCGCTGTCTTTGCACACAATTATATTAATCAAAGAATTTGTATTCTTCAAAGTAAGCCTGTGGATGGTTACAAGCTGGACATACTGTAGGAGCTTCTAAAGATTCTACTACAAATCCACAGTTATTACATTTCCATAGTACTTTATGATCTTTCTTGAATACTGTGCCGTCTTCAATCTGTTTAGCAAGTTTTAAGTATCTTTCTTCATGCATCTTTTCAGCCATAGCGATAGCTCTTAAGATAGCTGCGATTTCAGGTAATCCTTCTTCTTCAGCTTTCTTAGCGAATTCTGGATACATATGTGTCCATTCTTCATTTTCACCAGCAGCTGCAGCTTTTAAGTTTTCTACAGTTGTACCCATTAATACTGGGAATTCACCTGCAACAGGTAATGTTTCACCCTGAGCAGCAGTGTTCATAAGCTTCATTAAACGTTTCGCATGTTCTTTTTCCTGGTTAGCTGTTTCTTCAAAGATTTTAGACACTTCTACATAACCTTCTTTTTTCGCAATACTAGACCAGAAAGTATAACGATTTCTTGCTTGTGATTCACCTGCAAATGCAGCCATTAAATTCTTTAATGTTTCAGTTCCTTTTAAATTAGACATCTTCTTTATCCTCCTTCATATTCTTACAATCATTACAGACTCCTTGAAATAACATATCAACATGTGTGAGGTGTACTTGATCTAGTTCTTCTATATCATGAACAAGTTCATCAAATGCACCATGTGGAATATGTATATCCACAATCTTTCCACATTTTGAACATACCATATGATGATGTGGTGTCACATTACCATCGTAATGTACAGTCACACCATCAATATTTAATTTTCTGATATACCCATTTTCGACTAAAACATTCAGATTACGATAAACAGTACCTAGTGATATATCCGGAATGATTCTTCTTACATGAGAATAAATAACTTCTGCTGTAGGATGCGTATGATCATTCACAAGCATATCATATATCGTATCTCGCTGCTTAGATCTTCTAAGTTTTGTCTCCGCCATATGTCCTCCTCTCCTAATCAGTAATGATTACTAATATTAGTATACTATTTACTAGTAAGAATGCAAGCCAGATGCATTATTTTGACAAAATTGTATGTATAAGTGTATAGAAATCATTGGTTGCATAAACAAGAGGATCAATTACATACACAGGAGCAGAAACAATGGACTCTATATCCCCTTTTAAATGCATCACTGAAGGAGATAAATAAAGTGCATCATAATCTCCTTCTACTTCTTCTAATGAAGAAAGACTCACTGATTCTACTTCTAGATTAGACTTTTCTATTGTCAGACTTTCTTTCATTAAACTAATTAAATAACTAGAAGAAAAGCCATCCTGGTCTACAATCCCTACTTTAACATGTTTAGGATCTGCATCTCTTAAGAACACAACCATAAAATCTCTATAATAAGATAAGAACTGGGATAAGCTCTTTAAAGTATAATGGAGATAGAAATAGATTTCTTTCCCTTCTTCATCTGTAATCTGTTCTTCAATAATACCATTATGCCAGACAGTTAAAAAAGCAACACGATTCTTTAAATAAAAACGTACAGTATGATAGTGTTTAGTGTCTTCAATAATATCACATCTGATATTTTTCATATTCTTTCTTGTATAGTAATAAGACCATTTAAAAACAATCATTAAATAAGTCTTTTGATAAAATTCATCCATATCCTTCACCTATATTAATCATATCATAATTCAACTATTTTTTTTGATGATTATGTTCTGTTTTGCATTCCTTTTTGTGTATGATAAAATGTATTTGAGAGGCAGGTGAGTATTAGTGAAGAGAATTTTTGTCATGTCTGATTTACATGGACAATTTGTGTTATTGCAGCTGATGCTCAATAAGATTCAATTCACTGATGAAGATGAGTTATATATCCTAGGTGATATTATGGATCGTGGTCCTAATTCAATTGATATATATTACTTTGTGAAAGCAATGCCTAATGTTCATATGATCAAGGGTAATCATGAAATCATGATGAGACAATCTTTAGTAGCCAGCTTAAAATATAATGATTTAGATTCTGATTTGAATAATGCATATCGTTTATGGAAACAGAATGGTGCCACAGGTACTGTAAATAGTATAAGAGAGTTCTTACAGAAGGATTCTATTCCTTATGAGGAATATTTTGATATAAAGAAAGAGTTTGTACAGGAAATTATTGATTTCATTGACAGTCTGCCTAATTATATAGAGCTTGATTATCAGGGCAAGCATTATGTGATGGTGCATGCAGGAGTGGATCCTGAGGTAACCAATATAGAAGATAGTGATCCTGAATTACTTGCCTGGATTAGAGAATACTTCTATATGAACCCATGTAATCCTGAATATACTTATATATTTGGTCATACCCCTTTATGTTATGTGAATGATGATCATTCTTTTAATATCTGGTACGATCCTGATTATCATAATAAGATTGGTATTGATGGTGGACTCGCTGTGGCAGATAGAGGACAATTAAATTGTTTATGCTTAACTGATGGAACTTCTTATAAAATACCTTATAAGGATGGTCAGCCAGGAGAATTACAACGCATTATAAAAGACTTAAAGTAAAACGGAAGGGAGATAATAAAATCCCTTCCGTTTATTCGTTTATCTAAATAAATACTAATTATTTTCTAAACATTGCTAATATTTCTTCTGTTGGTCGACTTAGATGATTTTCTCGTAAATATTTTGACAAACCACGCAAATCATAAAAATATTCTCCTGGTTCATACTCTGAACCATTTTCTATAGTCCCGGCATATAAACCTTCAAAGCCTTGCTCTGGTGTTGGATCTAGTATTGGTTCAAATTTATCCTTCATTATTCATCACCCCTCGTATTTATTAGTTAGAATCACTCATTTTCTATAGTGAGTAATGTTTTATTTTCTGACAACAAATGTGTTTTAATATCTTCTGGAATATGATCATCTGTAATGATTGTATCAATACGTTCTTTTAACTGAAGAGGTACAACACCATGTGAATTGAACTTTTCACTCTCAGTTAATACAATAATATGTTCTGCCTGTTCAGCCATATCTCTAACAGCCTGTGCACGCAAATGATCACTATTTGTGAAACCTACACGAGGATTATAACCATCGGCACCAATAAACAACTGGTCTACACAGAAGTTTTGAGCACATTGCGCCACGATAGGTCCTACCATAACCTGTGAATCTTTCTGGTAAGCACCACCTAGAAGAATCACATTGGTATTCTTTTTATCGCGAATATATCCTGCAATGAAAGCACTGTTAGTCACAATAGTGACATCTCGTTTCTCTGATGCAATTGTATCTGCAAGAATCGCACAGCAGCTCCCACTTTCAATCATAATGGTATCTCCATCATGAATAAGTTCTGCAGCCTTTTGTGCAATTCTTTTCTTTATTTCATAATGATAAGCTAAGCGTCCATTGATATCATCTTTATTCGCAAGGATAGCATAGCCATGTCCTCTTTTAATAATCCCTTTTTCTTCAAGTGCATCTAAGTCTTTACGTATAGTGACATTGGATACCCCAAGTATTTGAGATAATTCATTGACTTCTATTTTCTTTTCTTTTGTAAGTAGTTCTAATATTTTATTATAGCGGTCTTTCATAGATACCTCCGCACTCATTATATTAATCTAGAAGAAACAATTCAACCCGCACTTGATAAACTCATTTTGATAATCTACTAAATCTTCAGGATGCAATGCTTCCACTTCATGAAGCTTATAGTCTTTACCAAGTAGTTTATATTTATTTTCACCAAATTGATGAAATGGAAGAAGCTGTACATCTTTTGCACCTGCTTCTTTAATACATGTTGCGAGTTCTTTCGCATCTTCTAATGTTTCATTAAAGCCAGGAATAACAGGTATTCTAGGTAATACATTCAGTCCCTGTTCAATAGCCCATTTGAAGTTCTTTTGAATGACTTCATTTGTGACATGTGTTCCTTTCTTATGTTTCATTGGATCAGCCTGCTTCACATCAAATAATAAGAGATCAAATAAAGGGGCTGCTTTCTTAAACTTCTCATGATCCACAATACCTGTTGTTTCAATCGCAAGATGAAGTCCTTTTTCTTTTAATGCATGGACAAGAGCCATCATGAAATCATATTGCACCATGGCTTCTCCACCAGATAAAGTAACACCACCATTAGATTCTTCATAGAAATCAATGTCCTGCATACAAATATCAACAACTTCTTCTACAGTCTTGATTTCACCTTCCTGTGTTAAGGCTTTACCAGGGCAGGCTTTAACACATTCCATACAATGATCGCATGTTTTATGATCAATTCGAATCAAGCCATCTTCCATCTTTATAGCACCTTTAGGACAGGTATGTACACATGTCGCACAATGAAGACATTTCTCATTATTGTATAAAACCTGAGGACTCACTGCCTGACTCTCAGGATTAGCACACCATTCGCATCTTAATGGACATCCTTTAAAAAATACTGTTGTACGAATACCAGGTCCATCATGAATACTAAATTTCTGTATATTAAATATAATTCCTTCCATATCATATCCCTCTTTTCGCTTCTATCCTATCATTTCTACTTATGATTCGCAATATAAATGTTTCATATGAAAGTTTATAATATTATTTTCATAATTTATAGTTGACTGATAACGCTTTTATGCGTATGATGTGCTTGTAATGAAAGATATAAAACTTACGTATGAAACTTTAGGAGGAACAAAAATGGAAAATACTCAGCATTTTGGTCAGTTAACTGAAAGAATGAAAGCTTTCAGAGAAGAAGTATTAGATGAAAAGCCTTATGTAGATGGAGAACGTGCTGTTCTTGCGACTGAGGCTTATAAGGAAAACTTAAATCAGCCACGTGTGATGGTTCGTGCAAGAATGTTGAAGAAGATTCTTGAAAACATGTCTATCTATATTGAAGATAAAACACTTATTGTAGGTAACCAGTCTACAAAAAATTGTAATGCGCCAGTATTCCCTGAATATACAATGAAGTTCATCATGGATGAATTAGATCTTTTTGAAAAGAGAGATGGTGATGTATTCTATATTACTGAAGAAACAAAACAGCAATTAAGAGACATTGCCCCTTTCTGGGAAAATAATAACCTACGTGCAAGAGGTGAAGCTTTACTACCTGATGAAGTGAGTGTATTTATGGAAACAGGTGTCTTTGGCATGGAAGGTAAGTTGAATGCCGGGGATGCACATCTTGCAGTTAATTATGAACGTATTCTTGCTCAAGGCTTAAAGGGTTATGAAGCTTATACAAGAGAAATAAAAGAAAAGCTTGATTTGGCTCAGCCTGATAGTGTTGATAAGTATGTGTTCTATAATTCAGTTTTAACTGTTATTGAAGCAGTGCATACATTTGCTCTTCGTTATAGTTCTCTTGCAAAGGAAATGGCAGAAAAAGAAACAGGATATCAACAGTAAGAGGGATACAGAGGGTATGACGCAGGATGAGATCCTGTTGGACAGTCTGGAACGACAGGCGCAGACGGAGAGGGAGCGTTCTGCGACCAGTGAGCTGTATACGAAGTTGAAAACCGGCGGAACGCTGACGGAAGAGGAAATCGCATATCTGAAAGAACATGATCCGGAAGCACTTGCAGAATATGAGAAAGCACAGACGGAGAAGAAAGCGTATGAAAATGCACTGAAAAATTGCCGGACAAAGGAAGATGTACAGCGACTTAAATTGAATCGTATGGGAAGCTTTGCGGCACAGGCAAGGGAAATCGCAAGCAATCCGTATATTCCAAAGGACAAGAAGGTAGTGCTTATGCAGCGGCTGAATAATGAAGTGTGTATGATCCGTGATGCACATCAGGCGTTTGAGAAGAGTCGGGCATATGAGGAGCTTCCGGAGGAACAAGAGCTGCGCAGGGAGGCGGCAGAGGAATCTGCAGAGAAAATGGAGCATCAAAAGGATACAGAGCAGGCAGAAACGACAGAAGATTCAAAAGTCGACAATAAAAATAAGGCAGATGCAGAGGCTGAGGAAGTGGATGAACCGCAATCTGATGTAAAATCGGAAATGTCTGATGTATACAAAACGGTAGAAATTGCAAATGTAGAATCACATGAAAAAATAAAACCGCCGGAATTGCAGAAGAAAGCCGGTGATGCAAGCATGGCACGCAGGTAGCAGGAAGCTGCACAGACATTTACAGAGATAACAGAGGAAATCAAACGATTTCTGCGACGCAATCACAGTGGCAGAGGAAGCTTTACAGCACAGGTATGAGGAGGAACCGATATGAACGAAGTTCATA
>OHYU01000386.1_pt1 | contig 24443 bp, 24 predicted proteins | sample 1580331 | NCBI WGS metagenome assembly OHYU01 (sample SAMEA3882519, study PRJEB24775) | human gut metagenome | biome: human-associated habitat; feature: intestine environment; material: feces | place: Netherlands | collected 2009/2010
CCGGACGCTATATTGAAATTCATGTGTTTCCTTTCAGCTTCCAGGAATATTGCCAATATTATGATGATATTAGTGACTAAGAAATGCCCTAACCGTTTCATAGAAACTATCTGATTGAAAGTATACGTATCTTATATTTTATTTCTAAGCCCCTTTGGATAATGATTTTTTACCTGTATGCCACTTACTTTTCCCCATCCTGCCGAATATCCATCCACGCATACCAAGGTCCAACCCTTTTTGCACTTTTGTGTCTGATCTTCACCAAGAGTAACTGACTGTCCATTAAAGAATCCAGAGGTTCGGCTGTCATCAATATCAAGATCAACAATATTTTTTGCCTCATTGCTCTTTAAAGCCAGCGCAAGCGAGTGTGATGGTTCAAACCGGTTCTTTTTGAATTCTCCTATATGAAGTCCCGCACGCTGTACCTTAAGCCCTTTTAAGTCCACCTGTATGTCAGGCAGGCGGTAAAGCTGCTCACCAAACATCATAAGTTTTCCATTTCTTATCCAGTCAGCCATATCATCTGTCAGTGTCATATCAAGAAACTCATTTAATAATTCCATATTATCTTTGGAAATTCCCCCTGCCTCTTTGACGGTTGATCTTTTATTTTTCTTACCTGCGCATTTACCTGATGGCTTTCTTTTTCCCGTTATATCTTCTGACAAAACATCTGATTTTTCCTGTGGATAAGCATCTTCATCTAACAGAAGTTCTCCCCGCCTTACGAGCTTTGCAACAAAGTGTCCTTCCCCATCCTGCTTATGTGGCCAGAAGCGCTCCATCTTTTCAACTGTAAAATCAGGATGCTCATTCAAAAAATACTCTATTACATCTTCATTTTCTTCTTTTGAGAATGTACAGGTGCTATAGACAATCGTTCCACCAGCTTTAAGCATGGCTGCCGCATTGTCAAGTATCTCCTTCTGGCGTGTGGCACATATTGCAACATTTTCAGGGCTCCACTCGTTTACAGCCTCAGGAAGCTTTCTAAACATCCCCTCACCGGAGCACGGCGCATCCACCTGTATCGCATGGAAAAAATTCGGAAAATGTGCCGTAAGTGTAAAGCTGTCCTCATTCGTCACGATCGCATTTTTTATTCCCATGCGCTCTATGTTCTGCGATAAGATCCTGCTTCTTTGCGTGTTTATCTCGTTTGATACAAGAAGTCCTCTATCACCTAAATATGTGGAAAGCTGCGTACTCTTTCCTCCCGGTGCTGCACAAAGATCAAGAACCCTCATGCCGGGCTTTGGTGATAAAAGAGCTGCTGCCGACATCGCACTCGGCTCTTGTATATAATAAAGTCCCATCTCATGATATGGGTGTTTTCCGGGACGCTTATCCTCATCATAATAATATGCGTTGTCCGCCCACGTAACTTTTTTGTCCATAGGTATGCCAAGTTTATCCATTATTCCGGCAATTTCTTGTTCAATGCCTTTATCTTTTCCAACTTTAAGAGTGTTAAACCGCAGCGCCTGGAAACGGTTATTATCATAACTGTACAGGAAATCCTCCCACTCATCCCCGAGGAAATCTTTCATTTTTTTTTCAAATTCTATAGGTAAATTCATCTTTTTCTCCATTGCATATGATTTTAGCCAATTTAATATATTTTAACTCATGATCGTTGCCATGCCTATATATACGCTTAAAATTTTTTATTAATATGGTAATCCGAACCGGATTATATATCATCCGGTAAGATCATTTATATCTGTGATCGTAACATCTTTATAGTAATATCCGATGATGTCATTGTATGATGCACCGTTTTCTGCCATCTTGCCTGCCCCGCACTGACTCATCCCTATACCATGCCCGAATCCGCCCCCCGAAAGTATAAACTGTCCATCACCACTTTTTTCAACAGTAAAACAGGCGCTCGGTATCATTGTCAGATTTTCTCTCTTTGAGCCATCGTTTAATTCAATACTCTTTAAGTATCTTCCTAAGGCCTTCCTTATGTCATTTTCGGTCTTATATGTTATTTTTTCTTCGGTTCCTTCAAGGGTAACACTTAACACATATCCGCTGTCACTTGTTTTTTCAACGTTTATCGCCGTAAGCTTTCCTATCTTCTCATCTGTATACTCCGATGCATCAAGCGCAGCCTTCCATCTGTAATACGGGGAATTATCATCCTCTGATCTAACTTTTTTTATGTACTGTGGTGTCTGTGAATCCCATACTTCCATGTCCTCTGTCATTCCAGGTGAGGTAGAAAAATAGTAACATGTTATAAGTTCTCCACCACAGGTTATTACCTGATGCGCAGTATCCTTTACGGCTTTATCCGTAGATTCGTATGTCCCACCTGAATTATATACCTGATATGCTGTTGAGTCATCTATATTTGCACCATAATCCGCATATGTCCCGTTATGCATCTGCGCATATGCAAATGTCCGGGCGCACACAGCCTGCGCCATCAGAGCCTGTGCATCATATGTAGATGGCATCTCTGATGGAAGGACATATCGAACATAATCTTCGACATTTATCGTATTTACTGCTGTAATCCCCCCATCATACTGCCTGCATTCAAGCACACCTTCATATGTATGACCATCAAATAGGAAAAATCCATTTGCCGGACTTATTTTTATCGTATCTGATCCACTCTGTTCAAAATACTGTTTTATGCTTTCTATTTTCCTTATATCGGTCTGTTCATCATTTATCATAAGTGTCTGTGTTCCTCCTGGATCAGCCGATACCTCAACCGCAATATCATCCCACAGCTCGTCACTGCCATTTTTAAGAAGTACACGTATATATGTAAGATCCGGATCATTATTTCTTACTATTGCACATATCTTTCCTGAATCAAGCACATATGAAAGCTCCTCTGCCCCGACCACAAGCTCGTCTATAGCAATTTCCTGTACATTTTCACCGGATGCATCATAGACAGGTATCTGTTTGGAAACCATCGGCATCTGTCCGGTTCCCTCAATATTCATCTGCCCTTCATTATATGACAGCATTTTTCCTGTCATAACATCAGGCTTCGATGAAATTTTTTTTATCTTTCCGTCAACAACACTTATATCTGCAACCCCTGTATAATTTTCCTGCATAGTTCCATCGGTGGAAAAAAGCTTTCCACCGCACACAAAATTTATGGTATTGTCTTCATTTGAAACAATGTATGCATTTTCGTATACTATATTTTCATTTATCTTATTTGTTTCCGTTGCCGGCAGTCTTCCATTTGTATACTTGTGTACGATCAGAAAAGTAAGCACTACGCAGAGTGCTGTTATTGCCAGCAGAATTATCACCGATTTTTTCACAGAATTCTCCTTTTCATAATAATGTAAGCGTAGCGAATAATATCATGTACGAATGCGCATAAGTATCAGCCGCAGGCTAAATAAAATATGGGAGCTGTTAAAACAGCTCCCTTAATCTTCTGTGCATAACCAACTGGTTCTTCTGTATCTTATTTTCATCTTCTGTAAGACACCCAAAATGCCGGTTCCTGTAATTTAGACTCCTAGCTGACAGCCAGGTGGGTAACCTCAGTCTGCCTTCTGCCTTCCGCTGACTATGGCGGCCTGACATCTAACAGCTCATATTGGAATCCCGTTTAAAGTAAATGTAGGTTCTAAATACACAGGATTGTCGAACATCTCAGGCTTCTTTGTGTTTTTATTATACTTTATTATGTCTTAGTATTCAATCAAAAATTCATGTAATTATTTTACAAATTTTTCTCTTGAATTTCGTAGAACATGTGAAAAAAATATAATGGCTATTACAAAAAGCACCATTTCTATATATCTCCAATATGGAATCTTTAAGACAAGTTCTGACAGCACCGATACCACCGCAAGAACTACTGAAAACACTCCGAATGCACATGATTTATTTTCTATATAATCAATATATCCTTTCTGGTCTTTAACCTTCTTTTGATCCTCTTCTGCAAGAAATGATCCTGCTATCTTTCCTGTACTCTTCATTTTAAACGAAGCATACACCACGTATAATCCCAATATAAGTATTACCACATCCAAAATTAAATATATATTCATCTTAAACCTCTTTTATATGCAATCTTCCACATCATTGACCAAATTTCAGTAAATACAAGTATATACTTTTTTCACAGGAAAAGATATAGTTAAAAAGTCCTATTACATTATTGAAAAAAATATATAAATATAGTAAAATAAAATTAAAATCAAAAAAGGAGTACATCATAATGGAAATTGATAATTTAAAAATACTAATATGTGATGATTCGATTCTAGCAAGAAAACAACTTAAGGATATCATATTGGCCTTAGGAACGCCAACCTTTTATGAAGCTCCTGATGGTCAAAAAGCAATTGATACTTATAAAAAAGTAAAACCGGATATCGTTTTTCTTGACATTGTTATGCCTGTCAAGGATGGCAATACCGCTATAAAGGAGATAATTGCTTTTGATAAAGATGCAACTATTTTCATCGCATCGTCTGTCGGTTCACAAACCCAGCTAAAGTCAGCAATCGAATCCGGTGCAAAAGATTTCATCCAGAAACCACTTGACACACAGCAGGTTATCAATCTTATAGAAAAATATATCGGGGGAAAACAATAATGTATACACAGTTTTTCGGAAACTATCTGCTCTCAAAGGGGTATATCACAAAAGAACAGCTCTTTGCTGCCATGAAAAAAAAATCCAATAAGCATGTCAAACTTGGTACTCTTGCCATTCATTCAGGTCTTATGACTGCTTCTGAGGTTGATAACGTAATAATCGAACAGACTCATCAGGACAAAAAATTCGGCGAGCTTACTATCGAAATGGGTTATCTTACAAATGAACAGGTCAAAAATCTTCTAAACGTACAAAGTCCCGATTTTCTCCTCCTGGGACAAATCCTTCTCGATGATGGAGTTATTAATAATTCCACACTTGAAAACGTTATAACCGATTATCGTTCCGAGAATGAAATGATGGATCTTGACATAACAATCGAAAACAAAGAAAGTGTCGAACGGCTTTTTGATAACTTCTTTGTTATTTCTGAGACTCCGGTTACCAGACTTGGCAAAATGTATATGGAACTCTTATTCAACAATCTTATACGTTTTGTAGGTGAGGATTTCTCTCCACTATCATCAGACCCGTGTAAGGAATTTCCAACTGATTGCTGTGTATGTCAGGATGTACTTGGTGAATATTCTATCTCAACTTACATTTCAATGGATCATGATACGGCTATCAAGTTTGCATCAAGATATGTAAACGATTCATTTACCGAATACGACGAATATGTCCAGGCTTCTCTTGAGGATTTCCTCAACTTAAATAATGGACTTTTCATAGTAAACTGCTCAAATGACTATGGCAGGGAACTTTCTATTTCTGCACCAAGGCACGTTGACGATGGATTAGTCTCATTTAAAGACAAGGCATATCATTTCCAGATACTTTATACCTTCGGAACGCTTCATTTTATCGTTGAAGTCCATAAACTCATTGAAGAATACTGATTGATATATTATCTTATATCCTTTACTAAAAAGCATCGTGGTCTGACCAGTATCAGAGCACGATGCTTTTTTATTAATATTCTATATTTAAACGCCATATATCCAACATTTTATGTATCAGGATTTATTTGATAAGGAATGCCTTTACAGTATCTTCCATCTTATCCACATCACATTCCGTATCATGAAGGATTTTGGCACTTCTGATGTCCTCAATAGCCTGTGGGACTTTTACGTTTGCAATTTTAGAAAGTTCATCAACAAGTTCAAAGTCTCCCATCGAAGCATATTTTGGATCAATTGCCTCCATTACACTTCTTGTGAATTTAAAAGGACTGGCTGTTGAAGCAATAACAGTTTTTGTCTTTGTATCACCTGTCTCTTTTTTGTATTTGTCATAAACACCTGCTGCAACTGCTGTATGAGTATCAATTACATATCCAGTATCCTCATAAAGCTTTTTGATAGCCTCACCGGTTTCTTTCTCACTTGTATAATTACCATAAAAATCTGTAAGTTTTTCTTTCATCTCTGGTGTCACTGTGTATTTACCTGTCTCTGAAAGTTCTTTCATAAGCCCTGCATTCTTTGCGGCATCATTTCCTGCTATCCTATAGATAAGTCTCTCAAGGTTTGAAGATATGAGAATATCCATAGATGGTGAGTTTGTCAGGATAAATTCACGATTCTTATTGTACTCTCCTGTTGTAAAGAAGTCATATAAAACTTTGTTCTCGTTTGATGCACATATAAGCTTTGCAATCGGAAGTCCCATATTTTTAGCATAAAACGCAGCTAAAATATTTCCAAAGTTTCCGGTAGGTACTACCACGTTTATCTTTTCATCCTTTGCAATATCACCATTTGCATAAAGCTTAGCATATGCATATACATAATATACGATCTGTGGAACGAGACGTCCTATATTTATTGAATTAGCTGAAGAAAACTGATATCCTGCATCATCCATAACCTTCTCAAGGTCTTTATCATTAAACATCTTTTTAACTGCAGACTGTGCCTGGTCAAAATTGCCGTGAATTCCGACAACATGTGTATTTGCACCCTTCTGTGTGAGCATCTGCTTCTCCTGGATAGGACTTACACCATTCTTCGGATAAAAAACAATGATCTGTGTTCCCTCAACATCCGCAAAACCAGCCATAGCTGCCTTTCCTGTATCTCCTGATGTAGCTGTAAGTATTACAATATCATTTTTTACATTATTCTTCTTTGCAGCGGTTGTAAGTAAATGTGGCAGAATAGAAAGAGCCATATCTTTAAATGCGATCGTAGAACCATGGAAAAGTTCAAGATAATATGCGCCATCTGCATTTACAAGAGGAGCGATCTGCGGTGTATCAAATTTACTGTCATATGCTCTGTCTATACAGTTTTTAAGTTCTTCCTCAGTAAAATCAGTAAGGAATTTCTTCATTACTGCATAAGCTGTTTCCTGATAACTCATCTTTGAAAGTTCTTCTATTGAAACATCAAGTGCCGGGATGCTCTCTGGTACGAAAAGTCCTCCATCATCTGCAAGTCCTTTTAATATAGCCTGTGATGCAGTAAACTTTTTTTCACTGTTTCTGGTGCTTGAATATAATAAATCCATTTTTCTACCTCGTCCTTTTCTGTTACAGTCCCACTTCAATGCAGGCTGTAACCATTTTCACGTTACTGTTCACACTGTTAGGTACAAACAGCAACCCTTTTCACTAATATATAAGTAGTATAATAAATTTTATATACCAATTCAATGATAAAAATGATACAATTACCTTAAATTCATCATACTTTATTGTTAATTGTAACTAACTATACTATAAATTCTAAAGGGGATTTCAATGTTACCTGGTGTATACTCAGCAAAGAAAAAAGACGGCACGATCTATTACAGATCAAGCATCACATACAAAAGCAAACATATAAGCCTTGGAAGCTTTGATTCTGAATACAGTGCCAACCAGGCATACATAATAGCAGCTGAAATCATAAAAGGCAGTGATTCCATTGAAAATTCTTTCTATCGGACATATGCTCTTTCCTTTGAAAAGATAGTATCACTCATAAATTTCAGGGATAACAATATGTACATTCCCACTCCCATTTATCTCCGTAAAAATTACTTCAGCTATTATCTTGACATAAACCATGAATTAAAGTTTGACATAGAAGATCTCTTCTACTACTCCAGCCACAAGATCATGAAACGGCAGGGACATCTCTTTGTCAATGACTATGGCATGCAGGTAACTATTTTAGGCCGCTTCGGCATAAAACCGCATGCTGTATGCGGCAAAGATTACATATTTGAAAATGGCGACAGCACAGATATGCGCTATTCCAACATCAAGATAATAAATCCATATCATGGTGTATCGCTTATACATACTAAAAGCGGCAATCTGTTCCGCGTAAAACTTCATATAAACGGTAATTACACCATTGGCGAATACAAAACCATAAACGAAGCTGCCGTAGCATACAACAAAGCTGCCGATCTGGCGAAGGATCACGGTATAGAGCGCAGCTTTTTTGAAAATTATATAGAAGATCTGTCTCCACAAGAATATGCACGCATATATACCGAGCTTGATATATCACCTAAGTTTTTACAATATTTAAAAAGACAGGAGGAAAATCGTTAAATTTTCCTCCTGTTTTTAACATGAAAGAATACGCCCTGAAATTTATTTCTGATTAATGTAATTTACAAGACCTTCACAATCTATGATTTTCTGCATAAATGGTGGGAACGACTGTCCTTTATATTTCTCTCCTGTAGTTATATCAGTTATAACACCTGAATCGAAATCAACTTCAACCTCGTCTCCTGCCTTTATAGCCTGTGCTGCCTCTTTACATTCAATAATAGGAAGTCCTATATTGATCGCATTTCTATAAAAAATCCTTGCAAATGTCTCTGCGATAACACAGCTGATACCGGCTGCTTTTATTGAAAGTGGAGCATGCTCCCTTGATGAACCGCATCCAAAATTTTTGTCTGCCACTATAATATCTCCGGCTTTAACATTTTTTACAAAATCCTTATCAATATCTTCCATACAATGTGTTGCAAGTTCTTTAGGATCAGAAGAATTTAAATATCTTGCCGGAATGATTACGTCTGTATCTACATTGTCCCCATATTTAAAAACATGACCATGTGCTGCTTTCATTTTATTCCTCCTTAAAAGCTAATACAGTCTAAATGAGTTTTTACATTACCTCATCCGGACCTGAAATTTTTCCTGTAATTGCACTTGCTGCTGCGACAGCCGGGCTTGCAAGATATACTTCTGAATCTACGTGTCCCATACGACCTACAAAGTTACGGTTCGTAGTTGATACACATCTTTCACCCTCTGCCATAACGCCCATATATCCACCGAGACAAGGACCACATGTAGGTGTACTTACAATAGCTCCGGCCTCAATAAATGTCTTGATCAAACCTTCCTCCATTGCCTGAAGATATATTTTCTGTGTTGCCGGGATCACAATAACTCTGAGTCCGTCTGCAACTTTCTTTCCTTCAAGAATAGATGCAGCGATCCTAAGGTCGTCCATTCGTCCATTCGTACATGAACCTATAACAACCTGGTCTATCTTTACATCACCGACCTCGTCTATCGTGCGTGTATTATCCGGAAGATGAGGGAATGAAACTGTAGATTTAAGTGTACTTAAGTCTATAGTATATTCTTCATCATAAACTGCATCTTCATCAGCCTCATACTCAACAAATGGTCTCTTTGAATGCTCTTTCATATATTCTCTTGTGAGTTCATCCACAGGGAATATTCCATTCTTTCCACCTGCTTCAATTGCCATATTTGCAATAGTGAATCTGTCATCCATAGTAAGGTATCTGATTCCCTCTCCTACGAATTCCATAGACTTGTAAAGTGCCCCATCAACGCCTATCATTCCTATGATATGAAGGATAACATCTTTACCGCTTATCCACTTAGCCGGCTTTCCCACTATATTAAACTTAATTGCTGACGGAACTTTAAACCATGCTTTTCCTGTCGCCATTCCAGCTGCCATATCAGTACTTCCGACACCTGTAGAGAATGCTCCAAGTGCTCCATATGTACATGTATGTGAGTCAGCGCCTATTATAACATCACCAGCCACAGTAAGTCCCTGCTCAGGTAAAAGTGCATGCTCGATTCCCATTTTACCTACATCAAAATAATTTGTTATTTCATTTTTGCAGGCAAATTCTCGTACACATTTACAGTGCTGTGCTGATTTGATGTCCTTATTTGGTACAAAATGATCCATTACAAGTGCTATTTTATCTTTATCAAACACTCCATCAACCTTCATCTTTTCAATCTCATGGATCGCAACAGGTGATGTAATGTCATTTCCAAGCACAAGATCCAGATCAGCCTCTATAAGCTGGCCTGCACTTACAGAATCAAGTCCTGCATGTGCAGCAAGGATCTTCTGCGTCATAGTCATTCCCATGTTTCTTTCCTCCTAATCAAATATGCTCTGCCATCTTTAATCTGGCTGAAAACGTCACTAATGTGTGGGTGATACGACGTTTCTTTGTTTAAATCATAGCATAGTAGCTTATATAATAAAAATACATAATAAACATATTTACCATAACTAATTTATATGGTAATATATATTATAAATACAGCTGATATAATGTATAACAATCAGTAATCTATCAACAACCAAGGAGGCTGAATATGAATCAGAATCTTTCATCATATTGGATTTTTTATACTGTTGCCAATGCCGGCAATATCTCAAAAGCAGCCAAGGAGCTTTATATAAGTCAGCCCGCTATAAGCAAGTCTATCCAGAAGCTTGAGGAAAGCCTTGACTGTAAACTATTTTCCAGAAGTTCAAGAGGTGTCATCTTAACATCAGAAGGAGCACTTTTGTATGAACATGTCAAGCAGGCTTTTGATGCCTTAGGCGCAGGTGAAGAAAAGCTAAAACGTTCCATAGAGTTAGGTGTCGGACAGTTAAAGATCGGTGTCAGCACAACTTTATGTAAATATATGCTGCTGCCATACCTTAAAGAGTTCATACACCGCAACCCTCACATAAGTATTTCGATTGAATGCCAGTCTACTAATGACACATTAAAGCTTCTCGATGATAACAAAATCGATATCGGACTTATCGGAAAACCGGAAATCCTTAAAGGATATGAATTTTATTATCTCGACAAGATCGAAGATATTTTTGTTGCCACAAAAGATTATCTGCGCAACTTAAGTGCCCGTGGAATAAAAAAACATGATATCCTTCAAAATTCCACCCTTATGCTTCTCGACAAAAATAATATGACCAGACAATATATTGATGATTATCTTCAGGAAAACCAGATCCACATAAAAGATTCCATAGACATTTCAAACATGGATCTTCTTATTGATTTTGCCAAGATAGGTGTCGGTGTCGCATGTGTCATAAAAAGCTTTGTCACTGATGAACTGGCCGACGGCAGTCTCATAGAAATCCCTCTTGGAATCCCGATACACGAACGTGAGGTTGGATTTGCCTACAAAAATTCTGCTGCACTTCCAAAATCACTCAGGTCATTTATTGATTTCTATGAAAATTACAAACCAGAAGATTTCTAAAACATTAATAATAACAGGAGGATACTACTTTGAAAGAACAGATACACACAATCCCCATATCCGATGCATTCGAAAATGCCGGCGAATGTCCGTTCTGCTATATTGAAAAAAGAACCGAAGATCATGTAATGGACTTTGTACTGGGGCACGGTGCTTCATACATGGAAGCCGACATACGTGAAATGACAGACAAGGAAGGTTTCTGCCGCTCACATTTCAAAAAAATGTTTGATTACGGAAATTCGCTCGGAAATGCCTGGATCCTCAAAACTATGTATATGAGACATATTGAGGAAATGAATAAAGCTTTTAAAGATTTTAAACCGGATGCTTCTCCTTCAAAGGGCGGACTTTTCAAAAAGGCTTCATCCGGCAATTCAATCACAGACTGGATCAACAAACGTGAGTCTACGTGTTTCATATGCGACAGCGTAAACAAAACCTTTAATGCATACATGAAGACTTTTTTTACCATGTACGAAAAAGATCCTGAGCTAAAAGAAAAGTTAAAGAACACAAAAGGATTTTGTCTCGATCACCTGAAAGTGGTTCTGGAAGGAGCTGACACTTATTTAAAAGGTGATAAGCGCAAAGAATTTTACGATATCGTGCTCCCTCTAATGCACGAAAACATTAACCGCATATATGAAGATGTTGCATGGTTCATCGAAAAATATGATTACAAAAATAAAGATGCCGACTGGAAGAATTCCAAAGATGCGATCCAGCGCGGCATGCAGAAGCTCCGCGGAAGCGATCCGTCACTTCCACCACATGTTCTCAAAAAATAATGGCTTCAAAATAATATTTATGCCAGAAACCGCACTTTATGGTTTCTGGCATGATCCAATCTAAATATCCTATATTCAGTTTTCTTTCCACGAATATATATATCCAGCCACGTTTGTAACCACAAGAAATACAACTACATAAATAATTTTTGCAACTAACGATCTTACACTAAAGCAATTTTTATATATATCATATGTACATAATGCTATCAGAAATACTATACCCCATAGCATATCTGATTTTAAGTCTGCACGGTTTATTCTTTTTTCTTTTATCATCCATACCAGATGGACTGCATATAAAACTATCATTATGACAGCTGACAATATGAACATGATTCCGGCCACATATGATATTTTTTCTGATATTATCTCATTTTCATTGGACATGCATGATATAACCAGTATCAAAAGCAATAAAAAAATCCCTAATATATAGCGCGCCGCAATATTTATTTTCTTTTTCATAATACCCCTCATCCGTTTTATATATTTTGATACTCCAATTATATTTAGTATATTCTATATTTTGCCCTTTTTCAATGATAAAATAAGACTCCCGGCAGCAATCTGGTTACGGATCCAAATTGCACTGCCGGAAGTCTCAATAAATATCTGCTTATTTCATTACAATATTTACAATTCGTCCAGGAACATATATTTCTTTTACGATATTTCCTGTAAGCTTATCTGCAATAACATCCTTTGCTTTTGCGATAACCTCATCCTTTGGATCCTGTTTTCCGATCTCAAGGGTTCCCTTTGTCTTTCCGTTGATCTGTACGGCGATCTCCACTGTATCCTCAACAGTCTTTGCCTCATCATATGTCGGCCATGGCTCATATGCGATAGTATTATCATGACCCATCTTCTGCCAGATTTCCTCTCCGACGTGTGGACATACACATGAAAGCATCTTGATAAGTCCCTCAGCAAACTCTCTTGGACATTTGCCTGCTTTGTATACTTCATTTACAAAGATCATCATCTGGCTGATAGCAGTATTGTAACCAAGAGCCTCGAAGTCGTTTGTGACCTTCTTTACAGTCTGATGGTAGATCCTTGTGAGCTTTCCGTCATCCTCCTCGATGATGTTCTCAGGCTCAGTGAAGAAATTCCATACACGTGTGATAAATCTCTTTGCACCCTGTACGTTGTTGTCATTCCATGGCTTAGATACTTCAAGTGGTCCCATGAACATCTCATAGAGACGAAGTGTATCTGCGCCATACTGTTCTACTACATCACTTGGATTTACAACGAACTCAGGGAAACGTTTACCCATTTTGATTCCGTTTGATCCAAGTATCATTCCCTGATGTACGAGTTTTTTGAATGGCTCTTTAACCGGTGATAAGCCCTGATCATAAAGGAATCTGTTCCAGATTCTTGAATACATGAGGTGTCCTACCGCATGCTCCGGTCCACCGACATAAAGATCTACAGGAAGCCAGTGTTTTAAAAGCTCCTGATCTGCGAATTCTTTATCATTGTGTGGATCGATGTATCTCATATAATACCATGAAGATCCGGCTGATCCAGGCATTGTAGAAGTTTCCCTTACTCCCTTTACGCCGTTTCTGTCATACTGTTTCCACTCTGTGGCATTCTCAAGAGGTGCTTTTCCATTCTTTCCTTTGTAGTCCTCAAGTTCAGGAAGGATAAGTGGAAGCTCATCATCAGGAAGGAAATAGATTGAACCATCCTCTTTGTATACACAAGGAACAGGCTCTCCCCAATATCTCTGACGTGCGAAGATCCACTCACGGAATTTGTAGTTTACTGTTCTCTTTGCAACACCCATCTTCTCAAGCTTGGCTGTGATAGCCTCTTTTGCATCCTCGACTACCATTCCGCTAAACTCTTCTGAATTTATAAGCTTGCAGCCTTTTCCAAGATAATCATGTTTCTCGAATGCATGTTCCGATACATCTGCACCGTCAATAACCTGGATCATTTCGATATCATGTGCCTGAGCATACTCGAAATCTCGCTGGTCATGAGTAGGAACTGCCATGACCGCACCTGTACCATAGCTTGCAAGAACGAAATCACCGATAAACATGCGCACTTCCCTGCCATTTACAGGGTTTATACAATGAAGTCCCTTAAGCTCACAGCCAGACTTTGTCTTGTTGAGTTCTGTACGATCCATATCGCTCTTCTTGACCGTCTCATCTATATAAGCCTGAACCTCTTCTTTGTTCTCGACTCTGTCCATAAGTCCTTTTACAATGTCTCCGTCCGGAGCAAGAACCATGAATGTGATACCGTAGATTGTCTCGATACATGTAGTAAAGATAGAAAACTCTCCGCCGCCAACTATCTGGAATTTGACCTCGACACCGGTACTCTTTCCGATCCAGTTTCTCTGCATCTCTTTTGTAGACTCCGGCCAGTCAATCTCGTTAAGCCCCTCAAGAAGTTTCTCTGCAAATGCAGGCTGGTCGATAACCCACTGTTTCATGTTCTTTCTGACTACAGGATATCCTCCACGCTCTGATTTTCCGTCAATAACCTCATCATTTGAGAGAACTGTTCCAAGCTCCTCACACCAGTTTACAGGCATATCGATATGCTTTGCATATCCTGCCTCATAAAGTTTCTTGAAGATCCACTGTGTCCATTTATAAAATTCAGGATCACTTGTGGAGATCATCTTTGACCAGTCATAGTCGAATCCAAGCTCTCTTAACTGTTTAGAAAATGTCTCTATATTTTTCTGTGTAAATCCGTTTGGATGATGTCCTGTATTAACGGCATACTGTTCTGCCGGCAGACCGAATGAGTCATATCCCATCGGATGAAGGACATTGTAGCCCTGCATTCTCTTCATACGTGACATGATATCTGTTGCTGTATATCCTTCTGGATGTCCTGCATGAAGGCCTACTCCTGAAGGGTAAGGGAACATATCAAGTGCATAGTATTTAGGCTTTGAAAAATCCCAAACGTCTGTCTTAAATGTCTCATGTTCTTTCCAATATTCCTGCCATTTTTTCTCAATGGCCTTGTGATTATACGCTTCTGACATTTTTTCCTCCTTATATCAAAAAACCTCCGCCTCTCAAAGAGACGAAGGCGTATTTCCAAAATCTGTACTCATAACATACATAATTCTACACACAGCGCATAATTTTGTCAATGTCTTTTGTTATATTCCTCTACAAGATTGCTGTATATTTTATCCGGACTTTCCTCATGTAAAAAGCCGATAGCGTAATCTGAGGTGCAGCATTTATTATTTATAAATATCATTATCAACATGCACTTCACCTTCTAAATACTCAGTTACATCAGCTTCTGTTTCTCCATTAGATGCAACTACCCTGTATTGTCCATCCGCATCTATCTTTATATTAATGCCATTACCTGAATAATCATATTGCTGCACTATTTTTCCATTGTACATCACATATATCTTATTTGTATTTTCTATCTTTGACTTTATCTTATCGCCAGATAAACTATATTCTCCAGCCGGCAGATCCAAATAATCGCCACCATATACAACTAAATCATTCGTCATATATATTTCCGTAGCATCCTGCGTATCCGCATCTGTTTTGTTATATGATACTGCAGTCTGTGTATCCGCATCTGTTTTATCGGCACATGCAGCCAGACTAAATATACTTATTGCTATTAAAAGCAGATATTTCTTTTTCATTTCATCAGTTCCTAAAAAAGACTGGTACAGCATACGCCATACCAGTCCACATTTTTATTTTAGTTGTTGATAAGTTTGTCATTCTCATTGTTCCAGCTATAAAGCTTACGGATCTCAGCACCAACCTTCTCTGATGGATGCTCAGAAGCAAGTTTTCTCATAGCCTTGAAGTGTACCTGACGTCCTGCTGGTGACATATCAAGTAAGAACTCTTTAGCGAATGTACCATCCTGAATATCTGTAAGAATCTGTTTCATAGCTTTCTTTGTCTCTGCTGTAACGATCTTAGGTCCTGTTACATAATCACCATACTCAGCTGTGTTAGAGATAGAGTATCTCATTCCTGCGAAACCTGACTGGTAGATAAGATCTACGATAAGTTTCATCTCGTGGATACACTCGAAGTATGCGTTTCTTGGATCATAACCAGCTTCACAAAGTGTTTCGAAACCAGCCTGCATAAGTGCACATACACCACCACAAAGAACTGCCTGCTCACCGAAGAGGTCTGTCTCTGTCTCTGTACGGAATGTTGTCTCAAGAAGTCCGGCTCTTGCTCCGCCGATTCCAAGACCATATGCAAGTGCAAGATCCCATGCTTTTCCTGTTGCATCCTGCTCTACTGCGATAAGACAAGGAGTTCCTTTTCCTGCCTGATACTCTGAACGTACTGTATGACCTGGAGCCTTTGGTGCGATCATTGCAACGTCTACATCCTTTGGTGGTTTGATGCATCCAAAGTGGATATTGAATCCATGAGCGAACATTAACATGTTACCTGGCTCAAGGTTTGGCTCGATATCTTTCTTGTACATGTCTGCCTGTAACTCATCATTTATAAGAATCATGATGATGTCAGCCTGTTTTGCAGCCTCTGCAGCTACATAAACTTTAAATCCCTGCTCTTCTGCTCTCTTCCAAGATTTGCTTCCCTCATAAAGTCCGATGATAACATTGCATCCAGACTCCTTTAAGTTAAGTGCATGAGCATGTCCCTGGCTACCGTAACCGATAATGGCAATTGTCTTGCCCTCTAAGAGTGAAAGGTTACAATCATCCTGATAAAATATTCTTGCTTCTGCCATTTTAATGACCTCCTATGAATAATAAAATTGTAAGTAACCATCCATAATATTAATGAACAGTTACATCGTAAACTGTTTTATATATGTAAGTACTGATGCTATATATGATATATTATCATCGCAGCATTAGTCCAACATGACTACGTCATTTGAACCACGTGTAAGTCCTGTGATTCCTGTTCTTGCAAGTTCTAATATTTCATAATTACTTAAAAGATCTATGAAATTATCCAGCTTGTCCTGATTTCCGATGAGTTCAATTATCATCGAATCGTGTGTGACATCAACGATCTTTCCATGAAATATCTCTGTCACATTCATAACTGCCTGTCTTTGTGTATCCAAGGCTCTTATTTTTATCATTATAAGCTCTCTGCAAACCGAAAGACCCGGTTCAAGCTTTTTGATGTCTAATACATCCTCAAGCTTAAGGAGCTGTTTTTCAATCTGTTCAAGTATCTGTTCATCTCCGCTTGCTACTATCGTAATCCGTGTGTAACGAGGATCAGCTGTAACTCCTGATGAGAAACTGTCTATATTAAATCCACGTCTGCTGAATAAACCTGAAATACGACTTGTAACTCCGGGATTGTTTTCAACTAAAAGAGATAATGCCTGTCTTCTCATCGAAAAACCTTCCTCATAAATTTGTATTTGTTTCACCCACAATCTGATAATATTACTATAATCTGTGTTTGTCAAGTAATATCTTTAATATAACATAGAGTTATATTAAAGATAACACAATGTACTTAATCAAGTATGAACAAAATGCCCCAGACGATCGAAGCAAAAATACCGATTATACTACATACTACCCCGGCTATTGCCATTTCCTTGCCTTTGCTGTTTGCTGATAAAGCAACAGCACTTAAGACAACACCCACAACTCCTAAAACAAAGCTTATACATGATGTGCATGAAAATACTATTGATACTATTCCAAGTATCATTCCGGCGATCGACATTCCGTATGATCCATCGTTTGTTCCGGGCTGGACATATCCCCCTGAATAATTTACTTTATCGGCATTGTTATTTTTATTTACAGCCTGTTCATATGCCGTCTGCTGGTGATCATTTCTGCCATGATCTGCCTGCCAGTTATTATGCCAGTAATTGTTTTGATCGTAATTTGCCTGCTGCGTGCTATTTTGCTGATAATTAGCCTGCTGTCCGCTGTTCTGCTGATAATTCATCTGTTGTCCGTTATTCTGCTGATAATTCATCTGTTGTCCGCTGTTCTGCTGGTAATTAACCTGCTGTCCTATGCCCTGCGGATACGGGTTTTGTCCAAATTCATTTTTATTTTCATAGTTTGGCTGATTATTATCCATATTTTCTCCTTTTATTGTATTTGTCCACAAGCTGTATATGATCACTGCCAGTGTACTACATTTTCCTAAACTCCCTTTAACGCCGGCCTGAAATACCCTGCCTGAAATATCATTATCCTCGGATATCAGATCCTGCATTAAGGAAACTCATAAAAAAATTATATAGTATTGTATATTTTTTTGCAATTAAAAAAGCTTCTTTAAATACTTAAAGAAGCCTTTTTGTTGCTGTTCACACTGTTAGGTGTGAACAGTAACGCTTTTTAGCTGCTGCCCACACTGCAAGTATGAAAAGCAACATTTTATCCGTTTACATAAATGTACTGATTATAACTGTGGACCTGCTGAAACAAGTGCCTTACCAGCCTCGTTAGTTGTGTACTTAACGAAGTTCTTGTTGAATCTCTCTGCAAGATCTTTAGCCTTTGTCTCCCACTCAGAAGCATCAGCGTATGTGTCACGAGGATCAAGGATTCCTGAATCAACACCAGGAAGCTCTGTAGGAACTTCGAAGTTGAACATTGGAATCTTCTTTGTTGGAGCTTTTAAGATAGCACCAGAAAGGATAGCATCGATGATTCCTCTTGTATCCTTGATTGTGATTCTCTTTCCTGTTCCGTTCCATCCTGTATTTACAAGGTATGCCTTAGCGCCTGACTTCTCCATCTTCTTAACGAGCTCTGCAGCATATTTTGTAGGATGAAGCTCAAGGAATGCCTGTCCGAAGCAAGCTGAGAATGTAGGTGTTGGCTCTGTGATTCCACGCTCTGTACCAGCAAGCTTAGCTGTAAATCCTGAAAGGAAGTAGTACTGTGTCTGCTCTGGTGTAAGGATAGATACTGGAGGAAGTACTCCGAAAGCATCTGCTGAAAGGAAGATTACGTTCTTTGCAGCTGGAGCAGATGATATAGGTTTAACGATATTTGTAATGTGGTTGATTGGGTAAGATACACGAGTATTCTCTGTAACACTCTTGTCATCGAAATCAATCTTTCCGTCTGCAGCAACAGTTACGTTCTCAAGGAGAGCATCTCTTCTGATTGCGTTGTAGATATCTGGCTCAGACTCTTTATCAAGACCGATAACCTTTGCATAACATCCACCCTCGAAGTTGAATACACCGTTGTCATCCCAGCCGTGCTCATCATCTCCGATAAGAAGACGCTTAGGATCTGTAGAAAGAGTTGTCTTTCCTGTTCCTGAAAGTCCGAAGAAGATTGCTGTATTCTCACCATTCATATCAGCGTTTGCTGAGCAGTGCATTGAAGCCATACCCTTGAGTGGAAGGAAGTAGTTCATCATAGAGAACATACCTTTCTTCATCTCTCCGCCGTACCATGTATTGATGATAACCTGCTCTTTTGATGTGATGTTGAATGCTACACATGTCTCTGAGTTAAGTCCTAACTCTTTGTAGTTTTCTACTTTTGCTTTTGAAGCATTGTAAACTACGAAATCAGGCTCGAAGCTCTCAAGCTCCTCAGCTGAAGGCTGGATGAACATGTTTGTTACGAAGTGTGCCTGCCAAGCAACCTCAACGATAAAACGTACTGCCATACGTGTATCCTTGTTTGCTCCACAGAATGCATCTACTACGAAAAGTTTCTTGTTGCAAAGCTCTTTCTTGGCAAGATCTTTAACTGTAGCCCATACGTCCTCTGACATTGGGTGGTTGTCGTTAGGATAATCTGGTGTGTTCCACCATACAGTGTCTTTTGAATTCTCATCCATAACGATGTATTTATCTTTAGGAGAACGTCCTGTATAGATACCAGTCATAACGTTAACTGTACCAAGTTCTGTTTCCTGACCAACCTCATAACCCTCAAGACCTGCTTTGGTCTCTTCCTCGAATAACATCTCGTAAGAAGGATTGTGAACGATCTCTGTTACTCCGGTAATGCCATACTTGCTTAAATCAATATTTGCCATTGCTCTTTAACCTCTTTCCTTTAAAATAATCAGGGTATTTTTTAAAAAATTCCGCTAATATAAATATACACAATGTTATTTTTTTGTCAATCAGTTTTTGTAAAATAATGTCATCAATTCTTCCGTTCCAACTCTTTTACAATCGGAGCGATCTGCACCAGTAAATTCTCCATATTTTCAAACATGGTACTCTTTTGGGTTCCAAGATCATTTGCACGTTCTATGTGTAGGCACACCGTATCATACTCTGCTTTTTCACGCTCAAGTGAACAGTTTACATCGGCTAATTTTTCTCTTGAATCATCAAGCACCTTTGCGATTTCCTGCTGCACCTGATCTGCTCCGCCGGCTGCTGTTGTGATGCGGTCAAACACTTCATAGGTTTCATCTGCACTCTCTAAACTCTTCCCGAGCGATTCTTTCGATGTTGTGATACTGTGATTCAAATTTTCCGTATCCTGTTCCACTTCGACAATACTTCCATCTACGGAACTGACAAGACTTTTGATCTCACTTGCCAGATTTTTTACTTCCTCTGCGACAACAGCAAAACCTTTTCCCTGCTCTCCTGCACGCGCCGCCTCAATTGACGCATTCAGTGCGAGCATATTGGTCTGATTGGCAATTGAAATGATCTGTCCCATACATTGCTTGATTTTCTGTACAGAAGCCTGAAAATCTTCAAATGTGCGCTGGATCTCGTCAAAATGTTCCTGCACTTCCCCGGAACTCTCCTTTAAGCTGCCAACTTTCTGTTGTGCCTCTTCCACCGCTTTTGTGATATCTTCCCTTACACCGGCAAACTGTCCGGATGTCTCACCAACTGTCTCAAACGTCTCATGAAAAGAACCAAGCTTCTCTTTCAGCTGTTTGTTTTCCTCTAAAACGGTCTGAAATGTATTCTGAATCTCCTGTAATTCGTCCAGCGAATTTACTTCCGTCAATGATAACTTTTTATGGTAGTCAAGCAGGCTGTCCGATACATGTATCAACGGATGCAGATTTAATTTTTCTTCCGTCTGCAGCACCTGTTCTTTGGTCTCTTTTACCTGTTTTTTGAATTGAAACATCTGCACTTTCCCCCCTACTCAAATACCACACAGGACATGGTCTGGTTTACAAACTGGCTGTTGTAGTGTTCTCCAAAGCCAACCAGACCTGCATGCATGCCAAGTGTTCCCATTGTTTTTAAATACTGATCCATATAACGTTCCTGGGAGAAGAACAGATAGCGGAAAATACAGTTTATGGAAAAAATACCGGAAATTCTTCCGAAATCTCCTTTGATCTGTCGCACTGTTTCTTCGACAATAGAAGGATAATCATTTGTCTCAAGCAGATAAAGTACATCGGAATCATTGACCTGGCGATAACAGCACAGACCATTTCCTGCTACTTCCCTGATAGAGATAATACAGATATCCTTTCCGTTCTTTTTGCCCAGCGGATTTTTAAATGTCTGGTTGACAATATCCTGTTCTCTGATTCCCAGCGTATCCTGATACGCCTGTCTTGCCGGCTTTCCGTTCAATTCGCCGACTGTGTATTTGCTGCGGTCTGTCTTTGATGCAATAAAACGGTACTGTGGGTTCGGATAATAAATATTTTCCTTGTAAACCCTGACTTTGCCGCCATTATTTTTTACAAATGCAAACACATCCGCATCTGTATATACTGTGCCATTTACGGAAACCTTTCCACCATCCCCGGTTCCGCCGGTCAGTGATATTTTCTTTTTTTCAAGGATACTGTACATAGTCGTAAGAACTGCTGCATCGTTTCCTGTACAAAAATCGATACATACAGTATTCTCAGATGATGCATTTATCTTCTGCAGCGCCTTTTCCACCCTGCTTATATATTTCACCGGCATAATGGATGCCTGCTCTAGTACATCCGTCACAGCCTCTACACCCTCAAATGCTGTCACACTGACACCTTTTTCCGTCACACTGGTCTGGTAACTCATTCCAATGCATCCGATGCTTGGTACGCCCGGATATAATTCTTCAAGTTCAGCTACATGTGTTTCAAACTGTTCTGCGTTCGACATCAGAATCAAAAATGCCGGATTACTGATGCCCCGTACAGCTTCTTTTAAATTTCCACTGGGACTTGTTCCATAACTCTCCTGCATCCGTCTGTTTCTCCTTTATCTCTTTTGTTTCAGATTTCAAACATATCCGCAAAAATTATCCTATTTTCCGTAGCATCTGTCAAGTTTTCCTGATATATTTTACAATTCTTTCCCGGTGGCTTTTGTAATATCCTGCTTTGTGAATGCCCCCGGCAATAATTCTTCTAATGTAAATATTTTAAAATCATCCGGCGTATTTACCAGGATTACCTGAAATGTTTCCGGATCACAGAATTCTGCCATAACCTGGCGGCACACTCCACACGGATAAAGATAGTCATTGGCATCCCCATTGATCGCAATCGCAGTAAATTCTTTTTTTCCTTCCGATACAGCCTTAAAAAAAGCGGTCCTCTCCGCACAGTTTGTCGGTGTATATGCGGCATTTTCGATATTGCATCCCCGGTATATCCCGCCATCCTTTGTAAGAAGTGCAGCTCCTACCCTGAAATGTGAATACGGCGTATAGGCAAATTCTTTTGCAGCAATCGATTCCTGTGCCAGTTTCTTTATATCCATCTGTTTTTTTCCTCCTGATTTATGTATAACATTCAATGATTTGTTCTCATTTTACCCGAAAACGGCTTTCATGAAAAGTTTTTTTAGAAAACTCTTGTGCCATAAGAAATACTTATGATATGATGATTAAAAATGCTTTATCGCTATAAAGTAATGAATTAAAAAACATGGAGGGTTATTTATGACTACCAATCGTTTCTGCGAAATCACCCACGAATTACAGCATCTGTCAAAGCTCAGTGAGCAGTGTGCCAGAATTGATCCTGCTCTCTATGCAAAATACGATGTCAAACGCGGTCTCCGCGATATTAACGGTAAAGGTGTTTTAGTCGGTCTTACAGAAATTTCTGATGTATGCTCCACAAAGATGATTGATGGCAAGCTGCGTCCGGCAGACGGCGAGCTTTATTACCGCGGTTATAATGTCAAAGATATTATCGACGGCACATCGGAAAACAGTCATTTTGGCTTTGAGGAATGCACTTATCTGCTTCTTTTCGGGAAACTTCCTGCCCGGACGGAATTAACGGAATTTACGAAAATGCTCAGTGAATATCGTACCCTTCCTACCAGTTTTGTCCGTGATATTATTATGAAAGCCCCAAGCAAAGATATGATGAACACACTCGCAAGGAGTGTTCTCACACTTTATTCCTATGATGACCTTGCGGATGACATTTCGCTTCCGAATGTACTCAGACAGTGTTTACAGCTTATAAGTCTGTTCCCGCTTCTTTCGGTATACGGTTATCAGGCTTACAAACATTACCATGACGGTGCAAGCCTTTTTATCCATCCGCCAAAAGCTGAGTATTCCACCGCAGAAAACATTCTGCATATTCTGCGTCCGGACAGCCAGTTTACTCCTTTAGAAGCAAAGCTTTTAGATACCGCACTGATCCTTCACATGGAACATGGTGGTGGAAATAACTCCACATTTACCACGCATCTGGTATCGTCATCCGGAACGGACACCTATTCTGTGATCGCTGCTTCCTTAGGTTCCCTAAAAGGTCCGAAACACGGCGGTGCCAACATCAAGGTTGTCCGTATGTTTGAGGATATGAAAGAGAATCTCTCCGACTGGAGCGATGAGGAAGAAATCAGTCGTTATTTAAGAGCCTTATTACATAAAGAAGCCTTTGATCACGCCGGTCTGATCTATGGCATGGGGCATGCTGTATATTCCCTTTCAGATCCCCGTGCCCGCATTTTCCGTTCTTTTGTAGAAAAATTGTCTGCCGAAAAAGGCTATGAAAAAGAGTTTGCTCTGTATGATGCTGTATCACGCTTAGCACCAAAAATCATCGCAGATGAGCGTCAGATTTATAAAGGTGTCAGCCCAAACGTCGATTTTTACAGCGGCTTTGCTTACAGCATGTTAGGACTTCCGGTGGAACTTTACACACCGATCTTTGCAATCGCCAGAATCGCCGGATGGAGTGCCCACCGTCTTGAAGAGGTTGCCATCAACGGTAAGATTATGCGGCCTGCTTACAAAAACATCGGAGAACACAAAGAATATATTCCAATGGAAAAACGCTGACCCGCCGGTCAGCGTTTTTTATCCGCTATCGTTCTATCTTAAGTTCAAACCAGAACGTCGAACCGCATCCCGGTTCGCTTACCACACCATATCCGGCATGATGAAGTTCCAGTATATTTTTTACAATGGAAAGTCCCAGACCGGTTCCCATCACAGCACGTTTATGTGTCTTGTCCACCTTATAATAGCGGTCCCACACATAAGGAAGTGCCTCTTTTGCAATACCATCCCCACTGTCTGTCACTTCGATCCGCACCTTATCCCCTGAAATTTTCTGACGTACCCACACCGTTT
>OHYU01000389.1_pt1 | contig 24343 bp, 34 predicted proteins | sample 1580331 | NCBI WGS metagenome assembly OHYU01 (sample SAMEA3882519, study PRJEB24775) | human gut metagenome | biome: human-associated habitat; feature: intestine environment; material: feces | place: Netherlands | collected 2009/2010
CACCAGAGAATGAGCCCTTGAGGTTCGGCAGACCGGCCTTAACAGTGCTGCCTGCCGCGTGGGTGCTGGACGCGCCCATCAGCACCCGCTCGGACGCGATCTCCTCCCAGCTGCCGCCGAACAGCGCGGCGGGGCTGGTGGGGTCTTCCGAAACCCAAAATTTGATTTTCGCATGGTCTTCTGCCAGAGCGTCCGTAATCAAGGTCTTTACAGCGTCTGCGCTTATCACACCTTTCAGAGCGTCACCAACAGCCTTTCCGTCAGCCGGAGCGCCCTCGACGCTCAGCGTCTTATCGGTGCTCACGATGGCCGCAGCCCTGTCCGCGTCAGCTTTGGCAGAAGCGGCAGAGCTTCCCGCGCTCTTTGCGTCTGTGGACGCTGACTGTGCGCTTTGGACCGCGCTGGTGGCGGCAGTCTGGGCCGTGCTTTCGCTCTCTGCAGCTGCTGCGGCCTTTTCCGTCGCTGTGCTGGCTGCTCCGGTGGCGGTCTGAGCGGCCTGCAAAGCGGCCTGCTGCTGGTCTGTCACTTCCTCGGCGTACTGCTTGACGTACTCCATGCCCTGTGCGATGTCCTCGCGGACTTCCACGCCGCGCTCTGCGGTGCGAATCCCCGCAATTGCTTCGTCAAAGGTCTTGTCCATAAATCTCTCCTTTCTCAGCCTTTGAGCGCCCGGCTCAGGTCGTAAGCATCAGACGCCTTGCGGGCAGTCAGAGACTGCAGATCGCTGAGGCTGGAAAACTCGGTGCCAAAGGTAAACTCCTTTTTATCCGGTGCATCCAGAGGCTCCACCAGCTTGGAGCACAGCAGCCACGTATCCACGCCGTGGGCCGCCGAAAAGATATGCGTCTGCTTGCCGATGGCAAGGCGGTCGATATCGATGCCAGCGTCTTTCAGATCCACAGCCTTCACGGCCATGCCGTTCAGGTACCGCAGATTTTTTGCCAGTTCTTTCTCTGCGGCATCCAGCAGCGACTGGGGGCTGTTGTAATTTCCTTCGACCTGGATCACCTTTGTGATGATGCCATAAATCTTTTGCGCCTTGACGTCATTGGCCGTTTGGGAGATGATGCTCTGGATATCTACAAAGGGCCACGTTTTTTCGGTTGCTGTGCCAAAGGCAATGACGCGTGTGCAGATGTCCTCAGCTTTGGTGTAGCTGGTCAGATCCAGCATGTTGACCCCAAAGGCGATGGTCTGGGGGTTCTTGTCCGTGATCTTCTGCATGTAGTCCAGATAACGGTGCGGGTGGCCGTCTGCATCGGTGCCGTGGCGGATCACAAAATAACCGCCGTACTTGTCCGTGAGTTCACTTTGCAGGATGTCCAGCGTTTTGCCGTAATTTTTGCCATCTCCGAAGCTGTAAGTGGGTTCTTTGGTGTCAAAAGCAAAGCGGCTGTCAGCCTTGCCGTTGATCGCAAGACTGTACGATCCGCCTTTTTCGGTGATCTTGTAGGTGCTGGATTCAGTGCCTTTTGTGATGTCGTAGATGGAGTATGTGCCAAAGTCCTTGCTGCAGGTCGGGCAGGAGACGTATGCTTTTGCAACGCTGACGCTTGCCTTCCACGTTTTGCCGTCCGCGTAGGCCACAGGCAGCCGCATACGGAAATTGTTGTCACCGATGCGGGAGATCACCCGGTTGTTGAGGATCCTTTCCTCGTTGAGTGGCCACGACAAGCAAGATGGGCTGTACTGATACTCCTTTTCCTCATAAAAAATCGAGACTGTAGAATCGACCGGGTCTTTGATCGACCAGTGGTTTATGCGGTCGCCATCGTCAGAGTCATAGTGATAGCCGGACTGCTCCACCTTGAGGCCGTCGATGTAGGGCACCACCATAGGGGTGTCCATCTGCACCTTGCCGGGAGTGAACGCCTTGAAAGAGTCCACCTGCTGGTTGTGGTTGGCACAAATCCATTCCAGAAACTGGGAAAAGCTCACGTTTCTGGCGCTGTAAGGCGCGGCACCGCTGTCGTTGAGGTAGGCCATTTCGCCCTCGCAGTAGACTTTCTGGCGCACCCGAAAATCCTGCTCGTGGCTCATGACGCGGCCCTGCCAGATCTGCTTGCCGTCCTGCTGCACCTCTACCACCGTCATGAGCTTTTGCAGCGCGGAGTGTGCGACGTTGCCCAGCGGCAGGGTGAATTCCAAAGAGCCAGCCTTGCCCACCTCGCGGGTCAGCGTGGGGCTGATGAGCTTTTTGGTGTCGGTGATGTCCCCGGGGTCGTGGATGCAGGCTTTGGCCACCCACGTGTCAACGCCGGACTGTATGCCGGCATAGATCTTGTAACTCATAGGCTCGCTCCCAGATACTTGATACTGATGCTGCAGTCCGCAGACGCAGAGAAAACGAGGGTACCCACCACGCCATCTGGCATGGTAAGGCCCTCGATATACTGCCAGTCGGTGGACTTGGCCAGAATACCCGCCTCAAAGCCATTGAGAGACACCGCGATGTCTGCGGCGGTCTCGCTGCGCTGGAAGTAGATTCCGGCCGCACGCGGTGCACCGGTGATGGACACCTCTTTGTCCTCGCCCGCCTTGAGCGGGATGTCCGTGTAGTTGCGCACGATGTCCGTTTCAAAGTTGAAGTCATCCCACAGCCAATCGTTAGAGCCATCGTAGACGCTGCGCTTGAAGGGGTTGCAGGTGCCGGTGATGGTAAAGGTGCTGGAAAGACGGTCGCGGGACGGTGAGACCTTCCACAGCCCTTCCCGGTACCACGTGGGATCCTCGTCGAACTTGCACCGCAGCCACTTGCCGTGGATGGCGTTGGCGATGGTGCTTTCGATGCTGGGCCACTTGCTTTTCGGGGCATTGCAGAGCAGCTCCATGGTGATGGTGCGCTTTTTATAGTGCACCTTGCCATCGTCCCATGTGGTGAGGTTGAGCAGGGTGTCCGATCCGGTGACCTGTACAAGGTACTCGTCCACATCGGCAGCGCCGATCTTGGGACTGCCCACCTTGAGATACAGCCCCCAGTCGTTCAGGGTGTGGTAGTCCCCGATTTTTGCGCCCAGAAGCTTTGCCATTACACACCCCTCGCTTTCCGTGTCACCGTCACGCCGATGCGTGCATCGACGTTGGTCGCCATGCGGGGCGACAGCACGCCCACCAGCTCGCCGGAGTCCATGACCATCTGACCCTTGCCGATGTCGGGCAGATGCTCGTCCAACATCCCTTCAATGCGTTCCAGAATGCTGGTCTGCCGGTCAACAATGGACTGCTGGCCGGTAACGCGATACTGCAGGGCCGCGCGGGTGGAGAAGGTGCCCAGACTGTCATACACGCCGGTCTTGTCAAAGGGACTCTGGTAGTGGCTGACGGGCTGCTGGTCGTTCTTTTTGTTCATCCACATGGCAAGGCCGATGCCGCCAGCGACTGCACCCACGCCCAGGATCAGGGCAAGGACGGGGTTTGCTGCCACAAAGGACACGATGTTGCCCAGTGCAGAGGTGATGCCGCCTGCCATGCCGGAAAAGTCCTGCACAATGCTGCCCAGAGCGCCGCCCACGCCGCCGGAGCCTGCAAGGCCGTTGACGATCTCACCAAAAGCCTTGACCGAATTGGTCACACCGTCGATATCGGATTTTACCCCGCCGTCGGAGAAAAGCTTCTGGAAGATGTCAAACGCCTTGCCGATGCCACCGCTGAAGTAGCCCTCATTGACTGCAGTCGCCGCGTCCGCAAGCCACTTAGAGATCACGTCACGCTGTCCCTGCGACACTTCGCCCCAGATCAGATTGACAAAATCCAGCCCAAGACTTGCCCAGTCGCCGTTTTTGGCGTCTTTGAAAGTGTTCTTTACCAGCCCGAAAATGCCCTTATCCAGCTGGCCGGAAGCCTCGCTCAGCTGCTGGTCAATGCGGTTCTGGGTACCCTTTACGCTCTTGTCGATAAGAGTAGAGGTCTCCGTCACCTTGTCTTGAATGCCGTCGATGTAGGTGATGATTTTCTCATAGGTCTCCGCACCGTTCTCGCCGATGCGCTGGCCGGTCTCTGTGACGGTCTTCTTGATATGCTCGCTGCCGTCCGCGTACTTTTCCACCGCCTGCTGCACCTTTGTGGTGATGCCGTCAAAGGTGGTTTCCGAGACGTTGGTAAAGGTGCCCAGCAGCGTTTTTGACATGTCGTCATAGGTCTTTGTGACCTTTGTGACCGTGCCGTTGACTTTGGTCTCGACCTGCTTAAAGGTCGTGGCAACACCGTTCACCATCTCCTTGCCGGTCGTGGTGGTGGTCTCGGTGATGCGGTCTTTGATCTTGCCGGAGCTGTCCTTGACCTTTTCGGTGAGAGTCTGGATGCTGGTGGTCACAGTGCCCAGCGCATTCTGTGCGGTGGTTGTAGCCGTGCTGGAGATGGACGAAATGACCGTTTCGGTGGTGGACTTGGATCCGGAGGAGCCGGAAGAGCCGGTTCTTTTGCCGCCGGAAGAGCCGCTGCCACCGCCTGTGGTGACGATAGAGCTGCCCCCGCTGCCATTGGCTGCCGCCAGCTCTGCCTGACGTTCAGACCAGCTCTTGTTGCTGATTCCTATACCTTTTTTAGCATTCTGCCGTAAACGGTCTTTGTTGCTCTGCCGGTTATTTGCATCCGCGTACTCTTCGTAAGTATCAAAGTCAGCCGTGGCAGCTTTTCCGAGAAAACGGTTGAGCTTATAGCTCAGCTGATCCAGCCATGTGGTGGCTTTGCTCGCGAAGTCCTTGAAAGCGTTTTTTGCCGTGTTAATAGGTTCCGTCAGGCCGGTAATCGCGCCTGCGAGACCAATCCAGCCGTCCGTTTTGTAAGCTTCCTGTGCTGCGACGAGCATGTCGTTCAAATTGCCGATTACAACGCCGACGCCGCTGGATAAATCGCCGGTCAGCAATCCCGCCAGCTGCTTCACATTGTCCTGCAGGGTGGAAACGCGGCCATTCATGGTCTGGCTTTGGGTGTCCATGCTGCTGTAGTAACGCCCGCCCTCTTCGGATGCGGCCTGCAGGGCCTGCGTCAGCAGATCATAACTGATGGTCATTTTCTGCACTTCGGCGGTGGACTTGCCTGTGTAGTCGGCCAGAATGCCGTATACGTCGATGCCGGCATAGGCAAACTGCTTGATATCGGCCGTTGTAGCCTTGCCGGTGTTGGCGATCTGCTGCAGGTTCTGGGACATGCGGTTCAGCTCGTCGTTGCCGCCGCCGGTCGCAGAGACCGCGTCACCCAGTGCCATGACGGTATCGCGGGCATAGGAAGCGTTCTCGCCTGCGGAGATTAAGTACTGGTTCGCCTTTGTCAGGGACTCGACATCAAACGGGGTTTTTGCCGCGTCTTCCTGGATCTGGCTCATGACCTGCTGGGCGGCTTCCGCGCTGCCCAACATATTGGTAAAGCCGGTAGTGTATTTCTCGATCTGGGCGTTGTACTCGATGCCGGAAGAGATGAACCCCTCTGCGGCGCTGAGTGCAGCGGAGCCGAGTTTCGAGAAAACATTTGCCATGACCGTGCCCTGCGCAATGGCACCGGCCAGAGACTTGCTGGATCCCGATGCGGCACCCCCAAAGCTGTTCATGTACCCTTCCGCAGTCCTTAGCCCCTGTGCCGTGGTATTGAGTTGGGCCTGAGCTTCTTTCAGCTTCTGGGCAAATTCCTTAGTTTTTTCGGAGGTTTCCCCGGTCTCTTTCCGTGATTTCTGATAGGCTGCCGTAAGGTGAATGACCTCACTGTACAGCCGGTTATAATCCTTCATCATGGTGGAGACGGCGGACTTAGTCTGAGACTTCGCCTCTTCCACGCCCTGCCGGTAGGCGCTGTCGTCCAGCCCGAGGGTGGCGCTCAATTCAAAAAGTTTCAGGTTCCATCACCCCCTCCGCACAGCTCTTCAAGAGCCTTGCTGTTTTCTTCCGTGATCTCCGCCGCAGACCGCTTGTCGATCTGCTTTACATAAAGCGGAAATGTATACGAAGCAACGTAAGAATAAAGAGCGTCAGCTCCCGCAAGACCGCCAACGGCATCTGCTATGCAATCGCGGTAGAATTGAACTTCATCGTGGCTTCTGATTTCTTTTTTGATGTGGTCGAGGATATAGGACTTGCCGAAAAGTTCCAGCAAATCCAGACGAATGGTCGAGACCATCCGTTTATATCCTTCCACGCCGATCACATCAAGGATCTCAAAAAAGCCATGAAATCGTCATCAGACAGTGCGCGGGACATTGCTGCGGCCAGCTTTCTGGTGGGCGGAAGCTCTTCGCCCTCATCCAGCGCCACAAAGAGCGGCAAGACCTTTTCGGTCATGTCTGCGTGTTCTTCGTAGATCATGCGCATCATTTCTTCCGCATTTTTCGCGCCCTGTTCTGCAATCTTTTTGGCCTTCTCCTCCGGGGTTTCGTTGCCAGTCAGCGGCGCGGGCTGAGTTGCCGCCGCCACCGCGCCCGTGTCAACGATGCACTGCTTGTATGCCTTTGCCAGCTTATAAGTTTTTGCAAGGTACTCCTTGCCTTCCAGATCAATGATTTCCTTCATGTCTTTCCTCCTTACATCAGGACGCGGCCTTTGTGATAGAGTAGAACTCCATCGGGGCCTGTTCGGGGTTCTCAAGGTCTGCAAAAGCGGTCAGCGTGATCTGCATCGAGCCGCCGCCGCGATGCTCAGACTTCAGGCTCAGGCCGCCGGTGGACATGGCATTATAAAGCTTGACCGCGATAAAGCCGCCGCCGATCATGGGGCCGACCCACCAAATGGGCTTGAAATCCGTCAAAGCGGTTTTCAGGCGTGCAACCACGTGGGTGGGGTCTTCCGGGTCGATGTCCGCAGTACCAATGGCGAGCTGGATGCTCTTAGGGTCTGCGTTGGGGGTCGTGTAAGAGATGGTTGCGGTGGTTCCGGTGACTTCCACGCCCTGCTTTGTATTGGTGGGGGCGTTGTCGATTTCGGAAAGGGTATCCTCGGTGGAGTTCTGATAGGTGATAGTTACGCCGCCCTGTGTGGCGTGAATGACGTTCGTTTCATCGATTTTCGGGGCCTCAAGCGAGAAATCGGACAAAATGTTGCCCGAGCCCTTGGGGATGCTCTTGAAAGCTTCCGCTGTCAAAACGTTGACGTTAAACTTCTTTGCTAAAGTTTCAGCCATATTGCTCCTTTACTCACGGTATAAGCCGTGTAAGTTCAAAAATAAGGTATTCGCACAGATACCCTTCAGGCGTGTTGTTGAGTGGCTGCGCCCAATCTTTATCGTCTTTGTCCAAAAGAATAGCGCCGCCCTCGCACTCGATTTTTAAGCCGCCTCTTGGGAAAGCTGCGCTGATCGTATCCTCAGTTTGCAGAATGGGGGCTCTGCCGCCTTTGCTGGGGTACCACAGCCGGGCGTGGAAGGATGACGTTTCGTTCCACCCGCCGGGGATGGTGGGCTTGTAGGTCAGATAGGGCAGTGAAGCGGCAGGAGGAATGTTATCTTCCAGATATCCCGGGATGCCAAAGCCGTTAAAAAACGTGTTCAGCGCCCGGTTGATGCTCTCAGACGGTCCCATTACGGCAGCACCGCTTTTTTACACTTGACGGCCCGTAGCCCCATGCCGGATTCCGGCGGGGCTTTGCCCTCGTCCGCTGTGCTGGTGATCTGGAAGGTCTGCCCGCCGTCCACCCGCTTGATGTAGTCCGGAAAAGCCAGCGGAACGCCGGTGTTGACCAGCAGGGTATAGGTGGAGGCGGTGTCAGCCTGCTCCGCCACCTGAGCTTCCACGGTGGTGTCGTGGCGCTCCACGGCCTCAAACTCGGGGCCGTCCTGCCAGCCGGACACAAAGCCGCCCACGCCGTCCGGCTCATAGCTGCGGGTCTGAAAGCGGTATTTTTTGGTAAAGCCCTGCATCACGGTGGATGCAGCGAACGGATTGACCATGTCACATCTTCCTCCACTGATTGATCTCGGATTTATAGCGGGTCTTGCCGTCTGCGGGCAGGCCGTCCGTGCCTGTAGCCATCGTGCCGGACCACCCGGCAAAGGACTGGGACACATACACGCCGCCGGCCGGGAGTGCCTTGTCGTATGCGTCGATTTTTTCAGCCAGCGCCACAAAATCAGGCGGCACGCGCATGGGCTGCACCGTCCCGGTGAAGGTCTCGGCGGTCAGATCGCCGTCCCCGGCCTTGTGCACGCCGTCATTGAAGATGGACCCGCACACGAGGAAATACTGTCCCGGCACTACCCCGGCGGGCACGGTATCCGGCTCAAAAGCAAACTCCCCGGCAATGGGGTCATCTGCCCGGTCAAAAAAATTGTGCGTGTAAACGCACAGCTCGGGGACGGTCATGCAAAGTCACCCCCGAATTTTTAACCCAGAGAAAGCATCTGGCCGATGCGGATGTTCTCCAGCTTCATGCGGCGTTCCCAGTTGGCCTTTGCACTCAGCTCGGTGTCGTTGGGAGACGCTTCGGCAACGTTGTCCACCTTGAAGCTCATGCCGTTGGGGTGAATAACGCGGCCCTCTTTGGTGTACAGCTTCTGGACGCCAGCCTTGTCCTCGGGGTCGTAATCGGTGTAATAGGGGTTTTCGTAGTTGGTTTTACGGCAACCAACGAAAGAACCCTCGCCGATGATGTATGTCTTGTAAGCATCGACCTGACCGCTGTTCCCCGTTACCTTGGTCGTGGTGTAAGCATCGTTTCGGATCACGACCATGCCGCCAATACGGGCCAGCGTTGCAGGCTGAGAGAGTGCGCCGGGTGTGGTGTACTTTTCAAATTCCACCAGATTTGCAGCCAGGTACTTTGCAAAAACGATGGAGTTCATCACCATCAAGCCGTTGGACATCTGCTTGTCTCCAAAAGCAGCCTGCTGGGCGTAGATCAGAGACTCCGGGGCAACCTTGCCATCGCCGATGGCAGTAATGTCATAGATGTGCTTCTTCAGGTCCGTAGTAGACAGAACAGCGTCCGTAATGGTCATAAGCACATTCTGCCAGGTCTGCTGATAGTAGTGTGTGACCTGATTTGCGATGTGCTGCATCGGGGCTGCGCCAGTCAGCTCTTTGGTGAAGTCCTGAGATTTCCATGCTTTCATGCGCTGGATGAGCATGGTGGTCTGCTTGCTGCCAGTGACCTCAGTGGGGGTGTTGTCGGTCTTGCCGTCGTTGTTCAGGGGCTTATCCGCCGTGGCGTCCAGCTCGGTGTAGAACGGGATGGTGGCGACGTTGCCCTTTTCACCGATCAGGCCCATGATAGAGGGGTCGTCCTTGATAATGCCGGAAGCCTCGATGCTGGTGTCGATGGTGTTCTGCTCGGCCATGTAGTCGCCGAACACCTCAACGTCAAAGTCGAAGCCGCCAAAAGTGCCAGTCTGTGCCATATAATAGCCTCACTTTCTTACTTTGCCCGGAGCTGCTGGTACAGCTCGGGGTTGCTGTTCTTGAGCTTGATGCGGTCATCAAGGCTCATCTTTTTGAAATCCTCGGGAGAAGTCCCGGCGTAACTGGTGGGCGGGGTGTCCACCTTTGCGCCGGTGGTTTTGGTGGTGGCAATTTTGCCGCCCCATGTGGTTTTGATGCTGGAAAGCTGCTTTTCGGCGTTTTTCACCTTGCCGTCGGCGTCCAGTTCCAGACCGGCGGCAAATTCGTCGCCCTTCTTGGAGTCGTCGGCAATGTCGTCGATGTACTTTTCCAGCACACCCGCCTGCTTGAGCAGCTGCTTAAATGCAGCGGTCTTGGCCGCCTTGCTGGCTGCTGCTGTCTGCTGGGCTTTGTAGTCGGTCAGCGCCTTTTCAGCGGCCTGCTTGCCGCCGTTGGCTGCATCCCGGTCTTTCTCGGCTTTGGCGAGGGCTGCGTTCTTCTCATCGAGCTGGTTCTGCAAAGTGTCCGTTTCCTCATGCAGCACGTCCAGAATTTTCTTGAGCTTGCCGCTGGTGTCGGTCGTTTCATCTTCCAGAATCGCCAGGAGAGTCTTGCGTTCGAGTGCCATGTGATAGTCCTTTCTGCCCTTGCTCGGGCTGCCATGCTTGGCAATAAGGTTTAATTTGCCGGACGTGCTGCCGGTGTGGTGCCGCCTGTGGGGCTTGAACCCACGGCCCCCGGATTAAAAGTCCGGTGCTCTGCCAGACTGAGCTAAAACGGCATAAAAAAGCGGCTGACGCTGTGCGCCAACCGCTGAGTATTAAATTTCAACATGAGAACTGACGTTATAATCGCCAGCCTGTTCAACAACGATTTTGATATGCGCAGGGCCCATGCCAGTAGACTTGTAAAGCAAGTCAAGCTCTTCTTTGGCAATTGCTACTTGACCCCAAAAATCCACCGAGCTTATTTTTTGCAGTTTTGCTTTTTCTGCGTTTCCTGCGCCTCTTCTTCGCAATTCTTTTAGGAGCCCTTCATAAAGCCCCCAAAGCCATTGAGCCTCTTCTATCAGCTCTTCGTTAGAAAGCTCTTCTTTAGGTTTCTGTTCAATTTTGTCTTTGACGAACATATGCAAAAAAGAAATTCTCATGCTTATACCTCCTTGTTTCCTTCTTCCACCGCGATCTCTCGCAGCCCGTCAATGTGTTCTTCCACCGCCGGGCGTAGGAACGGACGTGGTGCCATGCCCCGGGTAAAGTGCCACTTTCCGTTGAAGTCTTTCCAGACCCACGGCGTTTTGCGCCCGTTGCCATTCTCGGCAAAGATGCCCGTGCCAAGCTCAACGTAGACGCTGTAAAAGAGATTTGACCCGATGGTCACGGTCTTTTTGGCAAGATCTACGGCGTAGGTTAGGCTCTGCTTGAGCGCGCCGCCCACGTAGCCCTCAATGCCCGTGCTGTCTGCCGTGCCTGTGGGCACAAGAAGCTGGGCATAGTCCTGCACCGTCATGCCCCAGAGGGTCAGCACCCGCTTTGCCCATGAGTCCAACGCTTCATGCAGCTGCGAAGTGTTGTCGGTGAATTTGATGTCGTAGTTAAAGTTCATGGCTGTTCAAATACTCCACAATGGCACGCTCCCGGGCAGACAGCTCCCATTTTGTAGCCGCAGCCCTCTCAGCCGCAGCCCTCTCAGCCGCAGCACGATCAGACAGCAGCAGGCCGCCGCCAAAGATAGCTTTTCCCGTGGAGCGTTGTGCATCCAGCGCATAAATCGGAGCGCAGTCCTTTTTGCGGACTTTGAAATCCACGCCGTACTTGCTGTATCGTTGAAGCAATGCGGCCGTCACAATGTGGTCTGGGTATGTATACTTTGGGAGTTGTGCCGTTTTCGTTCTCCGCAGCCGTTCTGTCTCGTCATTTACAAGCTTCGTCAGCCTTGGTTCTGTCTGCGTCACAACGTCCCCGCCGTAGCTTGTCACAAAACTCGTCCTTACAATTGCACCGTTTTCATACACGATATCGCAATTGCAAATAATGTGGTTCATTCGCATGGTATTTGTTCTTCCGGAAAAGGCCGTCAGTGATGGAGCGAACAGAAAAAACGGGATTCCACGATCGAGGTAAAACGCGCAGATTTTAGACAGAATGGAAAACGGCGGGTTATCCAGCACCACAGCACCTTCCGGGTAGTCGTAGTGCTCGTAATCTCCGCCGGGGTAGAATGGCCTCACGATTTTGGCCGGGTCAATGCCGTACTCTTTGCAAGCCCAGTCGCGGATGACAGCGTAAATGCTGGGCGGTGTGTAGCAGTCGTCCGTGGTCTTTTTCGGCTTGAACTTCTCCGTGAACTCTTCGTAAGACTCACCTGCTGCCATCGTTGGCTGCCTCCTTTCTCTTGCGTTCAAAATAAGTTTTCGGCCAATCGTACCGGTTCGCTACCTTTGCAGCCTTCCTGACCGCTTCGGCGAAATTTTTAGCGGTTCCACCGGCATTGTAAAATGCCTTTGCAAGCTTCTTGAAATTTTCGGCAGAATTCATTTTTTTGCCCTCTTTCTCTTGCGCTCTTCCGCCCACCACATTTGCTCTTTCTCTTTGCCGCCCTTGGATTTATACCACTCGGTGTAATCCATGACGGGGGTTGTTTTTTTGACCCGCACCATGATAGGCCTGCCTTTTTCGTCCACCTTGCCGCTGTCCTCGACCACAGGCACGTTGTCGATTTGCCGTGCGTTCTGCCGGGGATACTTGCCCAGCGCAGAGGACAGCACGCAGCGGCAGTGGTAGACCATCTCCGGGGCGGCGTTGGGGTCGCCGGGGCGCTGAATCTCGTAACCCATGACCTTGAACGGCTCGTCAAGCTCTGCCGTCTGCTGGTCAAGCAGGCGGTGCATTTCACGGGTGCGGTAGTCGTGGGTGGAGTTCCAGCGCTTTTTGACCTCGATGCCCAAAGCCTGGGCGTTGTGCATCTGCTGCAAAGCCCCGGCGTTCTGGGCGCTGGTAAGGGCCGTGATGGCGTTGCTCATGGCCCAGTGGATCTCCGTGTCGGCCATGCCGTTGACGGCCTGCACGGCGATGTCGTGGACGCTCTTGCCCTGCACAATGCCCTGCATGACGTAGCGATTGAACACCCGGGCATCATAGGTGCGGTTGCTCTCGCTCTTGATGCGTTTGTTGGGCACCATGCGGGGGTTCTCCTTCAGCAGCAGCTTGACCGCTTCGGTGTTGTACAGGGTCAGCCCGAACGTCACTCCTGCGGCCTGTTCCAGCTCGTAGAAAGCCCAGTTTGCGCCAAAGGAAAAGATGTTGTATTGCTCGTCCCGGGCCAGCTTGTAGGCCGTCTCTTGGGCTGTGGTGCAGGTCTGCGTGATGCCGTCCAGCTTTGCCTGCATCAAATCGGACTGAAAGACCTGATTTTGCAGCCAGATGCGGTAGTCGTCCTCGGTGATCTCTCCTGCATCCAGCTGCGCCCGCTTGCGCTCGTCCAGCGCTTTGTACTTTTCCAGAAACTCGGTCAGCTGCTCCTGCATCTCCTGGCGGGCAGTGCCGTACACCCGCAGGATACGGCGGCGCAGGCGGTTCAGTTGACGGGTAGAGATGCGGTCACGGTCGGTCATAAGCCAATCGCCTGCGCAACGGCCAGAAAGCACCCAGCCACAATGGCAAAATCAGCGACGAAAAGCATCACATCGATCAATCTTCCAAGAGGATCATAAATTTTGCTGTTTTTTTTCATCGGTGTCTTCCTCCTCGTCCACGGTCTCCCGTGTTGCGCTCTCAGCCATCAGCGCGGCCTTGGCCTGCGCCTTTTGTTCCGGGGTCAGGTTGGGCAGTAGGTCAATGGCCATGTCCTGCCCGATGATGGGTGCCTCAGAAATCACCATGCTGACCTGTTCGGCCGTGTTGGTGATCTTGCTGCGGTTGAATGCCGGCATAGCGTTGTCAAAGCCAGCCAGTGCGCAGATCTGCCGGATGAACGGCTTGACCTGAGCCTCAAAGTCGTCTGCGTTCTGGTTCAGCGGTTCATAGGCCGCATCCAGATGGTCGTTGGTGCTGTCCGCGCTGACGCAGTGCACATCCAGCCCGCCGAAGTCCTCATACACCCGGGTGTGGAGCAGCTCCAATAGAGCCTGCCGGGCCGTCACGGGAATCTCGGTGGTGTAGGGAGTGATCTTGCCGCCCTCGCTGGTGTCTGCACCTGCAATGTGGTACAGATTCAGCTTGACGAGAAACTCCTGCAGCTCGTCATCGGTCATGCCGTTGAAGTTTTCGCACAGCCAGTAGATCTGCGAAAAGTCCTGCAAGTCATTGCAGAAGCCGGACAGCACCAAATCGGTGTTGTCAATGTAGGCTTTCAGCCCCACAAGGGTGCTCTGGTGCAGGTCGGAGCCCCACAGCGGCACAATGGGAAGAGCGCTGTAGTTTTCGCCCTCCACGCTTTCCAGCCCGCCGCCGGGTGTGGTGACGGTCACGCTCTTGTATGCCTGCTTCGACACGGTCTCCTTCATCACATTGCCGATTTTGCTTTCCGTGTACTCAGTGAAGCCGTCCAGCTCGTACAGGATATAGTGCATATCCGTGTCAGGATTCAGCCGCCAGAAGCGCACACCTGCTTGCAAAAGGCCTGTCTTTTCATCGTACAGGGGAGCGAACTCTGTCAGCTTGAAAACCACCAAATGGTCGCTGTTCCAGAATCCGAAGCTCTCACCGTGGATCAGGGCGAAATATCCGGCCTTCTGGATCTGCTCGTCAAAGTTCTGCCCCAGCCTGTCCTTGTCCACGCCATCGTCCGCAAAGACTACGCCGTTGCCGAGGGAGTAGGTCGCCCGCTGCTTGTTGAGCCGCCGGAAAAGATTGCTCTTGACCATATCGGGGTGCAGGACATCCTGCTTTGTGTTTTTGGACAGGCGTTTCAGCATCAAAGCGTAAGCCTGCGCGAAGCGCTCAGCTCCCGGGTTTTTCTGGGCATCGTACAGGTCTGCGTCCAGCGCCATCTTGTACGGTCCGGAACTGCAGTGCTGCTGCACGAACCGCCGGATGAAATCAGGCTGTTCCCCGGCGGCTTGCGCCTGCTGAAAGGTCTGGAATGTGTATACAGTGCTCAAAATCAATTCCTCAGTTTTACAAGGCGCTTTGTGCGCACGAAATAGCGGATAGCGTCCATGCAGTGGTCGTTGACCTTCAGCACGGTGTCGTCTTTATCTGGATCCCAAGCGTACACGCCAAACTCTTCCAGCGTGTGCTTGCAGTCTTTGTAGATCTTCAACCGCCCGGTCTGCAGCATGGTCTGCACGTCCAGAATGCCGCTCAGAACGTCGTTGTTTGCGGGGGTCTGGGTAAAGCCGTTCTTGCGCAGCTCTGTAATCAGGGGCAGGGCAGAGGGGTCAACGATGATCCTCTCCGGCTTGAGACCATTCAGCCACGCCTTGAGGTCTGTGACGTACTCGCCCACGGTCTTTTGCCGCTTCTGTTCCCGGCCGCTGTAGTAATACTCCCGGGTGACGATCCAGCAGTCTGCATCTGCCTGCTTCTGGAGCAGCAAAAAAACCGTTGCGTTCTGGGTGCCGAAGTCGCAAGCCACATAGCTGCTCTTTGGAGACAGCGCCGGAAGCACATCAACAACGTGCTTCTTGCGGTCGAACATGTCATATACAAGGCCCTCGGCCACCGTCCACAGGCCAAGAATGTAGCGCTGATAAAAAACGCCGCTGTACTGGCTGCGGTATCTGGCCTTGATGTCCTCGGAAAGCGACAGGTTGTCGTCCATCGTGAAATGGAGATACATCATCTTTCGGGAACGGCACTTGCGCACCCACTCCAGATAGAACCAGTGCTGCGGGCTGCCAGGGTTGCAGTTGAACCAGAACTTTGACCCGGTGACAGAGCAGCGGGCTGTGGCCTGATTGACGAAGCTTTGTGGCATCAGGGCCACCTCGTCAAAGAATGCCCCGGCAAGGGTGATGCCCTGGATCAGGTCTTGGCTGCTCTCGTCCTTGCCGCCGAAAAAGTAAAACTCGTTAACTTTGCCGCCCTTGCTGACGGTCATGCAGTTTTCGGCCCGGTGCTCCTTGACGTTGTAGCCACGGGCTGCAAGCTGCTGCTTGAGCGTCCCCAGCACGTTGCGCCGGAAGCTGGCAATGGTCTTTCCACACATGGCAAACTGCTGGCCGCTGTAGCAGGTCATGGCCCACTGGACGAACGAAAAGCTCATGGCAAAGGTCTTGCCCGATCGGATAGCGCCGTCGGCAATGATGCCGTTGTAGCTGCTGTATGCGCTCTGCGGTGTCCACCAGCTCAAGACCTGCTTTTGCCGCTGGCTGAGGGCTTTCCATCGAAAACCGTTACTTTTCCGCATGGTCGTCTTCTTCCTCCGGCAGCATCTCCACGTCATCCGGCGGGCTGAGGTCAGCGGCAGCGCTCAGGGCTTCCAACAGGCCATCGTCTGGGGCTTCTATGCCGCTCTGGTCTCCCAGCATAGCGAACTTGTCCACGATGGTCCCAAACGCCGTGGACAGCTGCGGCAGCGTTGCCTCTGCGATCTTGTCCGGGTCTGCCATCGCTTTTAGGTACAACCCGAGAAGATCCTGTGCTTCCCCGCGCTTGCTGCCTAAGTAGGAAAGCATGTCCTGCGTGTTCTGCTCTTTTTTTAAGGCGCACAAATCCGCGCATTTGGGATTATCTTTCACGATTTTCCGCACAGTGCTTTCTGCCACGTCGTTCAGTTTGGCGGTTCTGGCGTAGCTCTGCAGCTGCACATAGTCAGCAATGATCTTCTTTTTTTGTCTGTCTGTCAGCCGCTTTGCACTCACCGCCACCACCTCTCATGTAACTGAATTTTTATACCGTTCAGCAAACCGTTCTTGTACAAACAGCTTTTCGATACCAGACCCGCCTTTATTGCCAGTTCCCATAGAGGATTGCTTTTTTATGCTTGCAACCTCTTTGCACCCACTTGGCGCTTCATACTCGCTGATAACAACCATGAACGGAACTTCGGCAAGCCACTTTTCAAACGATTCATGGTCAAAATCGCATTTGTACCCCGTACAATTCGTTCGTTTATAGGGGGGGTCTGCGTACACAACTGCATTTGACGGAATTTGTACGTTCCTGTAATCCATTTGCAGACCCTCAAGATTTTGCAGACCCTCAAGATTTTGCAGACCCTCAAGATTTTGTAGGCGCTCAAGATTTTGTAGGCGCTCAAGATTTTCTAGCCTTGCAAGGTGTTCTAAATCATAGAGCCTTTTATGTTTCACTCGACTTCCAAGCCACTGTGAATAAAGCCTTTTGTATTCCTTGTTATTCGACTTAATATCTTTTGAGCCGCCGTCCGAGTCTATTCCGAACTCTCGCAAAAGGGACGTATCGCCAAACACTCTTGCGTAATGCAAAGCCTTTTTCCACGGCTCAATCTCTTTTGAATAGAGATAATCCCTGCGGTTGTTGCCGAAGCTCCAACAGAGCGAAACATAAGGGTCAGAATCCTTAAGCTTATGAAAATCCTCACGGCTAATCCAACGCTTTTCGTTGGCATACTTGCCGTGAACAGCGTCCATGAACAACTGTGGGCCATCGCCGATGTCATTCGCAACAATGTGATTCCATTTGCCAGACAGCAATGCGGCGTGTGTGACTGCGCAGCCACCAGCAAACAGGTCAATCAGTGTGTCGCCAGCAGGGAGATTAGAAATAACCCACTGTGCAATTTTGTTCTTACTGCCACGATACGGCACACCATATCTCACGGCGGGTTCCTCCTTCTTCGCAAAAGAAAAACCGCCCGGAAATCCGAACGGTCAAAATATCGAATGTGCCGCCAGCTGGATTCGAACCAGCACCCACGGAATGGATGTGCGCAGTGGTTGGCTGTGCAGTGATGTTCCCGTGGTGTCACCAACGTTGTCCCGCCTTAAATGGGCGGCGCTCTGCCAATTGAGCTATGACGGCATATAAGCAGCACCCGTGCATTCAGTTCGTTGGACAGGCGTCAAACGGTGGGCGCTGCTGCATTCGGAACTTTCGCGGCCGGATGCCCCGCTATTGCGCGGCCCGCTCTAGGGCACGCAAGCACTCCCGGCAGGGTTAGAACCTGCAACATGCGGTTTTGGAGACCGCTGCTCTACCTCTTGAGCTACCGGAGTATAAAAGCCGCCCTTGGAATCGAACCCGCCGTGTTTACACACACGCGCCGCGCTCCAAACTGCGCTCAGGCGGCATATAAAAACAGCTCCGGTTCGCCGCCGGGGCTGTTGGCTGGCGCACATCCTGTCAGGAAAGCTACACCTTGGCAAGGATTCTAAGGCCTTTTCTTGGCACGGGAGGTTGCACGTGCGGCCTTGCGGGTTGTCTAGTCCATGCGCCATACGGTGCGATACGGCGGAATCGAACCGCCTCCTGTCTCTCATGAGCGGCAGGCTGCCTTTGTTTCAATGTATCGCATAGAAGCAGCCCGCGAAACGTGAAGAGAGCAAAGCCCGGTACCTGCAAGCAGAAAAGGAGGAAAATGCCAAGAAGGGATACGTTTCGGAGGCTGCGTGGCAAGCGTCTTACCGCTTTCGGCGGTTCCGCTTATACTAATTTTACCACATCTCACATGTAGCAACAATAACGACAACATGTAAGAAAATTACATAAAACTGCTCCAAATCCGTGCCAGTTGCTTGCATCCGTCACGCACATACATGGAAACACGGTTTTCGTTCGGTAGCCCAAGGCTTCTGGCCACGACGACCTGCTTTTGGTTCTGGACGTAGTAGCCATACAAGCATGCCTGCATCATGTCACTGCTTTTGGTTCCTGCAATGTACTTGATTCGGCGCTTTGCTTCCGTCCGCAAAACTTCTAGCTCGGCTTGCAGCTCTTGCATCTTGCGCTCGTTTTCGTCTGTTTCTTCGGCACAAAGCCCGATTTTGTCTCCGTGCCCGGATCCGCCGGGCATTCCGGTCATGCTGGCGGTGCACTTCGTGGCCTTGTCATGCGCCTGCCGGATGTCCAGCTGGATGCGGTCAATTCGGTCATCCATAGTCCGAAGCTGCTTAAACCACGCCTTGACGGTGTGGTAGTCCACGCCGCTGTCCGGCTTCGGCATGTCGGTGTCAGGTATCCATGTGCGGGTCATTGTTGCTCCTTTCTTCAAAATCGCAGCAATATTCGGGCGGATTTATGTATCCTTCGTCTTTTTCACCGCTCTGGCAGATATAGTGATATCCGGATTCTGATGCCCCAAATTTTTGCTTTAAGAATACGCACCGGTCGCAAAGGCAAGGTTTGTTTCGGTTAAGCCGCCGCTTGAAATATTCAATGGGGTTGCCATCGCTAAGAACAAACCAGATGAAAAGCCCTGCAAGTGTTGCCATGAACAGCGTGCTTGCAACTTCAAATAGCATATCAAGCATTTTATCTCTCCATTTCTTCGATCTCAATTTCAACCCTTGGGTTCTCCCGATCAAGCTCCACCCGGCTGCCATCGTGGGCGGCAACGATCTTGCTGTTGTCATCCTCCAGCACGCGGGCTTTTACCAGAATGTCCGTGGTCGCCTCGATGAGGTTTGCCAGATCGACCCGGCGGGCGGTCTTCATGTAGTAAACGCACCTCACGTTCACGCGGGCAGAAATGGGGTTGCGCGGCCTTTTGATTTGCCGCAGGCAGTCCGTCTCATAATCCACATAGGCCTTGCTTGGGGCCACAAAGCGCCCGCCTGAGCGGCTTCTGAGGATGCGGGCAGAGTTTTTCTTGGTGCGGGGGTCGCCGTAGAGGGTCAGTTTCATCTGCCGCCCTCCACATAGCACCAGCTCTGTGGCGGGCGTTCGATTCCGAATGCTTCTCCCCGGCAAATCAGCTTTTCTGCGTCCCATCTGCGGCAGGTGCAGCAGTCTCCGCGATGCGTACAGGGCTGTATCGCCCAGAAGTCTTTAAGCTTTACTGGCTTTTTGTAGAGTTTGAAGCTTGAAATATGCCAGCCATACAAGTCTTTCAAATCTGCATAACTCATCCCGGACTTCCATCCGGCATAGTCTTTGACTTGCGGTACTGTGAGACAGCTTCCAGAAATTGCAGACTCGATATCTTCTTTGACGATACAGTATTCAGGGCCAATGCGTCGGATGTCATCGCAAATGAACTCTCCAATAACCGCCTGAGTTTTACCGCGAACGCTGTCCGGAAGTAGCTTATTGAACTTTATGAACACAGGCTTTCCGTGATGGATTTCGCCGTCCATCGTTTCTTCGCCATCCTTGAAAATGGTGATGAGTTGCTGCGGAGCTTTTGTGCAGTAGATGTACACCTTGAACGGCGTTTCCAGCTTCGGGCGGGTCTTACGCACCTCAATGGTTTTCTTGCCCCGCATAATGAGGTCGCACCACTCAGGCCGAATGCTGATGAGGACTGCTTTATTCATTTTCTTCCTCCTTTGGAGCTTCAGGGTATGGCATCCATGCAAAAATGTCATTATCATCGTAAATTCGGCCCCAGACATATTTCCAGCGGTAGACCGTTTTACCCCGAATAACAGCACGTTCATAAACCATCGGGCTTGACTTCTTGCTGCCCCTTTTAGCTGCTATTACAGATACATGAGCCCATGATTTTTCATCGCCCGGAATATCAGGCATTCTGTCCGCAGTTCTTACCCACCGGTTACTACTCGGCTCAACAGTAGTCGCTTCGCTCACCATATCGGCGCAGTATTCAGCAGTGGATTCACATTCGTTGGTTGCTTCGTACCCAACGCGCCGGGCGAATTCTCGCATCTCCTCCTCAACGGGGATTGCATTTATAAGGCGTTGTTTGCTCATATTGTCCCCTCCTCAAAAGTCCCAACTGTCAGGAACGCCAAGACGGCACTCACCATCGCCTTGCGGACAGCCTTGACTTCCCGCTCTTTCTTGAGCTGCCCGGGCTGGCTGGCCCACTCGGCCATCAGCTCGGATTTCGTTTTCGGTTTCATGTTCTTCCTCCGTTCTCACAGCTTCCCGAATGCGCAGTCTGGCAAGCTCAGCTTTCGCATACCACAGCTGCCAGTTGCCAAACCATCCCTTGTGGAGCAGTTTCCCGCCGTAATAAACAAGTTCCTGCCCCATCAGGTGGTCGAGAGAGACGATGTAAGCGCCGGGATTGTACCTCATTTGCTCACCCCCATTGTTCGGACATTGCTTTTGCCACGCCCGGAAAAGTCTTTGCGCGGAACGCCTTGCGCACCTCCTGCGATTCCTCGCAGGCGATCAGGACTTTCATTGCTTTCTTCCTCCCATCCAGAATTCTTGATTGAATGCGTTCTTGCTGATGCGCTCCGCCGCATTCTTGGTTTTCGTGTACGCATGTTGCTCCTTCAGCTGACGCTTGTACTCTGCGTACTTCGGGCAGCTGTCGTGGCAGATCGGGTGCCGGTCGGGGCAGTCTTTACATGTCGGGTTGGTCATTTGAGTCCTCCTGTGCATTTCCATAAGCACTATGTACCGCCTGAGAATACATTTTCTGCACTTCCGGCAAAGCCTCGCCCCACCATGCATTAACATTAACTGTCGTTGTCTCGTGGTTGCAGGCAGGGCAGGGGACCAGCAAACCATGATAATATTTCTGGCTCTGCCCGCCGGGCGCAATAACCATCATCAACGTGCCAATGCGTACAGGCTCACCGTCTCGATTTTTTATCACATGATCTTGCCCATTGCAAAATTTGCACGGAATGTCATTTGGATTTCCCTTTTGACGGTTGTGTTCCCAAATACGATTAAGCCACATGTCCCGCTCTGTAAGCGGTGGCCGGTCATCTGCACGCGGGTGTTCCTGCGCGATTTTCTGGCAAACTTCCTGCAGTGTAGTTGCCATCAGTCAATCTCCCCCTTTCTTGGCGGACTTTAATGGGTTCCGGAGGCAGCTTCATAAACTCCGGGCGGCGATAACGGTCAAGCTCGTCTTCGCTGTATCGTGACAGATTTACAAGCTCTGAAGAGCTTCCCAGCCATTTTTTTACCGTCTGCGGCAAGCTATCAAACACCGCTGCAATCTCATTCGTGCCGCTGGACTTGATTGGCCTTCCATTATCATCGATGCCAAATACCATCGGGCAAGACCGCCAGCCCATGTAATATTCAGCCTTTCCAATGGCGGCTTTGAGCTTGCGCCAGTTGTCGGCCATGTCCTCTTTTGGCAGTTGGTCAAAAATATCCGCCACGCTTATAGGGTACTTGCACACTTTGTTTGCTTCCAGAAACGCCCGTTTGACCGTTGGGCCGTCATAATCGCGGAACTGATAGGCCCACGCGTCAAGCATCAGCTCCATTTCCTCGTCGGTCAGCGGCCTGGAGCCCAGCTTGTACAGCACAAAATTCATGCGGATCAGCTTTGCCACGTCTTCCCGTGTCATGTCTCAAACCCTCTTTCTCTGTCCATCTTCGCCAGCACCCGTGCAAGCTGGTCGTCTACGGTCTCGGTTGGCTGCTTGCCTCGCGGTCTGGCTTGCCGGCTTTGCTCGTTGGCTTCCACATCCCCCGGTGTGCGCAGGCCGTCCCGTTTCCATCCGGACAATATGCCGTTGATGTAGTTCCACGAGCGCTTTCCAGCTTCTGTGGCCTTGTCAATCGCCAGCAGGATCATCTCTGTGCTGTACTCCTGCCGCCACTTCTGCAGCTTGTCCAGTGCAGAGCGTGGGAAGTCCCCGACGGCCTGCTGATAATGCTGGACGATTTTGGAAAGTTCTACGTCAACGGCGGCGGGGGAGGCGCTATTATATATATCCCCGTTAGGGGATATAACAGTTCCAGTAACAGTTCCAGTTCCAGTAACAGTTCCAGTTCCAGTTCCAGTTCCAGTTCCAGTATCATTATAGTTACCACTTGCTTGCACTTGGTAGCATGTGCTAGCATTTGCTGAACTTGCTTTCATTTGAGCAGCACGGGCTTTTCCGGCTTCCCGGCGCTTTTGCTTGACGTTCTCGTACTTTTCTGCAGCCGAATCCACGCCATTGCACATGAACCGGAAATTTCCGCGCATCCCACGGTCGGAAAATGTTGGTTTTTCGCCTGTTCGGACGTGCTTTGCCAAAGCCCGCATCAGCTGGCCCACTTCGGCATCTGTGTACTCTTCCAGCGCGTCGAACCAATCCAGATACGCTACAAACGACTTTTTTTCTTCTTTTGCCACTTGCTCACCTCCTTTGCCCGCCCGTATAGCCGGATAGCACAGCTTGCGAAATCAGAAGGGGAGATCTTCTGCGTCTTCGTTGATGGGGTCATACTCGGTAGATGGAGCCGGTTCTGGCGCGGCAGTGCTGTGCGGTGCGTAATCCGCAAGCGTTTCATCGGGGTACATCTGCGCACCCTGCAGATCTGCCGGGTTTGCTGCCGGTTCTGCAGGTTCCGGCGGAGGACCGGGCTGTGCCATCAGGTCGATCATCTGCTGCAGCCAGCGGAATGTCACCAGCCCACCGGGCTGAACATCATCCGCGTCCACGTCGTAGTAGGTCTTGCCGTTATACTCCCGCTCTTTCAACTTCTGGGCAAAAACCGTGACCTGATCGCCTTTCTGCAGCATCCCGTCCCACTGGTCGATGCCGTGCCAGAGGTTCACGCCCACAAAGAAGCTCTGCCATTTGCCGGATTCATCCTGTGTGCGGCTGGCCTTCAGGTCGAACTTCAGCACCCGCTTCTGCCCGATGTCCCGGAGTACCGGGTCTTTGGCAATCTCACCGTGCAGCATGATGCCGTTCTTGGTCTGGACGATCATGCATCATCACCGCCAAACGGGTCATCGGCGGGCGGCTCTTCCGCAGGCGCTTCCGGAGCGGGGATCAGCGTGCCTGCCGTCTTGCGGTGGCGGTGGGAGCCTGCGAAAGGATCCAGCACCGGAAGCTCTTCGGGCGGCACCTCGCGGGCGGTGCTTTCAGCGTCCACACGCACCTCGCTCTCATCGTACAAAGCGCCGAAGGTGGACGGGAACGCTTCACGAAGGGCGTGCACCAGCGCTACCTTGCGGATCATGGTGGCCTTTTTGCCGTTCCAGAGAGATTTGCCGGTGTCATACTCGCTGAGCTTGACTTCCTCATAGCTGGCGCGGGTGCGATCCTTACGGTAGACCTTCGCCCAGCCGCCGAGAAGGGTCTCGCCGCTGTCTCCATCATAGACGATAGATCCCTCACGGTTCAGCAGCTGGCCATCTGCGGTCAGGACGATCACGCCAGCTTCAAAGCCGTCAAAGCTGGGGTTGCGCTCGGCCATCTGCAGATAGCAGTTTTTGCCCAGCACAATGGTGCTGGCAGTGTCATCGTTTTTGTTATCGTAGTGGATCAGGTAGGCTTCTTTGGTGAAGGGGTTCAGGTGGTACTGCTTGCAGGTCTCCAGAAAGATTTTGCATTCAGCATCGGTGGCCTTGGGGCAGATGAGGTCGCGCACGTCTCCAAAACTCACAGTGAAGTGCTGACCGTCAGCACCGGTGATCTCCACCGGCACGGACGGGGATGCGGCCTGCATAGCGGTGCTGCCTGCACGGTTGGCATTCTGAATGGAACGGTTTGCCAGAGACTGTGCGTTGGAAACAGACGAAGTAGGCGCGGGTGCGCCGGGACGAGTAAATGCCATAAGTGAGTACCTCCAAAATTATTTGATAGAACCATAGCGGAAACCGCGCTCTGCGGCTCCCTGCTTGAACCATGCGATGTCCTCCCGGGTGAACTCCACCCAGAAGCTGTATTTCTTGCGGGCAGGGGTTTCCGACTGTGCAGGCTCTGCAAAACGCTGCAGCATTTCACAGTCCAGCCGTCCGGAAGCGGTGATAAAGGCGTTGGTCTGCGCTTCCTGCGCGGCCTCTGCCTTGATCTGGCGTTCTTCTTCGGTCGGAGGGATAATGACCGGAGCGGTGGACTGCGCCCGCTCTGCGGCCATTCTCTCGGCTTCTGCGCGGCGCTGGGCGTCCCGGGCATTCTGGCGGCGGCTGTGCTCCACAAGGGCGGCGTTCAGATTCAGTTCACGCAGATACTCCGTGGTGCAAGCTTCGGCATCCTCGCCGCAGTTCTCCCGGATGAGCCGCAGCTCCTCCCGCCGGGTCTCCACG
>OHYU01000409.1_pt1 | contig 23411 bp, 13 predicted proteins | sample 1580331 | NCBI WGS metagenome assembly OHYU01 (sample SAMEA3882519, study PRJEB24775) | human gut metagenome | biome: human-associated habitat; feature: intestine environment; material: feces | place: Netherlands | collected 2009/2010
GCTCGACTTAAACAGCGTGTTGTAAATCCAAATATTGGTGCCGCTCATGTCGCCCAAGTTCACATCGTAGCCCAAGCCGTAACTGATGCTGTTCATGATTTTGCAGTCGAGAGGCATCAGCGAATTTTTCTCATCGTTTTGGAAGAACGCGATGTTCGGTCCCTCAATCGCCGCAAACAGATAGTAGTTGGCAAAGGTGCACTGTGTGGCGCGGATTTTACCGCCCATGAACGCCACCACGCCATCGGGAGCGTCGCTAAACTCGGTGCCTTCCGCCTCCACCCATGCGTTGATGGTGAGCATACAGTATGATTCGGAATTGTGCACCACGCTGTTGAGCAAGTGCAGCGATTGCCTTTCGGGATTATTGCTTGCCACCTGTATGCCGTATTGCGTGCTGTGAAGGTCCACGTATTGCAACTCATTGTTGTGGCTGCCGGCGAAAATCAGCAAGCCGCCCCATTGTCCCGACATGATGTCGAAACTGATGTCGCCCACCACATGGTCGAGACGGTCGCCACGCATCACTATCTGCTTGTCTTTCGTGCCGATAGCCTTCAGCGTGCCATACACCTCCAGAAGCGCCTTGTCGTGGAAGAGTAGGGTGGTGCCGGGGTCGATGGTCAGCGTCACGTTGGGGCTCACCACCAGTGAGTCGTAGATGATGTATGGCGTTTCGTTGGTCAGGTGGGTGTTTTCGGTAAGTGTCACGGCTTTAAGGGTGCGCACATCTTGCCCCCAGGCGTTGAGTGCCACGCTTTGCGTCACACCGTTGGTCACAAAGTCGATGCGGTCGTTGATTTCCTCCGGCTCGTTTTTGTCCAACTTATCCACATATCCTTCCACAAAAACGTAGATGCTGTCGCCGCCGCGAATCTCAATATCGCGAAACACGCTGCCCTTCGTGCCGTCCACGTTCAGATAGAAGTGCGCCTTGCTGATGCCAGCCACCTGTATGCTGGAAATGTTGATTTGTTTTTTGCTTCGGTTGTAGATGATGAATTGCTTGGTGGATGTGCCTTTCATCGTCATCACGGTGTCGAATTTCACGGTGTCGACCGAAAAGGTGAGCACATCGTTGGGGTCGGTGGTAAACGAATCGTCGATGCAACTCGTAAGCCCAAGCCCCATACACATACTTATTGCTATGTAGAAAAATAGTCGGTTCATTTTTTATGCTGTTGTTATAACAGCAAAACGCACAACTTCGCAAAATATTGCCCCGCTATGGCGCTTTTGCTTAAAAAGAATGAGGCAGCCCCATCCTTTCGGGGTAGCCTCATTCCGAAGCGAAAATATGGAGTAAAAGTTAGCCAAGAATGATGTTCACGAGTGCTGTTACGTCAGATACGTTGATTACGCCGTCGGCATTGATGTCGCACACGGCGTCGGAGTAGGTGGTGTCGCCGAGGATGCGGTTCACGAGCGCTGTTACGTCGCTCACATTCACCACGCCATCGCCGTTCACGTCGCCGGTGAGGGATTCCACTTCAAAACCGCTCACGGTGAGGGAGGTTGGGTATTGGAGCAAGTTATTCAACTTCAAATAAGCGGATCCCGCTCCGACATACATATCGGTGGTGGGGCGAATGAATGTGAGGGTAGGCAAGTCGAAAATGTAGCCTCCCGTCACATTTTTCACATTGGTGAGAATGGAAGAGGTCACGCCCACGAGCAGATTGTTGCCAATGGTGGAGGTGTCGGTTGGGCGAACGAGTTTGTAAACATCTCCTTTCTTGTAGCCCTTCACCAGCAAGCCGGTTCCGGCAGGAGTGGCGCTTTGCTTTTGAGTGTAGGCAATCGTTTTGCTCACATTCACTTGATTCACCGTATAGGCTTCCACGCCCGAAGCGTCCCAATCCACGGGATGGGCGATGCAGATGGCTTCGGCAGAGTTGTTGCTGCTGAAGTAAGCATTGAGGCGGTCGATGGGTAGATCGGAATCGGCGCCAAATGCGGTCCAATTGTTGATTTTGCTCTTATAGGAAGCATAGTGTGCCCAATTCACATAGCATTTGAAGCCGGTGTTGTTGGCGCCATAGAACGCATCGCTGAATGTGGGAACGGAATTGCTGAGCAACACCAATTCATTGAGATTGCGTGCGTTCACGAATGCGTATTTACCGATTTCGGTACAAGTGGCGGGGATTCCCATCGAAGTCAATCCCGAGCCGTAGAACGAGTAGGCACCGATGCGTTCAATCAGCGGATTGTTTCGCACAGTTACATTTAATTTAGAAGCACCGTAGAAGAGGCTGTCGCCAAATTCGGTGATGAGGTATTTTTGATTGTTGAAGTCTTCGTAGCGGTCAACGGTAAATCCGGTAACACCGCTCGAAACGATGTAGGGGTGATACACATATTTCGCCTTGCCGGCATAGCTCACGCCGTCCACTACCAGCGGAGTGGGGTCGGTAACGGTGACGTGGTAGATGGTGCTGATTTTGTCTTGGTAGGTGAAATTGTAGGCACCGGCTTTCACATTGAGTGTGCCCCATTTGCTATTGTTTTTGTATTGCTGCACGGTGCCGGTGGGCACATAGAGTGTGCAAGAAATGGGGATACCGGTCAGCACCCACGATTCAGAGGCTGCCGACTGCGCATTATTGAGCACAATTTCAGTGAGTTGCTTGTTGCCCTTCAGCGCATCATAGCCAAGATTGGTGACCGATGAAGGAATTTTGATAGCCGGAATTTTATTGCCTACAAACGAGGAAGTTTGCACATATTTAATGCCGTAGGGCAGCTCGAGTCGGTTTTCAATTCCGCAATTATAGAAAGCGTAGGAACCGATTTTTTGGAGATTTTTGTTGAGCGTGAGCCCGGTGATATAGGGTTGGTTGTTGAATGCCATATTGCCAATGGATTTAATATTCTCACCCAATGCCACTGTGAGCGGATACGACATCGTTTCGTAAATCACCTTACCATCGATTTCGGTCACGGCATAAGTCTTGGAATTGTGCGACACGGAAGCCGGAATCTTCAGTGTGGCAGCTTCGGTGGGTGCTTGTTGGCTGGAGAGCTTCATGGTGCCATCGTAGGTGGTGCCATTGATGGTGGTGGCAGCGGTGCTTGTGATGGTGAAGCCGGAGCGCACATCATTGAGCAAAGTGCCGGAAACGGTTTTGGTGCACGCTTCAGGCACATCGTAGGAGCCATCTTGGATATTGACACAGTTTTTCCAAAAGGCGGCAGATTTGTAATTGCTCACAAATCCGTAGGGCACATAGAGGTTAGCCGGTGTGGCAGGGAAGATCGTGATAGTGGGCGGAGTGGTGATATTGATGAATATACGTTGCAAACCGGAGGCATTTCCAAATGCATCCGCATCAAATTCGGACACCGAGCCCGGAATCTTCACTTCCTGCAAAGCAGCATTGAACAAATAATCTTTTAATTTTTGCACCCCGTAAGGAATATGGATGGTCTTCAAATTGGTGCAAAAAGCAAATGCATTACAATCAATGACAGTTACTTGAGAAGGGAACATGTATTCGTAGAACGCAGTATAGGGGAATGCAGCAGGGCAGCACACTAAATCCCATTTATCACCTTTTAAGTACATATAGAGTACCCCATACGAGGATTTATAAAACGGATTATTGGAATCTACTGATATAGCGCTCAAATTCGGGCATTTATTAAAAGCTAAATAGCCAATATAACTTACACTCTTGGGAATGGTTATCGACGAGATAGGAACATTCTCAAAAGCATATAATTCTATTTGATCCACAGTGGAGCCTAAATTCACGGAAGTAAGGTTTGTACATCCCGAAAATGTATAGCAGTCAATCGTTTTTAGATTCGTGGCGTTGGAGAAGTCGAAGGATTTAATCTGGGTTTGGTCTTTACATGACCGAAATCCTGTGGCTACCAACTTGTAGGAGTATACCGAATGGGTGTAGGTGGCTTTCGGCGCGAATGCACCGGTGGAATTGCCAAACACACCCACCAACTTCACTTCGCCCGGCACATTCTTTGAGGGCGCCTTAGTGACACACATCGCAAACGAATCGTCGGTGGTAAAGTCGTAGGCAGCCGATGATAATTCAATGGTGGCAAACTTTGAATACTGGCTCAAATTATTAAAAGCGGTAACAGTGCGTAAGTCATTGGTTTTCGCTACGCCGAGTGTCATGTCGGAGTTGCTTGGGAAAGCGGAGGCGGAAGTGGTGAAAGTAGAGGGGTCGTCGTTAGCGATGTTCACCTCTTTCAGCGCAGAGCAGCTGGCAAAAGCATTATCGCCGATGGATTGAATGGAGCTTGGAATCCTCACATTCACCAATTTAGAGCACCCTTTAAATGCTTCATTTCCAATGTGGGTGATGCCATAGCCAATGAAGGCTTGCACAATGTTGGTTCTGCCGCTGAACGCCTTGGCATCGATTTGTGTCACGCGATAGGTGACGCCATCGTGGGTAACAGCAGTGGGAATGGAGAGGGAGAGGTTGGGCTGGGTGGAACCTGCCGAGCTCGGACCAATCACCCACACTTTGGGGTAATCGGTGGAAGCATCATCATCCATCACCAAGTAGTTTAGATACATCTCTGAGAAGATGTCGCCAAAAGCCGCAGAAGCGCAGAACGTAATCAAGGCGAACGCGGCGGATAGAATAAATTTTTTCATAACTCGGTTGTTTTTTTAAATTCACAAAATTCAAGAATGGTCGCCAATTTCGGCAATTTCTATTCCAGGAAAAAGAGATTTTGAGTGAATGATTAATGATATTCAGCAAAATTACAAATAAATTCACAATCATACCAAAATCTTCAAGCAAATCTTCATTTTTTTTTACGGCGAGGCTCATCGCTCCGGCTGCGAGTAGATGATGAACCTCGAGAGGGTCGGTCTTGTGGTCATGCCCTCACGGCACTTTCATTTAAAATGCCGAAAGTCGTCTACACACTTCTCTCCTGCCGTTTGCTGTAGGCGCGATTTTTTCGGCGATTAATGCTTAATTCATAATTCATAATGCTTAATGCATAATTACCTTTTGCTCCTATAGCTAAAGGCTAACAGCTGATGGCTAACAGCTCTCGGCGAAGCCGACTTTTTTGTTCGTTTCATGCCACAAAGGAAAGCAAACGTATTCAAACTAAAAGCAGTATACGCTTCCTTAAATGAAAGAGCCGTAGTCATGCCCTGAAAAACCCCTGAAAAAAATCGGCGAGGTGTGTGCAGATTTTGAAGATATTTTGTAAATTTGTAAATTCATAGTGTGGTGCTTTTGCCAAAGGTGCAGAAGTGGCGCATTTTTAAGAGTAAAGCAAACTTTATAATTCATCATCGTATGCAATCAGATAGCCTCATCATTATCCCTACCTACAACGAAAAGGAGAATATAAGCAACATTATCCACGTGGTTACCAATATGCCAGAGCATCAATTCGATGTCTTGGTAATCGATGATAATAGCCCCGATGGCACCGCCGCTATCGTGGAGGGCATTATCGCCGAAATGCCTGGCCGTGTGCACTTGGTGAAGCGTGCCGGCAAACTCGGACTGGGCACCGCCTACATCGCTGGCTTCAAGTGGGCACTTGAGCACGATTACCAATACATCATTGAAATGGACGCCGACTTCTCGCACCGCCCCGAAGATTTGATTCCGTTGCAGCGTGCGTGCGCCGAAGAGGGTGCCGATGTGGCTGTGGGTTCGCGCTATGTGAATGGCGTGAATGTGGTGAATTGGCCTATGGGACGTGTGCTGATGAGTTACTTCGCGTCGAAGTATGTGCGCATCGTCACCGGCATGAAGGTACACGACACCACCGCAGGATTTGTGTGCTACCGTCGCGAGGTGCTTGAGGCGATGGACTTGGATATGGTGGAATTTAAGGGCTATGCTTTCCAAATCGAGATGAAGTTTACTGCTTACTGCATGGGCTTCAACGTGAAGGAAGTGTCGATCATATTCGTGAACCGTGTGCTGGGTACCAGCAAGATGAGTGGTGGTATCTTCAGCGAGGCTCTGTTTGGTGTGGTGAAACTGAAATGGAGCTCATGGTTCAATAAGAAGAAATTCACCCGTCGTGTAAAATGAGCAACCTTTATTATGTAAACCTTGAGGCTGTGTCGGGGAGATATAACCCGTAACCGACACCATAACCGTAGGGACATGCTTATAAGCCGCCGAGTCATCGTACCGCTGTTTTTTGACATCGCAACGTGCCAAAGGCGTGCCTCTGCATGAACACGAAATCAATTTTTCCGGCACATCCTCATTAATTATTCCTTACCAACTATGAAAAAGATTGTTTACAATGGCACCGTTATTAATGAGGGTCGCCGCTATTTAGGCTATGTAGTGATTAATGATTCGCTCATCGCAGAGGTGGGTGAAGGTCGTCCGTCGAACTGTCTGTTAGACGAATGTGACGAGAAATTTGATGTGCAAGAGGCATTGATTCTGCCTGGTGCCATCGACGCGCATGTGCATTTCCGTGACCCCGGCATGACACACAAGGCCGACATCGCAAGCGAGAGCCGTGCCGCAGCCGCAGGGGGCGTTACTTCCGTGATGGATATGCCCAACTGCAAGCCAGCCACAGTCACTATCGCCGACCTTGAGACGAAATACGCTAAGGCGGCTGAAAACAGCGTGGTGAACTTTAGCGCTTACATTGGTGCCACCGATACCAATTTCGACGAACTCAAAAAAGTGGACTTCTCTAAGGTGTGCGGAATCAAGGCATTTCTCGGCACTTCCACCGGCGGAATGCTTTTGAGCGATGCCGACGCTAAACGCAGGGTGTTTAGCGAGTTTGGCACGATTATTGCTGTACATAGCGAGGACGAGAGCATCATCAACGCCAATCGCGAGGCTCTGCTGAAGAAGATGGGCGGCGATGATTTGCCTCTGGGTTATCACAGCAAGGTGCGCTCGGCTGAGGCGTGCTACGAGAGCACCCGCCGTGCCGTGGATTTGGCTCGTGAGTGTGGCACCCGACTGCATGTGCTCCACATTTCCACCGCCAAGGAGTTGGCACTGTTCGACAGCACTCCGCTGGCTGTGAAGAAAGTCACTGCAGAGGCTTGCGTGGCTCATCTGCTCTTCACAGAGGCAGATGGCGCACGACTGGGCGCACGCATCAAGTGCAACCCCTCGGTGAAAACGCCAGCCGACCGTGCTTCGCTCCGCAGGGCGCTGCGTGAGGGCGTGATCGACGTGATTTCCACCGACCATGCGCCCCACTTGCTCAAAGAGAAGGAAGGTGGCTGCCTGAAAGCGGCTTCGGGAATGCCGATGGTGCAATTTTCGCTCGTGGCTATGCTGGAGTTGGCGCACCAAGGCATATTCACCCCCGAAATGGTGGTGGGCAAGATGTGCCATGCGCCCGCACTGCTCTACAGGGTGGACAAGCGAGGCTATTTGCGCCCCGGCTACAAGGCCGACATTGCCGTGGTGAAGGAAGTGCCTGAAGGACTCACCATCACCGATGCCGATGTGGTGTCGAAGTGTGGCTGGACTCCGCTCAACGGCTCCACCGTTCATCACCGGGTGGTGATGACGATGGTCAATGGCGAGGTGGCTTATGCCCACGGCAAGGTGAACGACTCCGTTCGTGGCGAACGCCTCACATTTAATAATTAAATATAGATGTCAACTTCAGAAAAATTCGGTTCGGGTAGTGTGGCTGGGCTTTCTCAAGCTCAGGTGGAAGAAAGCCGTGCAAAGCACGGTAGCAACACGCTCACACCGCCCGAACGCACTCCGGCTTGGAAGCAATTCCTAACCACATTCAACGACCCACTGATCATCATCTTGCTTGTGGCATTGATGCTGTCGGTGGGTATTGCTCTTTATGAGCTGTTATTTATTCCGAGCAAGGGCTTTGAGGCTCTGCTTGAGCCGCTCGGCATTTTCTTCGCCATCATTCTTGCCACGCTGGTGGGATTTCTGGTGGAGTATAATGCCAATAAAAAATTTGACGTGCTCAACAAAATCAACGACGATGTGCCGGTGAAGGTGGTGCGTGGCATGACCTTGGCTGAGGCTCGCCGAAAGGGTGCCATCATGCAAGTGCCACGCCGCGATGTGGTGGTGGGCGACATCGTGCTGGTGGAATCGGGCGAGAAAGTGCCTGCCGACGGCATTTTGCTTGAAAGCATGTCGCTGGGCGTGGACGAAAGTTCGTTCACTGGCGAATCGGTGATTTGCCACAAGTTGGTAGATACCGAAAATGCCAAAAGTTCGTCGGCTTATCCTGTCAACAAACTCTTGCGTGGCTCGAATGTGAAAGAGGGCTATGGCGTGATGCGTGTGGAGGCTGTGGGCGATGCCACGGAATACGGCAGCATCTACAAAGACGCAAAAATCGAGCACGATACCGAAACGCCGCTCATGCGCCAGTTCAACAAGTTGGGCAAACTCATTGCCCGCTGTAGTTTCGTGGCTGGTGCCGCCATTATCGTGGGGCGTGTGATAGTGTATGGCGTGGCAGAGAACTGGTCGTTCGAGTTGCTGCCCACTATTGAATATTTCGTGGAGACGGTGATGCTTGCCGTCACGCTCATTGTGGTGAGTGTGCCGGAAGGGCTTCCGATGAGCGTGACGCTCTCGCTGGCGCTGAGTATGCACCGTATGCTCCAAAACCAGAACCTGGTGCGCAAGATGCACGCTTGCGAAACGATGGGTGCCACCACGGTGATTTGCACCGACAAGACCGGCACGCTCACGCAAAATCAGATGCGTGTGTTCCGTATGCATTTCTATGGACTTGAGGGCGGCGACGCGCTATCCGATTCGCAGCAGAGCCACATTGCGGTTTGCGCTTTGGCTTGCAATTCCACCGCCTACCTCGATTGCAGCGATGCGGCTAAGGTGCAGCCCATTGGCAATCCCACCGAGGGTGCTTTGCTCCTGTGGCTGAGGGATAAGGGCGTGGACTACGCTTCGCTGAGGGAGAGTTGCCCAGTGGAGGCGCAGTTGCCTTTCTCCACCGAAAACAAGTATATGGTCACGGTGGTGTCGTGCGCCGCTTTGGGTGGCAAGCGTCTGTTGCTGGTGAAGGGCGCAAGCGAGATTATACGCGCCTACTGCAAGAATGTGGAAGGCGGCATCGATTTCAACGACATTCTTTCCGAACTCCAAAACTATCAGAATAAGGCGATGCGCACCTTGGGCTTTGCCTACCGTGTGCTTGCCGACGATGAGCCTTGCCCCATCACCGAGGGCGCAGCCAACCTCGGCGGCTTGACCTTTATGGGCATTGTGGCTATCAGCGACCCTGTGCGCGAAGATGTGCCACACGCCATAGGCACCTGCATCGACGCAGGCATACAAATCAAGATTGTGACCGGCGACACCCCAGGCACAGCCAAGGAAATAGGCCGACAGGTGGGCTTGTGGACTGAAAATGAAAACGATTCGCACCTGATTCTCGGCGAGGAATTTGCCGCGCTGCCCGACGACGAGGCTGCCCGACGCGCCGAGGAAATCAAAATCATGTCGCGCGCTCGCCCTGCCGATAAGGCGCGCCTTGTGTCGCTTCTCCAGAAGCAGAACGAGGTGGTGGCGGTGACTGGCGACGGCACCAACGATGCCCCTGCGCTCAATGCCGCACAAGTGGGACTTTCGATGGGCGATGGCACAGCCGTGGCAAAGGAGGCAAGCGACATCACCATTATCGACAATTCGTTTACCAGCATCGCCAAGGCGGTGATGTGGGGACGCTCGCTCTATAAGAATATCCAGCGCTTTATCGTGTTCCAACTCACGGTGAACGTGGCGGCTTGTCTGCTCGTGGGCATCGTGTCGTTTATCAGCGAGAAGCAACCTGCGCTCACCGTCACACAAATGCTGTGGGTGAACCTGATTATGGACACTTTCGCCGCACTGGCGCTGGCTTCGCTGCCACCGAGTGTGGAGGTGATGCGCGACAAGCCTCGTGGCAATAAGGCAAACATCATCACACGCAGCATGGGCAAGTTTGTGATTGGTGTGGGCGTGCTATTTGCCGTGGCTATGATAAGCTTGTTTGTGCATTTTCTGCTCAATAACGTGGGCGAAGGCGGACGAATGTTGCAGAGTGCCATTTCGATGGAGGAACGCACCATTATCTTCACGGTGTTTGTGTTTATGCAGTTCTGGAATCTGTTCAATGCCAAGTCGTTCGGTAGCGGATACTCCGCTTTCCACAACATCAAGGGCAGCGGTTTGTTCTTTACCGTGGCTTTGGTGATACTCGTGGTGCAAATTCTGATTGTGGAATTTGGCGGCTTGATGTTCCAAGTCACTCCACTTCCGCTCACCACCATTCTGTGGTGCCTGTTGTGCACAATGCCTATCATGCTTGTGGCCGAGGTGTACCATTTGTTGAAAAAAATCAAAAAATAAAATAGAAATATGCGCGCTTTCAAAACCTTATGCTGTATGATAGCCACCTGTATGGCTTTTGCGGTGTGCGCACAGCAGAACGAGAATGTACCGCCTGTTCGCCATTCCCGAATAGGCGATGTGGCGAAGTCGGCTGATGGCTCTATCACGCTGAAAGTGGTGGGGCAGAAGTTGAACTACGGCGGCGTGAAGCCAGAGTTGTGCGACACCGATGTGTGGTCGCCAAAGTCGGTACATTTTCACCCCAACGGCAAGAAATACTACATCAATTCGCTGGAGGGCTGCCGTACGATGGTGTATGATGCACGCACAAACAAGAAATTGGCGGTGATTCATCATAAGTTCACCCCCGCCAACGCCTATCTTTGGGCGAAGGAGAGCGGATTTTTCCCTTTCCACCACTATACGAATAAGAAGAACCTCAACACCTTCTGGGGCAGACCGGTGGAGAGCACTTTTTCGCACCGTGGCCGCTACCTGTGGATTCCCTACTATCGCCGCAGTTACGACATCAATGCGCAAGACCCCTCTGCCATTTCGGTGATTGACACGCGCACCGATTCCATCATTAAGGTGTTTGAAACCGGACCGCTCCCCAAGATGGTGGCTACCACCCACAGTGGCAAGTACCTTGCCGTTACGCACTGGGGCGACAATACGGTGGGCATTCTCGACATTTCGAGCCCGAACCCCGACGATTGGCACTATGTGAAGTGTGTGGTGGTGGATTATCAACTCAAACTCAATTTAAGTATGACCACAAAGGTGGACCGCGACTGCAATAGCGGCTATCTGCTGCGTGGCACGGTGTTCACCCCCGACGACCATTATATGCTCATCGCCTGTATGGGCGGTGGTGGTGGCATTGCCGTGATTGATATGCAGAAAATGCTGTATGTGGGCAGGCTCACGGGTGTGTCGAATGCCCGACACCTGGTGGTGAAGAATGGCTATCTCTACGCCAGCCTGAATGCGGCGGGCATCGTTCAGCGACTGCCGCTCACCAAGGTGGAGGCAGCCATTAAGGCGATGAACGGCAAAACCGCCCCTATCAGCGGTTGGCAAACTTGTAAGGTGGGCGGTGGCGCACGCACCATTTCGCTCTCGCCAAGTGGCAACTTCGCCTTCGCGGCGTGCAACAGTGCCAGCCAGTTGTGTGTGGTGGACACTCGCACCATGAAGCAGGTGGCGACACTCACCATTGATTCCTACCCTGTGGGGCTCGACATCTCTGCCGATTGGCGTTTTGTGGTGCTCACTTCGCAGGGGCGCAGGGGCCACGGTGGCAATGCCGTGAATCTGGTGGAAGTGACGTATAAGGAAAAGGAGCCTACCTCGGCGCTCATCGACGAGCAGAAAGAGGAGGAAGATGCCGTAGCGGCAAAAGTCGCTCAAGAGCAGGAGCAAGCCGATGCGCAGTCGGGCACTGATTGGTGGTATATCGGTGTGGCTGTGGGCTTCGTTTTGGGGCTGATGGCAGTGGCGTTCTTTCGTGGTCGTAAAAAATAGTAAAACAGAAGATTAATAATTAATGGCAAAATATTTTATCATAGCAGGTGAGGCAAGTGGCGACATACACGGTGCAAGCCTGATTCGTGCACTCAGGCAGGAAGATGCCGAAGCGCAATTTCAGTTTCTCGGCGGCGATATGATGGCTGAGGCCGCTGGCGTGAGGCCGCTTATCCATTACCGCGATATGGCATACATGGGGTTTGTGGAGGTACTGAAGCATCTGTCCACCATTCTGGGCTTTATGGCCACGGCTAAGAAGGCGATAATGGACAATAGGCCCGATGCCGTGATTCTTATCGACTATCCGTCGTTTAACCTGAAAATTGCGAAATTCGCTCACGATAAGGGCATTCCTTGCTTCTATTTCATATCGCCCAAGGTGTGGGTGTGGAAGGAGTATCGCGTGAAGCAGATTAAGCGTTACATTGCGCGCCTTTTCTCCATTCTGCCTTTCGAAACGGCATTTTTCCGCAAGCACGATTACGAGGTGGAATATGTGGGCAACCCCTCTGTGAAGGAAATCGCCGACGCGGCGCAGCAGTTCACTCATTTTTCCACTTTCGTAGCCGACAATGGGCTCGACGACGAGAAGCCCATTATTGCCATTGTGCCGGGTTCCCGACGCAAGGAGATTCGCGACAATTTGCCCACCATGGTCGAGGCGGCACTTCGTCATCCCGACTACCAACTCGTGATAGCAGGTGCGCCAAGCATCAGCCAGCATCTTTACGACGAGGTGCTTGAGCCGCTGGGCGTGCAGGTGCCGGTGCTACACGGCAAATCGTTTGAGTTGGTGCATCATGCCCGCGTGGCACTCGTCACCAGTGGCACCGCCACGCTCGAAACCGCCATTTTGGGCACTCCGCAAATAGCCTGCTACCGCATGAACGGCAGCAAGTTTATCTATAAGTTCTATCGCCGATTGCTCAAGGGCAAATATGTTACGCTCCCCAATCTCGTGACCGATGAGCCTATCATTCCCGAATTACTGCTGCATTTTTGTTCAGCAGATGCCGTCGATAGCCACCTCACGGCTCTCTTGGCTGATTCTGCCGAGCGCAAACAGATGCTCGATGGCTACAGTCGAATGAGGCAAATTCTCACCAATAAGGATTGCACCACCTGCACGGCAAAAGGCATTGTGGAATATTTGAAAAAGCAGAAATGAAACGACCAAACCACTCCGAAATAGCAGATTTTCTCGAAACTTGCATTGTGCCGCTCTACGACGGCTTCGATGCAGGGCATCAGCGCGACCACGCCCATGCTGTGATGGCCACAAGCCACAAGTTGGCGCAGTATTATCCCGAAGTGGATGAAACCATGCTGCTGGTGGCTGCCGCCTACCACGATGTTGGCTTGGCAAAGGGGCGTGAGCACCACCACACCGACAGCGCCATCTTTATGCGTGCCGACGAGCGTTTGCGCCAATGGTTCACCGCCGACGAAATCAATCTCATGGCAGATGCCGCCGAGGACCATCGCGCTTCGAGCAAACATGCGCCACGCACCATCTATGGGCGTATTGTGGCAGAGTCCGACCGCCAAATCATTCCCGAAACGGTGATTCTGCGCTGTATGCAATACACTCGCAGCCACTTCCCCGACCTCGACGAGGAAGGCGAATGGAATAGGCTGGTGGAGCATCTTCAAAATAAATATGCCGAAGGTGGCTATCTCCAACTGTGGATTCCGGAGAGCGACAACGCCCAACGCCTTGCCTATCTCCGCACCATCATCCCCGACAAGCCTCGTCTCCGCCAAATCTTCCTCCGCCTCCTCCCCACCCTCTAATCACCCCCTCATCCCCTTTGCCTCACACAGATTCCACAAATCTCACTGATTTCTTTGTGGGTGGAAAATCTCACGGAGGTGGGTGAAAATGGTCGTGTGGGGCGTGTCCGATTACTCCGAGTGCTCCGAGTGCTCCATTTACCAAGGCTCACACAGATTCAACGAGATTCAACAAAAATAATTCGTGGGCTAAATGGTCTGTTTCTCAATAATTTTACATACCTTTGCCAATAAGCGTTCCAAAAAACCTTCGTGTCATGACAACCAGTACTCCACATTGCCATACCAAAAAACGGCTAATGGAAGCCGTTGGGGCGCACACGCTGTGCTCTTGTGGCTACATGCAGGATGGAGGCTGTGTTTTTACATCAACATTAACAATGCTCAACGTTAAGTGACAAGATGAAAAAAATAGTTCAAATTATATTCATACTGATTCTCGCAATTTCCACTTCATGTTGCTTCTCCCCCAAAGAAAAGCAGCAGAACATTAAACGAACAAAACCTAATGGCGAAATTGTGACAGATATTACCTGTATAGACAAAAAATTGGTCAACGACAGCATTTTCATAAGTAAAAGAAGCCAGCAATGTCCATTAGATACGTTGTTGGAGCGACTTGCTTTCGGAAGTGACCTTTACGTGTCTCAGACGATGTTTTATAATTGTGACACAGGGAAATATAGTTCTTCAGCGAATGGTCTTCCCAATTGCATAACTAATGCCATAAAGGAAAGTCGTTATACGGGCTATGTTTTTTATATGAAATTCGCCATTTTATACAATGGTAAATATCAACGTCATTTAAATATTTACGCATATTTGAAAAATAGTGAATACTATGTATTTTTTGCTTATGGAGATGTCGGTAACCAAAATAATGTGTAAGATATTAATATCAACCTTGATTTTTTGCGCTTTTTGTGCCTTCCATTCTTGCCGCAAATCGAGTTCAATTCCGGAGTCCACTTCAATTAAAGTTTCGGTTAAAGAATCATCTTTGCGTAGTGGTATTAACTACGATGGCATAATTAATCATAATCGCTACAGGAAATATACTGAGGGTGCAGAATATCCATATATTCCTATCAACAAACTAAATTTACAGGGAAAAACATTAAAGGATGTTGTCAAAAAATATGGAAATCCAAGCATATCCTCTATTGCTTATGAATTTTCGGGCATGCGACAAATAGATGACTATAGCTGGAACTTCTGTACGCTGTGGGATGAAGTATTCTGGATAATGGATGAGAATGTTCGTAGTATAGACTCTCCTTTTGCTATATTTGTGGCCATTTGGAATACCCCTAAATTAAAATATAAAAAGCTTGCGATAGCATTTATTGGTATAGGAGCGGAGTTTTATGCTTTTTACGGAAGCAATTATAATACAGCAGACTGTTTAGAACACCCAGAAGAATGTAAATTATTCGAATGAAAGATGCGCTCTACTTGCTGTAGTCACCTTGCAAGGCATACCAAAGGGACGGTTCTTTTGGTTTGTTTTCTATGCGATGATTTTAAAGCCAATCCACAAATTTTCACGAATTATTTGTGGGCTAAATGGTCTGTTTCTCAATATTTTTACATACCTTAATTATTAGGTATCTGAAAAAGGTGTGTGGTTTGTCAGTTTTTTAACTTTTTAAAAATTTTCAACCAAAAGAATTGTAAATATTATTTGTTTTTCTAAATATCATTCGTTAACTTTGTCCCGTTACCATAGAACTAAAAACTTATGTCAACCTACTTTAAAGTGAAAAATCGACTCTTTTTGGCGTTCTTGCTTTTGAATTTTGGAGCAACATTTGCCCTTGCAAATATCAACAGGACAGTTCATATTCCACAAAACGGCGACTGTATTGATAAGCTGCAGTGCGAGATGTTGAATGTGGGCAGCGGTGGAGACGGTGCACTTTGGGATTTCAGCGATGCCGTTTTGCTTGATGAAAGCCACAGGGTGAAGTATTTTGTAATGGGCGATACACTGTTGATTCGCTGTGAGGGGGAATCTATGAGCACATTTTTGCTGAAAGGTGACAGCGTGTTGTGGAAAGGGCATGAAAATCGGCTTTCTTTCATGAAAGACTCCATTGCGCCCCTGCAAATGCTCCTGCCAATGGAATATGGCGACAGCATCACTACGCCACTCAATATGAGAGGCAACTATTGTGGCAATAACGCACTCGTCATGATTGGCCAGCGAACAGTCCATATAGATGGGAGGGGCACGCTTGTCTTGCTGGGTGACACTGTGGAAAATGTGGAGAGAATGCACGTCAAAACCACAGGAAAAGTAAAAATCTCTACGGATACAAAAGGGCTGTCGCCACATACAGGCATTGACTCGCTGTTGAACAAAGTGGAGGACATTTATCTCTGGTACAGCGATTCACACAGATTCCCTCTAGCAGAAGTGCGCATTATCGCTGTATCTTCGGCAAATGGTCATGCCACCATCAAGGCAACATCCTGCATCTGTCCTCCGTCAGTTCAGGAGTATTCCTTGGGAAGAGGATTCACAAACACAGAGCTCCCTTCGCTTGCCAGCAAAAATCATGGAGAGAGCGGAGAGGGTAGCAACGAGTTACACCCTGCCATCAAAGATTTGACATTAAGTGTTGGCGCAGGTTATGTTGATGTCACGTTCACTTCAAGTGTGGATGACAAGGTGAGTATGGTGCTTACTGACATTTTTGGGAGAGTGTTCTCGTCTTTGCCGTCATGTAATGCGGAAATGGGCGTGACATACAGTGAGCGAATCGACATAAGTCGCCTACAGTCGGGCACCTATGTGCTCCATGTGAGTGTTGCAAATGATATCCAGAACAGAAAATTCACAATAAAATAACAGACATGGGAAAAGCTGTATCACTGATAGCCGCACTTTTGCTTTCCTGCGCATCTTCGTTCGGGCAGGATGCTATAACTCCGCTCAATGAAGATATAATCGGACCGCAACCAGCCTCAAACCAGTACAAAAGGTTTGAGACGCCTCAACCAACTCTGTCAACTGGCACTGTCAACTTTCCTGTAAATCTTTACACTGTCAGTGCAGGAGAGGTGGTAATCCCCATATCCCTGTGCTACAAAACACAGGGCATCAGAGTGTATGACGACCCATATCCATGCGGATACGGGTGGGCACTGTTGCCATCGCTGCGTATCACCCGTACCGTCATGGGGCGTGCCGATGAGCGCTACAAACGACTGCAAAGCTCTCGACTCCAGCACGTCGGCACGGACAACGACACACTGTATTACTGCGTGAAGGACGACAACGGAACCATTCCCGAGGCAGAATGCTACGACACGCAGCATGATATATTCAACCTCTCCATTCCTGAATGTAGCTTTTCCTTTATCCTTGAGCGAGACGATAGCGGATTCTCGGCTGTGACCGCCCAGCGTAACGGCTACATCATCAAGGCGGACACCCTTTTGAACCATTTCGAGGTCACCGATCCGCACGGCAACAGGTGGACGTTTGGCGGCGGCAACACGGAGACGGCCTTCGAGCGTTCGGTGACCACGGCGTGGGGGCTGGAGAAAGTGCACACTTATCGTGGCGACTCCATAGTGGTGGAGTGGAGGAAGATGCCCCATGCTGGTATGCAGGTGTTTGCACCAGGAGAATATAGGGACTATGATGGCGTCTCCACCAGTCAAAAGCGGTACACCAACCCTGAGGATAGGGCTGCGCTTGTCACCACGATGGTGAGCAATATGAACCTGCACCTCGCGTCTGTGTCGTTTCCCAATGGAAAAGCCCTGTTTGAATATTCGGGGGCTGAGGTCCGCCCGGTGCTCACCCGCTTCATCGCCGTCAGCACCGATGGTGATACGATTAGGAATGTGTCAATGACATATACAGGGCCAGGCATCGACCACCGGCTGCTCTCGGAAATCAATATCCGAAGTGTTGGCAGCTACCGCTTCGCCTACAACGAGGTGGACTTCTCGGACTACCGCTCACGGTTTGCCATCGACTACTGGGGATACTATAACGGAAAGACGGGCAACACTTGCGCCATTCCACGCATGACGATTAGGAGCAAGGATCAGGCTTTCTCCTCTGTGTTTCGATATGAGGCTGTAGGCGATGCCGACAGGAGCGTGGACGCACAGGCGATGCAGGCTAATATACTGAGGACCGCCACGCTGCCGGCAGGCGGAGAGGTGTCTTTCACTTACGAGCCGCACCGTTTTCCTCCACAGCCCGACGCATCGCCATGGATCTCCGACAGCCCGGCGCTCTCGTTTGGAGGAGGGTTGCGCATAGTTGAAGTTGCTGTAAGGGAGAGTCAAGAATCTGAACCAATGGTCACCCGATATGCCTACGGCGAGAAAGAGGACGGTCTTGCCGTGTGCGTGGCAGCCCCCACGCTGTCCACATTCGTTACGGCACGCGAGGGTCTGGTGCTGTGCTCCTATGGGAAGGACGGAGCGCAGCTTGCCACTTGCCGCTCGCTCGATATCAGTAATGAGTCGCAGTATATGCGCGCTCGCATCGGAGAAACACCCCTCTGGTACAGGGAAGTGGCTGTGTATAGTGGTGGTGGCAAGACGGTGCATGAGTTTCGCGACATGGTTCCGTCCAATGGCGTGCGCAGAGAGTGGCATGATGCGGAGCCTTTTCACAGCCACAACGAGATTACTGACTTGAGGCACGCCTTTTCTCAGGGTATTGTGCCGATGGCTGTAACAGAATATAAGGGGACAGGCGATGGGGCTTACATTCCTATTAAGCGGACAGCATCGGTTTACAGTGTCCATACCGCGTCCACACCTATTCCCATTGAGGACTTTTCTGTGTGGCGCACAGTCGTGGACAGGGGGATGGGGATGCTCAGTCCCGACATTCGCCCAGACTCCAACGGCTATATATGGGTCGACCACGGTACATGCTTCCCAAGCCCTTTTGAGTATGGTCATCTCTACTACGCATTCCAGCGATACCCGGTGTTACTTCTCGCTGAACGACTCGATTCGGTGGTCACTGTCGAGTACACGCAGAATGGTGAGATAACGGATGCCATCTCCTATGTGTACGCTAGCCAGTACGACTTTGTGGCAAAAGCGAGAAAGTCGCGTGGCGGCAGGCCGCTGTTCACTGAGGTGCGCACCTACGCCTTTGATGAGGAAAATGCCGCTGCTGATGTCCGTGCTCGTTCCATGCTCGTGGCGCTCAACCGTATCTCAGCCCCTACCACAGTGGCCACGCTTGATGCCAATGGCAGTGTGCGGCGGCGCATGCGCACCGAGTTTGCCATGTCATACGGATTGGCGTTGCCAAAAAGGACACTGATGGACTGCGGGCGTGGGCAAGAAATGGAGCAGATGCGTTACCGATACAACGAGCGGCACCTCATCACTGATGTCACCTACGATAACGGAAGCCGCTGCGAGGCATTCTTCTGGGACGGCAATGGGCAATATCCGATTGCTGCCATCGCTGGCATGGACAGTGATGAGGCGCGTGCCGTGTTCGGTGATGCCCTGTCTCCGTCGCAAGAGTTGGGCGAGCCCATGTGGATGCGAATGGCCGCCAAAGGCGAAGGGGTGTTCTCCACCCTCAGCTACAAGCGATTGTGTGGGCTGGCATCGGTTACGGGATTTAACGGCGTGACAGGGCGTTTTTCCTATGACAGTTTCGGCCGGTTGGCAGTGACCTCACTTGCCAGTCGCAAATTGAATGCTTACGACTACGCCATCGGTAGTGGGACGATGGGCACCTACATCAAGTCAAAGACTTTTACGAGAGCAGACGCTGCTGATTACATCTATGGCACAGTGCGCTATGATGGCTTGCTCCGTCCAGTTCTCCGTGCATCGGGCAGTAGCGTTAATACACGGTCAATTGTTTCGTTGAGTGAGTACGATGGGTGGGGACGGCTAATAAAAGAGTGGAACCCGGTGCCGGTAGATGGAATGGAATGCCCTTCTGTCATCGCTTTAAAGAGCACGGCAGCTGCGACATACGCCGACGACTGCCCCTACACGCTTATGGAGTATCTTGACACTCCCACCGACAGCGTGGTGCGGCTGACGGGACCTGGTCAAGATTGGCATACTAACGCCAGGGGAAAGGTTATGGAGGCATGGATGAATGAGAGCTCGGGGGCACTTTCGTGTAGAAAATATGCGGTGGCGGCCGATGGTTCGCTCTCCGCTCTCGGCACATGGCCTATGGGCAGTCTGCGTGTGGCTGTCGTGACCGATGAGGACGGCAGGACGGCGACAACGTTTACCGATGGCGAGGGACGCATCGTTTTGGAGAGGCGTGATGTCAATGCCGACACATACTATATTTATGACAGCCGCGGGCAGCTCCGCTATGTGCTTCCCCCTGAGGCATCAGCAAGGTTGGCTCAAGGCGATGAATCCACAGCCGGCATCATTGAGAGTCTCTGCTACTCCTATGCCTACGACGGCCTTGGCCGCTGTGTGGAGAAGACACTGCCGGGGTGTGAGCCTATTCACATGCGCTACAACCGTGGCGGCAGGCTGTGCCTTAGGCAAGATGGCAACCTTCGTGGCGAGGGCAGATGGAAGGTGACACTGCGCGACCGATACGGACGCACAGCACTCACGGCATTGGCAAAAGTGGATCGCTCTGAAGCCGTGGACACGTTGCTGCTGTGCGCCCGCTTTACTGGATCTGGAGCACTGGGTGGTTACATTCTCGATGAGGCACTGGATGGTGTGTTCACCGATCTTGAGCCACAGGAGGTGTATTACTACGACAGCTATGATTTTCTCTCCTCTGCCGTGGGCGGTGATTCGCTTGCGTACTGCGATGTGGAGGGGTATGATAGCCGCCACATCTGTTCCTCCGCTCCCAATTTCTCGGCAAAAGGGCTGTGTACGGGGAAGTTGATTCGAGTGCTTGGCTCCAACAAGCTGTTGGCGAGTGTCTTTTACTACGACAGTCGCGGTAATGTGGTTCAAACGCATGAGCAGAATCTGCTGGGCGGATATGAGCATGGCTACATGCGCCTGTCGTTCACAGGAAAACCTTTGGAGATAAAGAAAATTCATACTACGCGCGACACAATCAATTCGGATGTGGAGCGTTATAGTTATGATAGTATGGAACGCCTTCTTACCATATCGTTCTCGCACAATGGCGCTACGCCAGTGACGCTCGTCTCGAACACCTACGATGCGCTCGGGCGTCTTGCGGCCTGCTCTGTGAACAATGGGGGCAGTAGCACGGCCTACGCCTACAACGTGCGCGGTTGGGCGCAGAGCGTGACGAACGCCCACTTCTACGAGTGGCTTCATTATCAGGATGCTCCGGCGGGCGGCACGCCGTGCTTTAATGGCAACATTAGCGGCATCACCTGGTTGCAGCGCGAGAGTATGAAGGCTGCCACATCGGCGGAGAGCGTTTACCGCTTCCAATACGATGGGCTCAATCGGCTCACGCAGGCGACGTATGCGTCGAATAGCGAGCAATGGAACGGTGACCTCTTAGCGATGAACGACCGCAACTTTTCTTGCACTTACGCCTACGACCTCAACAGCAATATGACCGCCCTTCAGCGCTACGGCGTGGACATGTACAACACCTCCTTGCCTACCCATATTCGCAACCACGGGATGATTGACAACCTCACGATGACCTACGACGGCAACCGGCTGAAGAAGGTGACAGACCAATGCGAGGAGCTTTCCTACGCCGGGGCGATGGACTTTAAGGATGGTGCTGACAAGGACGAGGAATACACCTACGATGCAAATGGCAATATGACGCGCGACCGCAACAAGGGTATTCACAGCATCACCTACAATATGCTGAATCTGCCGCAGACCATTCTTTTCAACGATGGGCACGAGACGCGCTACACCTATGCCGCCGACGGGCGCAAGCTGCGTGTGCAGTACCTGCTCAACAATTTTGCGATTTTTGATGGCGAAGAAGCGGAAGATGGTGGCGAAGACGGAGCGGAGATGATGCCGTTCTCATTGGCTTCTACCAATGATTTCGTTGTGGGCGGTGGCAGCCATAATGACTTGGAAGAAGCTGTCACCACACTGATGGTGCGCGACTATTGCGGAAACAAGGAGTATCGTAACGGGGTTCTGGATAAAATTCATAATGATTATGGCTATTGGCACGATGGTGGGTACTTCTTCTACGTGAAGGACTACCGCGGTGATGTGCGCGTGGTGCTTGACCAAAACAATCAACCGGTAGAGCTAAACAGTTACTACCCTTACGGTAGCCTTATGGCAGCCACCAATGCAGAAGGCGTCCAATCCCGCAAATACGGCACCAAGGAACTCGACCGCGAAAACGGCCTCGACTGGTACGACAGCCAAGCTCGAATGTACGACCCAATGATAGGCCGAACAACGTCACTTGACCCGAAAGCAGAAGACTACTATCCAATCAGTCCATATTTGTGGTGTGGTGGAAACCCAGTTGTGATACAGGATCCGTCTGGTATGGAGTGGACGTATCTTAATGGGAAAAAAATTAAAGATCACAGTCTAATAAATGTATATATCTTCTACGATCCAAAGTCGTTTGATAGCCAAACAAAAGCGATGTATAAACTATTTGAAGAAAAATACGGAGAGGGGCATGTGGCAATAAGCAGAGCAATTACCACAAGAGAATTCTCAAAAGATTGGTCTGAAATGTCAAGCAAGAGAATTGAGGAAGTTGATTTAAACTATCACGGAAATAATCAAACTTTAATTTTAGATAATTCTTCGAAAAATCCGCAATACGTGACTGCAACTGGAGATGGAAAAACAAATAGGTTTGGAAATGAAGCATTTAATGTCCAAGACCTTAACGCTCCTAAGGGAAACATAAGTTGTGCAACATTAAATATTAACTCTTGTCATTCCAACAGTACCACGCAATATTCATTGAAAGGCTCTATGAAAACATTAATGAAAGCCTTTTATGACCAATTTGACTTTAAAACAGTGCGTGGAACTTCTGCAGGCGTGAGCTATAATAGATTTACCAAGATGCCCGAACCACAACATTTTTGGCAGCATTGGGATTATATGGGAGAAAGCCCTAAATATCTAATTGGAATGGATTTTACAAATACAATATATTTTAGAACAGGAGGCATGAGATGAAAAATTTTAAAAGAAAACATGTTTTGGCAATAATAGCTACAGGTATACTGATTTCTATTGCCGCGTATTATTGCAACTATTATTGGGAAAGGTCTATACCATTTGACTATGTCACTGGCGTTCCTCTTGTAGAGGGATATTATCCTCATGGGGATCGTTTAGTACAAACAAAAGAAGAAATGTATGAGGTGTTTTGCTCAGACGAGATCACCGCTCATTATGATTCAGCGTTTATTTCTCAATACATTGAGGCGATTGACTATGAAAAATATGATTATATTATCTCTTACATGGGTAGAATCACAGCAATGAGTTACTCTCCATATTTGTCTGATACAGAGGATGGTATGCCAAGTGTTCCCAAAATCCCCATAATTTCGAGATACAAGAAACAAAAGGTTGATTCGCTATATATTTACAGGATACAAACTAGTGACAAATTCAGAGTTCCTGGCCCCTGAGAAGTACTAATGCTGTATCGTTTGTAACAATTGAACATCAAAGGGATTACTTGAGAGAACGGCCTCGACTGTAATTTACATACCAAAGGGACGGTTCTTCTGGTATGCTTACGATGCGTTGACATACATTGGTGTCTTTCCCTGAAAAAAGTTGACTCATAAAAAAGTTTTATTATTTATTATGAGT
>OHYU01000421.1_pt1 | contig 22959 bp, 16 predicted proteins | sample 1580331 | NCBI WGS metagenome assembly OHYU01 (sample SAMEA3882519, study PRJEB24775) | human gut metagenome | biome: human-associated habitat; feature: intestine environment; material: feces | place: Netherlands | collected 2009/2010
GGCTGCTGCGCTATCCCTTGATTTTCAGCACAGCCGCATACACCTGCTTGCGATTGGCCAACGATCCGTCAGCCAGTGGATGCTCCTGCACCACTTGCGCGATGGCGTCCTTGATACGCAGGCCGTCCTCCAAAGCACGGTCGATGGAGAGCACGGCCATGTCATCCACGCTCAACGTGCTGGGCGCGGCCGCTTCGGCCTCCTCGTTGGACGCGCCGCCGATGACCAGCACCATCTCGCCACGGGGCGGATCATCAATCACACTTTGGCGAATCTCGTCAATCGGGCCGCGACGAATCTGCTCATAATCCTTGGTGAGTTCGCGGCACAGGGCCATCGGGCGATTCGGGCCGAACGCGTCCAGCAGATGTTCGGCATCGTCGGCGGAAATCGGCTGCGCCATCCAATACAACGTGTGCTTGGTGTCGGCCGTGCAATCGTGCGAATGCCGGGTCTTCTTGCCCTCTTCGGACAACGGGTATTCGACTTCGCACAGATACGGTCCGAGTTTGACCGGCGACCCCGTCTCTTCGCCGATTTCACGCACCGCCGCATGCCGATGCGTCTCGTTCTGCTCGAGCTTGCCTTTCGGCCAGCTCCAATCGTCATACTTCGGACGGTGCACGATACATACTTCAATGCTGTCGAGCTGTTCCTGCGCAGATTTGCTACTGGCGATCGCAGGATCGTTCGCGATATCGCTGCCCGCCTTCCATCGCCATACGATGCCGCCGGCGGCTTCCACGATGCGTCTCATCTTTTCGCTCATATTGTCCTATTCTAGGCTGGGCCGGGCTGGCGGCGGCGCGTGACGTCCGAACATACAGAAAATGGCCGGGCCCGCAAAGTGCGGAACCGGCCATTCGCCTCGATCGATCAGTGCCTTACCGGTCGACGCGTGTGTTTCTTGATGAGGTATTCCTGGCTGTCGACCAGCGGTCGACCTTCCTCATCCTTGCAATGGCGCACATAGGTGCCATCGGCCTGCATATGCCAAGACGCGGTGGAATCGGCCATCTGCAAATCGACGTACTTGATGAGCTCGTCGATCTGCTCCGGAGCCACAATGCGGACCAGCGCTTCGACTCGACGGTCGAGGTTGCGGTGCATCAGATCGGCGGAACCAATCCACACTTCCGGACCGGCCGCAGGGCCTTCGCCAATCTGCGGGCCATCGGAGTTGGCGAACGCGTAAATACGGCTGTGCTCAAGGAAACGGCCCAGGATCGAACGCACGCGGATGTTCTCGGAAAGTCCCGGAACGCCCGGCTTGAGCGCGCAGATGCCACGTTCGACGATGTCGATCTTCACGCCGGCCTGGCTTGCACGGTACAGCGCGTCGATGGTCTTCTCGTCGACGATGGAATTGACCTTGATCTTGATCCACGCTTCCTTGCCGGCGCGTGCGGCGTCCTCCTCGCGGCGGATGCGCTGAATCAAGCCGGAACGCACGGTGCGCGGCGCCACCAGCAGACGGTGGAAGCTCGACTTCGGCGCGTAGCCGGACAGCTGGTTGAACAGGCGGGTCATATCCTGACCGACCACCGGATCGCAGGTCAGCAGGCCCAGGTCGGTGTAGATGCGGGCGGTCTTCGGATTGTAGTTGCCGGTGCCCACGTGGCAGTAGCGGCGCAGGCCGTCGGCTTCCTGACGCACCACAAGGCTCAGCTTGCAGTGGGTCTTCAGGCCGACGATGCCGTACACCACGTGCACGCCCGCGCGTTCCAGCTTGCGTGCCCACGCGATGTTGGCGTCCTCGTCGAAACGCGCCTTGATCTCGACCAGCGCCAGCACCTGCTTGCCGGCATGCGCGGCGTCGATCAGCGCGTCGATGATCGGCGAATTGCTGGACGTACGGTACAGCGTCTGCTTGATGGCCAGCACCTTCGGATCGGCCGCGGCCTGCGCCAGGAACGCCTGCACGGACGTTGAGAAGGAATCGTACGGGTGGTGCAGCAGGATGTCGCGCTCGCGGATGGCGGCGAAAATGTCCTGCGCACGGGACGATTCGACTTCGGCGATCTGACGATTGGTGGTCGGAATGAACGGACGGTACTTGAGATCCGGACGGTCGATGCCGCCGAGCTCGAACATCACGGTCGCGTCAAGCGGCGCCGGCAGGCGGTAGACCTCGTCGGCGCTCACGCGCAGCTGGTCGGCGAGCAGCTGGGACAGGAACGGGCTGGTCTCGTCGGAGATCTCCAGACGGATTGGCGGTCCGAAACGACGGCGCAGCAGCTCCTTCTCCATGGCGTTGAGCAGGTTCTCTGCATCATCCTCTTCCACGTCGATGTCCTCGTTACGGGTGACGCGGAAGGAGCGGGCCTCCTTGATGATCATGCCCGGGAACAGGGATTCCAGGTGGGCGATGATCAGGTTCTCCATGGTGATGAAGCCATAGCGCACGTTGGTGCTCTCGTCTTCGGTCAGATCGTCGACCGGCACGAGTCGGTTCAGGTTGCCAGGAACCTTCACGCGGGCGAAGTGGGATTTGCCGGATGCCGGGTTCTCCACCAGCACGGCGAGGTTGAGGGAGCCGCCGGAAATATATGGGAACGGGTGGGCCGGATCCACGGCAAGCGGCGTCAGGACAGGGAACACCTGCTGACGGTAGTAGCGCGAGAGGCGCTCCTGCTCGGCCGCGGTGAGCTTGTCCCAGCTCAGCAGCACGATCTGTTCCTTCGCCAGGTCGGGGAGGATGTGGTCGATGATGTAGTGCGCGTGCTCGTCCTGCAGGCGGTGGGCCTGCTCGCTGATGGCGCGCAGCTGCTGCCTCGGGCTCAGTCCGGAAGCGGCCGTCACGGCGATGCCGGTGTCGATGCGGCGCTTCAGGCCGGCCACGCGGACCATGAAGAACTCGTCGAGGTTGTTCGCGAAGATCGCGGCGAAGCTCGCGCGTTCGATGACCGGCAGGTCCTCATCCTGTGCAAGCTCGAGGACACGCTTGTTGAACTTCAGCCAGCTCAGCTCACGGTCGAAGAAACGGTCGTTCGGCAGCGGTTCCTCGCCTGCCTGAAGCTCGCGCTTATCGTTCTTATCGGTCTCAGCGATATGCTCAGCTATCTGGCTGCGCAGGATCGCCTTTGAGGGTGCGTCAAAAATCTGTGCCATAGTTATCTACTTTATCCTCAAGTGCTTGGAATGTCTTGCAAAACTCAGGAAAATTAAGCAGGAGTTAACATTCGTTCGCCGAGTTGGTGAAATATGCTTCCGACACGCCGTTTTTTCGAGGCAAATGAACGTGAATGAACAGGCAAGCGTTGCGATTCGCACAGCATGGAGCATTTTTGCGATTCTTGCGATCGGAAAGCAACAGTTGCGATAAATACGGAACATCGTCCCGTTTCGGTTTGCACTTGCCGCAATGGCGAGCATAATTACGAAGTACAAGAACAACTGAAGAGCAGAGCCCCACAAGGTGTGTATGACCGAGATAGGTTGTTACGTTGAACGGGCATTGGATAGACTTACCGTTACGACGATGTTGTTGTGCAGCGATTCTGCTCCGAAGATTCTTGCAGGAAGGCCCGCTTCGGCGGGTCTTCCTTTTTTGTTGCGCTGCGCCGTGCTGCGTTGCGTAATGTCTTGCGATGTGCCGAATCGCGTTGCGATGTGGATAAGTGTGGATGACACGCCGAGGGTGTGGATAACCCACATTCTCCGACCACAGGTGCCGTTTCGGCTTGAATCCATGTGCGGTTTCGTTTTTCAATCGGCGGTATGAGCGATGCAATTTCTTCATTACAGGTCCCTCCGGTCCCATTGCCGTCATACGGAGGCCGTGACGCACGCGTGACGTGTTCGCCGAAAATCCGGTCGCAGCCAGCGGCCAGAGTGCGGCAGCCGACTCGATCCCAGCAAACCGTTCGGCGGGAAACAGCCTCGCCGCAACGGTTCTATACGCCGCAGAACGCCGTGGACGCGCGAACGTCGGCACGATGGGCCGGGCCTGCCGTGGCGGGCGGTTTCATGGGTTCGCCGTTGGAATCGTCATCCACACGGATGAAACCCGTTGAAGCGCAACCGGAACCTGCTCCACTCAACGTCGTGGCGGTCGGATCCGCCGTCGCCGGAGTCGGTGCCAGCACGTTGGCGGCGCTGCTGGCCCGCGAACTAACGGAACGTGGATGCAAAAGCGTGCTGGTAGACGCAGATCTCAACGGTGGCGGTCTTGACGTGCTGCTCGGTGTGGAAGACGAAGACGGTTCACGCTTCGGAGACATCAGCGCCCCGCTCGGCAAAGTGGACGGCAAAGCGCTGCTGCGAGAACTGCCCGTGTGGGATGGCGTGCCGCTGCTGGCCTGCAATCCCTGGCGAAGCGAAAACCCGCAATCCTGGGAGATCCAGGCATGCATCCGCGCGCTCGCGCAGGTGAAGGACGCGGTGATCGTGGACGCCGGGCAATGGCGTGGACTCGATGACATTCCGGAACTGGCCCAGGCCACACACATCACCGTGGTCGAAATGACGGTGCTCGGACTGGCCCGAGCCAAAGTGTCCATGAAATCGCGTGGAACGGCGGAACGGCAGAAACATGGCCATATCGTCGGCGTTGAACCACGCGGCGTGGCGCGTGGACGTGGCGTGACCACGCTGGAAGAGACGGAAAACTATCTTGGCCATTCCCTCGCGGCGGTTGTCAAACCGGACGCCAAGCTGTGCGGCGAACTGCTGGACGGCCTGGGCCTGCGCAGGCCGAACCGCCAAACCGTCAAAGCCTTGGCCGCGCTCACGGATGAACTGCAGGAATCGTTGGAAGGCAAGCGGGTGAAGCATGGAACTCGGACCCCTTAGCGCCATCGCCTCGCAGCCGGGCGTCACGGACATCGCGGTGACCTGCGACGGCACGGTTTGGGCGGATTGCGGCCAAGGCATGCAGGAAGTATGTCTGCTGCGCAGATGCTTTCCGTCAGCGCAGTCGATTCGTGAATTCGCAGTGCGATTATGCTCGCAACTTGGCCGACGGCTTGACGACGCCTGCCCGATCGCCGACGCCTCCACCGTGGACGGTCTGCGCGTGCACGCCGTCATCGCACCACTGGTGCCGCAAGGCGCGGCCATCAGCATACGATTGCCCGATGCGGTCTCGCCCAATCTGGAATCGTTGGCGCGCAACGGCATGTTTCCAGCCGAATGGCTGCCCCTGCTGGCCGGACTGGTGTCCCGCAAGGCAAGCGTGCTGGTGACAGGCGGCACCGGTGCCGGCAAAACCACCCTTATCAACCTGCTGATGCGCTTCTACGAGATTTCCGGTGGCACGATTTCGATTGACGGCATCGACACCAAGTCCGTACCGCGTTGGAACGTGCACGACCAGTTCTCCATGGTGCTGCAGGACACGTGGGTGTTCCGTGGAACAGTGCGTGAAAACATCGCGTATTCGAAGAAGGACGTCACCGACGAGCAGATCGTGGCCGCATGCAAGGCCGTCGGCCTGCACCACTACATCATGTCGCTGCCGAACGGCTACGACACCGTGCTCGACGACAAGGCGTCGCTTTCCCAGGGCCAGCGCCAGCTGCTGACGATCGCCCGCGCGATGGTGGAGGACGCGCCGATCCTGATCCTCGACGAGGCCACCTCCTCGGTCGATACACGCACCGAGGAGCTGATCCAGAAGGCGATGGACGCGCTGACCGTGGGCCGCACGAGCTTCGTGATCGCGCACCGCCTGTCCACCATCCGCGACGCCGACATGATCCTGGTGATGAACGGCGGCGACATCGTGGAACGCGGCACGCACGAGGAACTGCTCGCCAAGGGCGGCTTCTACGCCGACATCTACAACAGCCAGTTCACGCTGGCCGAGTGAGGTTGGTGTGCTGACTCGCTAAAAAATCCGGAGGGACCACCCCTCCGGATTTTTGCGTTTTGGCTTCGGCATTTTTATTGTGTTGCGCTGACGGGACGGCGGATTTACCATTGAGGTGACTGACGTCAATCGATTGACGTATTTGAAAATCACAAAGAAAGTGGGCAGTCATGAAAAGCATCGAAATCGGCAAATCGGCAGTGGTCGCATCGCAGGCGGCGCTCGGCGTGATGCGCATGGACGCGCTGGATGCGGACGCTGCGGCAGAAGTCGTGCGTACGGCCGCCGAGCATGGAGTCAACTTCTTCGACACGGCGGACATCTACGGATTCAACGTCAACCGCGACCATGCCAGCTCGCGTGTGCTCGGCCGCGCGTGGAAGGACGCCGGGCTCAAGCGCGAGGACATCTTCCTGCAGACGAAGTTCGGTATCAACATCGACTTCAGCGACCCGAACAACGTGCACGCCACCCGCTACGACTTCTCCGCGAAGCACCTCATCACGCGACTCGACGAGGAACTGGAAGCGCTCGGCACTGACTACGTGGACTTCGCGCTCCTGCACAGGCCCGACACCCTGATGGAGGCCGAAGAAATCGTCGAAGCGTTCACCACCCTGCACAAGGCGGGCAAAGTGCGCCACTTCGGCGTGAGCAACGTGAACCCGTGGCAGGCGGAACTGCTGCAGTCCTGGCTCGGCGACGACCCGGCCATGAGGCTTGAAGCGAACCAGCTGCAGTTCGGCCTGATGCACGCGCAGATGGTCAGCGACGAGCTGATGACCAACTCCGGCGCCGAAGGCATGGTCGTGGCCAACCATTCGGACGGCCTGCTGTCCTACTCGCGACTGCGCCACATGACCATCCAGGCGTGGAGCCCGTTCCAGTCCGGCACGGAATACGGCCCGTTCGTAGGCAACGAGCACTTCCCGGAGCTGAACAAGGCACTGGACGAAAAGGGCGCCAAGTACGGCGTGAGCGCCAACGCCATCGCCACCGCATGGGTGCTCAGGCATCCGGCGAAGATCCAGATCGTGCTCGGCTCGATGAACCCCACCCGGCTGGGCGAAATGCTCGACGGCGCGGACATCGACCTCGACAAGCAGGATTGGTGGGACCTGTACGTGGCCGCCGGCAACCTCATTCCGTGAGTTCTGTTGGAAATCAGAAGAAGCGGCCGGGGAAACCGGCACTGATGGTGGCGTGACGGTCGACGTCCAACGTGGCGCAATCGAAAGCGAAAGTGCTGCTCAGCTCGTTCGGATCCGCAACGAACAGCGCCGTAGCCAACCCGTCCGCCACCGCAGTCGGATAGCCGCCAAACGACGCGGATCGCACCGCAACCCAGGTGGCCTCCGTCTGCTGCACGGGCAGGCCGTCGATGGCGTTGAGCAGGTGGTGAATCGCCAGATGCGTCTGTTCGTTCACCGCCACCTCCCAATGGCGACGGCTGGGCGCGCTCGCACAGAACGCGCCATCGCCGATCAGTGCGACGCCGACCGCGCAGGACGGATCATCCGGATCCTCAAGCGCCACACGGATCGGCTTGTTCGTGCGCGCCAGCAGATCGCCGCCCGCATCAATCACAAATTCCGGGGCAGCGCTTTCGCGTTTGCTGTCTGAGGTGGAAGATTGGCATGTCGGGTTGGTCGTTTCGGCTGACTTGACATGCGATGTGCGCGAAAGTTCTGAATCGGTGAGCAATCCGCCCAGCGAATCCACCAGATAACCCTTGCCGCACGCGCCGAAATCCACATGAACCGGACTGCGTGTAACCAATGTCGTACCACTCGAACGAACCACATCACGACCCCATACGGCCCGTCCGTGCAGCGCGCCCAGGCGCTCGCCGGCGTCGGCTTCAACGGTGAAACTCAGCGCGGGATCGTAACCGAGACGAATCAGGTCCTCGCCCACGCACGGGTCGATCGCACCGCGCGTGGCGGCGTGCAGCGCGTCGTACAAATCGAATAGCGGGCCGGCCCAATCGGGAAAATCGAAATGCCCGCCATGCTCCGCATTGCCGATGTGCGCAACCAGCGAATCAGCGCGAAACCGCGAAAGCGCATGCTCGTATTCATCGATGAACCGTTCCATCTCGCCGCGCAATTCCGCAGTGATCGGGCGAGGCGTCGAAATCAGCAACCCCGTGCCGAGCGCCTTGGGAAACGCGATGGTATACGGCATGCGCTGTGCGAGCGGTGCAATGGAGTCCATACCACGATGCTAGCGCGTGCCCGGCTTGGCGTAGTTCGTGCTTGGGTAACCTGATATGCGCTATATGTGGCATGAGGCATCGCCTTATTTTGATACCCCCGTAGCTTTGTATGGTTACGATTATGCTAATCGTGATTATGCAAGTCGCGATTATACAAACCGACGCTTTGGCATGGAGTTCGCTTCACGTTTTTCCATGTGGACGGGGGTGTTGCGGAACGGCGGTGAGCGTCACAATGTGAGACGACACGCGGAAAACGGGAAAAATAAAAACGGCGGAATTCCAACGTTTTTTCATGCGCGATACAACAAGACCAATTAAAAATCAAGACTGTTATTCAAAAAACTTTCGTTCTATCTTGGCTTCCGATGCGCGCTTCGTACGTCGGGTACGTCGGGGAAAGCGCGCCGAAAAGATTTGCGGAAGAAAGGTTCGACCCATGTCATCTCGCGTCGCGCAGCGCCACGCAGCCGGTTCCTACGATTCGTGCGATTCGCGCGTCTCGGCTTCCGGCCGTCTCATCACGCTCGTCGCCGCGCTGATGATCGCGCTCGCCACGCTGTTCGCCGGCACCGCGATGCCGCAGCAGGCGTCCGCCGCCGACGACAGCCAAACGAATTTCGATTCCTGGACTGCCGCTGCGCAGAACATCGCCAAGCAGCTCGCCACCGCCGAAAAAGACTACAACGACGGCGATTACGGCCAGGCCGGCACCGGCTTCCAGACCGCGCATTGGATCGGCTACGACGCCTCCAACTTCTCGAAGGCCGTCAACGACACCATTTCCGCCGACAAGCAGCAGGCGCTGCTCACGCAGTTCACCGACTTGGAAGGCCTCGCCTACCAGCAAGGCCAGGGTAGCGCAATCGCTGGCAAAATCGATGCACTGAACGCCGATCTCACCGCCACCGCGCAGGCGCTCGATGGCAACGCGAACCTCGCCGACCCCAAAACCTACGCGAAGCAGCGCGCCGAACAGACCGCCGCGGAACGTAAGAAGCTCGACGCGGCCAAAAAGAATTCCTCCAAAGGCAAAGGCGACCGCACGTGGAGCGAAGTCGCCAGCGAAATGAACGTCATCCTCGACAAGGCATACAAGGCCGCCATCTCCGGCAAGGGCGTGGAAGGCTCCAGCCTCGTCAACGACGCGTACTACCAGTACTACGAAAAGCTCGGCTTCGAAAAGAACGTCATGAACGCCATCTCCGGCGACCGCGTCTCGCAGGTGGAATACCAGTTCAAGATGACCCGCAAAACCATGCGCGACGGCAGTTCCGACAAGGAGATCAAAAAGCTTGTCGACGACCTGAAAAGCTGGCTCGTCGAAGACGCGGCCACCCTCGACGGTGGCGCGGCCGGCAACGTCAACGCCTTCACCAAAGCCATCACCAGCTCCGCCGGACAGGCGTTCCTCATCCTGATCCGCGAGGGCCTCGAAGCGCTGCTGGTGGTGGCCGCCGTGGTGGCCTACCTCGTCAAATCCGGCAACCGGCGCTTCACCAAGTGGATTTACCTCGGCGTGCTCGCGGGCCTTGCTGGCTCCGGCCTGATCGCCGTGCTCTTCACGTTCCTGTTCGGCGGCTCCGGCCCGATTCAGGAAATCTCCGAAGGCGTGTGCGCGCTGATCGCCATGCTCATGCTGCTGTGGACCAGCAACTGGATGCTCAACAAAAGTTCCGTGGAAGCGTGGAACCGTTACATCCGCACCAAAACCGAGTCCGCCGTGGCCGACGCGCAAAACAAAGTCGCCGCCGGCGAAGGCGTGGGCCTGGGTATGGTCGTTTCGCTCGCCATGCTGAGCTTCCTAGCCGTGTTCCGTGAAGGCGCCGAAACCGTCATCTTCTACGAATCGATCTACTCGATGAGTCGCGACGCGCAAGGCATGTGGATCGGCGGCATCGCCGCGGGTGTGGTGCTGCTCGTCATCTTCCTCGTGCTGCGCTTCACCTCCGTAAAGATTCCGATTGGCCCGTTCTTCCTCGTTACGTCGATCCTGATGGCCGTGCTGGTCGTCATCTTCGCCGGCGGTGGCATCCACGCGCTCATCGAAGGTGACCTGATCGACGGCCACTACCTGTCCAGCGTGCCCACAAACGACTGGATCGGCCTGTATCCGTACGTCGAATGCCTTGCGGCACAAGCGATCGCGGCGATTGCCGTACTCGCGCTGTTCGCCGTCGGCTTCGCACGCAAACGCAAGTTGCGCACGCCTGACAATCGCAAGTAATACGCAAATTTTCCGAGATTTACCGATATTTTTTCCACATCCAACAACAAAGGAAAGAGAAATGAAGAACAAGAAGATCGCCGCTCTGCTCGGCATCCTGCTGGCCGGCTCCATGGCCTTCTCCCTGTCCGCATGCGGCAATTCCAACGATTCCGCCGCTTCGGACAAGTCCAGCGCCTCCGCGTCGGCTTCGAAGGCCGACGACTCCAGCAAGGACGATTCCAGCGATTCCGCCGGTTTCGAAGAGATCCAGGTCGATGAGAAGCACTCCGACCAGGAATGCGGCCCGCTGACCGTCAACGCCGTGTACTTCCAGCCGATCGACATGGAACCGTCCGGCATGGGCCTCAAGGCCGCCGATGCGAGCTTCCACCTCGAAGCCGACATCCATGCCAACCAGAAGGGCACCGAACTCGGCTACGGCAAGGGCGATTTCGTGCCGGACCTGACCGTCAACTACGACATCATCGACAAGACCTCCAACGCGTCCGTCGCCTCCGGAACCTTCATGCAGATGAACGCCTCCGACGGCCCGCACTACGGCGCCAACGTCAAGCTCGACAAGGCCGGCGCGTACAAGCTCGTGCTGAAGATCGAATCCCCGGAGAAGAAGGGCTGGATGCTGCACGTCGATCCGGAGACGGGTGTGAAGGGACGCTTCTGGACGGAACCGATCGAGGTCACCTTCCCGGACTGGAACTATACGCCGCAGGAGTGGTGATCTCCTAGCGTAGCCCGTTCGCGGTTTCGGTATGCATTACCCGACACACTCAAGGCCGTTCGGCCAAGCTTACGGTCGGGCAATGCATACCGAAACCGCTCTCTCGCGTTTAGGGGGATGGATTCACCTCTGCGATTGTGGAGGGGGTCCGGGAAATCCTCGCATTTTAGGGGAGGGATGAGAGGGGTGGGACTCTTTGGGATGGGGCGGAATGGGAATCGTTGGGCTCTTTGAGTTGGGTTTTTGGATGAAAGGATTTTGGGATGCTGCTGCAGTTTGTGACGGTGTTGCAGGGGGTGTTGGCGCCGGCGCTGCTCGTCATGGCGTTGAGCGTCATGCTCACCGTCGGTGAGGGGCGTGACAAGCCTCTGAGCGCGTACTGGCGGCTGGCCGGTTTCGTTGTTGGATTCGCCGGCGCAGTCGTATTCGCCGCGCTGCGCGCCACCGCCGTCATCACGCAACGCACGTTCGTCAACTATCCGACCCTGTGGTGCTGCGTGATCCTCGACGTGGCCGTGTTCGTCATCGTCCTGTTCGCCCGCCGCATCACCGCCGACTGGCACAACCACCGCGCGCTGCTCGACATCGCGAATCTCGTTGCGGCGCTTGCGATCGCGGCCACCACCTTTCGTGCGCTGCCCGACGTGATTCTGCGACTGACGATCTTCGTCGAGCCGGGCGATCCCATCTTCACTTCCGACATGCTGTTGCGCGCGCTCGGCTTCGCTTTGGGCGCGGCCGTCGCAATCATCGCCGCGCTTATCTTCCGCACGATGCGTTCCACCGCCGTCCGCTGGTCGTTCACGACGGCGGTGCTGCTGTTGGTCGCGCTGTTGTTCGCACAGCATTTCACCGACCTTGCGCAGATCCTCCAATCCAAACGCATCGTCAGCTTCCCGACCGCCGCCTTCCTCGCGCTCGTGTGGGGCATCAACCATCAGCGCAGCCTGACCATCGCAATGGCGCTCGTCTTCGCCATTCCGGCAATCGCCAGCATCGTCATGGGCTTCAAAGTCAAGCCGACCGGCGCCAACGAGGCGATCGCACGCACGCATATCGCGTTCCGCCGCCGCGCGAAAGCGGCCGGCGCGTTCAGCCTGGTCGCCATGATCTGCGTCACCGTGGCCCTGACGTACGGCGTCGCGCAAACGCAGAAAGTCGTCACGCTGTCGCCGCCGGAAGACTACTCGCTCGCCGACGGCGTGGCCACCATCAAATTCAGCCAGATTTCCGACGGCCACCTGCACCGCTTCGAATACCGCGCGAAGGACGGCACCTCCATGCGATTCATCATCATCAAGAAGAACGGCGGCGCGTACGGCGTCGGCCTCGACGCGTGCGACAACTGCGGCGACGCCGGCTACTACGAGAAGGACGGCAAAATCATCTGCAAGAAGTGCGATGTGGCCATCAACCTCGCCACCATCGGCTTCAAAGGCGGCTGCAACCCGATACCGTTCGACTACCAGGTCAAGCCGGGCAAAATCGTCATCCAAACGTCCACGCTCGACGCGCTGTCGAGCCATTTCCAGTGAGCGCCGAGAAAGGTAAGGGGGTGCCATGTTCTTCCTGAAAATGATCTCTCGCTCGTTCAGCCGGCAGTTCAAACGCCGTCTGCTCATCGCCGTCACCGTGTGCCTGTCCGCCACCGTCAGCGTGGCCATGCTCGGCGTGGTGTTCGACGTGGGCGACAAGCTCAACGCGGAGCTGAGCACGTACGGTTCGAATATCGTCGTGCAGCCGAAGTCCGACGCTGTGGTGAGCGATTTGTACAATACCGGCGATTCTGCTGGCTCGGCTTCGGGTAGTTCGTCCGGTTCGGACGGGGGTTCCACTTCCGACGGCCCGGCTGCGGCGGACAGCGCCGACCCGACCGCGTTTCTGAAGGAGTCGGACGCGCAGAAGATCAAGACCATCTTCTGGGCGTTCAACATCACCAATTTCGCGCCGGAATTGAACATCCACGCGGATGCGGGGTGTGTCGGTTCGGGGGCTGGTTCGGCTGGCTCTGCTGGAACGGCTGGTGCGTCAGGTGCGGCTGCTTCCGCGGCGAAATGCAAGGCGACCAACGTGCCGATCGTGGGCACGTGGTTCGCGAAAACCCTGCACATGGACTCCGGCGAGTCCACCGTGGCCGGCATGAACGGCATGCGCTCATGGTGGAAAATCAACGGAACCTGGCCGAAAGACGACAGCGAGCAGGCGATGGTCGGCAGCGCGCTCGCCGCGAAACTGGGCGTGAACGTCGGTGACAGCGTTACGCTCGACAAGACGATCGCCGTCGGTGCGGACGACAATACGAACGGAGGTACCGGGAAAACCGGCAAATCCTCCACCGAACGCAATCGCGTGAAAGTGAAAATCGTCGGCATCTTCGATTCGGGCGATTCCGACAACAGCGCCATTTATATGCCGTCCATCGCCGCGCAAACGCTTGCGAATCTGCCGAATTCCATCGACAAGATTGAAGTCAAGGCGCTCACCACGCCCGACAACGACCTCGCGCGCAAGGCGTCGAAGAATCCGAACGCGCTCACGCAGGACGAGTGGGAGACGTGGTATTGCACCGCGTATCCGTCGTCGATCGCGTACCAGATCGAAGAGGTGCTGCCGGGCGCGGTGGCCAAGCAGGTGCGCCAGGTGGCCGCGCTGCAGGGCGATGTGCTGAACAAGACGCAGGCGGTGATGGTGCTGATGACCGTGCTGTCGCTGGTTGCCGCCGCGATCGCCGTGGCGAACCTGATGGCCGCGTCGATTGGCGAACGCGGTTCGGAATTGGCGCTGTTGAAGGCGATCGGCGCCACGGACGGCGCGGTTTCGCGCCTTATGCTCGCCGAAACGGCGGTGATTTCGCTGGTTGGCGCGATTGCCGGCGCGCTGCTTGGCTCGGGCGTTGCACAGATCGTGGGGCACGTGGTGTTCGGCTCGGGCATCACCATGCGTCCGATGGTGTTCGTGTTGGTTTTCGTGTTGCTGGCGGTCACTGTGCTCGTGGCCTCGCTTTCGTCGATTCGGGCGATTCTGGGCTTGCGTCCGGCGGAGGTGCTGCATGGTAGGTGAGTTGTGCTTGGCTTTCGTAGGGGGTGTGCGATGACGAATCGCAAGATGTTCTTCACTATGCTGTGGGGCGCGGTGTTCCGCCGTCGCTCCCGTGCGATGATGGCCGTGATCGCGTCGCTCGTCGGCGCGGCCACGCTGTTCTGCCTTGCATCCGTGTGCGTCGCGGTGCCGCAGCAGATGAACGAGGAAATGCGCGCGTACGGCGCGAACCTGATTGTCACGCCCGCGTCCGCAACGGGCAAATCGCAAGGCATCGATACCGCAACCGTACGCAACGTGACGGCGCTCATCGGCGCCGGACACAGCGTGAAATCAGCCGCATACCGGTATGAGAGCGTGCGCATCAATTCCGCGCCGTACACCATCGCCGGCGTGGACGTGAAAGCCGTCCGCGCGCTCAATCGCCATTGGACCGTGACGGGCGATTGGCCCGGCTCGGGCAACGTGATGGTCGGCCGCGACGTCGCCGACGCGCTCGGCGTGAAGGTCGGCAGCCGCGTCACCATCGGCTACCGCGCCGCCGACGCGTCTGCTTCAGCGTCTTCTTCCGCGTCCGCAAAATCCGATTCGGACGAATCAACTGAAACGGCAGAATCGTCCGCGCAGGGCACGCAGAGTACGCAAACTACGCAAGGCGAACAGACCACGCAAGCCACGGAAAACGGCCGCGTCTCGTCCGACATCATGGATAACAACGGCACCGAATTCCGTATCGCTGGCATCGTCGACACCGGCGGCAACGAGGATTCCATCATCTACGCCACTACCGCGGACGTGTCCAAACTTGCGGGCCACGAGCGCGGCGCCGACGTGGTCGAATACTCGGTGAACGCCATGGGGGATGAGCTGAACGCCATCGTCAACAGAATCAACAAAAATACAAACACTGCCGTCAAAGCGCAGACCGTCACCAAAATCACCTCGTCCGACACCCGCATCATCGCCATGCTGCAGACGCTGTTCTGGATTGTGTCGCTCGTCGTGCTCGTGCTGACGCTCGTCGGAGTGGGCACCACCATCAGCTCCATCGTGAGCCAGCGTCGCAATGAAATCGGCTTGCGCAAAGCCCTCGGCGCCGACTCGCGTGCTATCGGCGTCGAATTCTATGTGGAATCCGGCATCTACGGCTTGATCGGCGGTCTGCTCGGCACTGCTATCGGCTATGTGCTGGCGCGTGTGCTGTGCGCCACCGTCTTCGGTCGCGCGATCGGCTTCGACTGGCTGCTCGGCGCCGGATCGCTGCTGCTGAGCGTGGCGATCGCCGTCATCGCCTCCATTCCGCCGGTCCGCCGCGCTACCCGTATCGACCCCGCCATCGTTTTGAGGGAGGAATAATCATGGAAAACGACCACATGTTGCTTGAACTTGACCATATTTCCAAGATTTATGGTGATTTGCACGCTGTAGACGACCTGAGTCTGACCGTTCCGCAAGGGCAATGGCTGGCGATTGTCGGCTCGTCCGGTTCCGGCAAAACCACGCTGATGAACATGATCGGCTGCATGGATACGCCGTCGAAGGGTTCCGTCATGCTCGAAGGCCGCCGGCTGGAGGATCTGAACGCCCGCCAGCTCGCCGATGTGCGCAAGAACATGATCGGACTCGTGTTCCAGAAGTTTTACCTCGTGCCGCATCTGACGGCGGTGGAGAACGTGATGGTGGCGCAATACTACCATTCTGTAGTCGATGAGAAGCAGGCGATGGAAGCGCTGGAACGAGTGGGATTGAAGGAGCGTGCGCATCACCTGCCCGGCCAGCTGTCCGGCGGTGAGCAGCAGCGCGTGTGCATCGCCCGCGCGCTCATCAACTGCCCGAAGCTGATTCTCGCCGACGAGCCGACCGGCAATCTCGATGAGAGGAATGAGAAGATCGTGCTCGACCTGTTCCGTCAGCTGCACGAGCAGGGCACTACGATCATCGTCGTGACGCACGATGCGCTCGTCGCCTCCTGCGCGCAACGCGAAATCATGCTCAACCATGGTGTGCTCGTCGGCGAACAGTGGAATGACGAGGAAGCTCGACGGGCGTACGAGGCGGCTGGCGGCGAACCGGCGCACACCGGCTCGGACGCGGAGGGCGCGCAGAACGGCGGTGTCGCGATTTTGTTCGCCGACCCTACGAAGGCCGCAAAAACCGGAGATACGGACGCGGACGCCGACGGCACGAAAGGGGAGCAGGCATGAGCACCGCACAATCGAACGCAGTCAAAGTCATCGCGCTATCCGCGGCGAGCATCGCGCTGTTGTCGGCATGCGGCGAACCGAAAGCCACGCCGATGGACGACGAATACGCCGGCAATTCCGGCGAAAGCGTGCAATCGCAGGAAGAGAAGTCGAAAACTGACGGCAAGGCGTCCGGTGACACGGCAGACGACGGCGACGCCACCAAAAACCGTGCCGACGCGAATTCCGCAACATCCGACAAGCAGGACACCGGCAACTACGCGGATGGCGACTATTCGATCAACGGCCAGTACGGGCCGGTCGGCGAGGATACCATCGACGTGCATCTGACCGTTAAGGACCAGAACGTGACGGCCGTGGAAATCGTTGGTCATCCGTTCACGTCCATCTCCAAAAAGCATCAGAACGACTTCGCCAAAGCCGTGCCGGACGCGGTGGTCGGCAAGCCGTTGAAGGACCTTAAAGTCGACAAGCTCGCCGGTGCCAGCTGGACCTCCGAAGCCTTCAACAAGGCGTTGGAAGTGGCGCGTCAGGAAGCGTCAATCCAATAGCCCATTCCTTCTGAAACCGACACGGCATGCCCGTCTTGCGTCGGTGCGGACGGTTTTCCTGTGGTTACCGTGCGGATTCGGCGCATACGTTCGGCCAGAGCAACGTGGCCATGTTCTCGGCCCAGGAATCAGACTTGCGTTCCTTGCCGGATTGCCGTTCCCCTCCGGCTTCCTGTCCCGCCAATGCTTTGCAAGCCAGCATGGAACCCAGCACCGTGCTGAACAGGAACGTGTAGTCCAAACGGTTTTGAAACACTCCGTCGGCGATGCCACGTTCCATGAACCCCACGAACCGTTCTTCGGCCGGCGCTAGAACTTGTGCTGCGATCGCCTTCAGCGTGGCGTTGTCGGAAGACAGCACCACGCCCACGGCTTTCAATCCGAGTTCGCTGTCGAAGCAGTTCTGGATGCGTCGCAGCATGGTGGCCAGTCCGCTCCGCGACGGCTTCAAATCGTTGAAATTCGGTAGTCCGGCAACTTCCGGTTGGATGCGTTGCAATAAATCGTCGGCGTTTCGGTAGCGTCGGTAGATTGTGGTCTTTGCTACCCCTGAACGTCGTGCGACCTCTTCGATGGTCACCGCTCCGATACCATCGGAAATCACTATCCCCAATGTGGCTTTCATGATTTTGCGGTCGGTTTGCTCCCGTAATCGCTCACGTCGGCCACGTACTGTGCCGACGTCTTCCTGCGTGGTTTTTTGCACCGTCTTCCGCGTGCCCTCTTGCGTGGTTCCGCCCATCATGCCGCGATCACTTTCGTGCTTTCCAGCTTGCTTACGTACCAATGGTTGAACTTGACCAGTGGAATGCGCAGTAGCAGACCTATCAGCAGCAGCGGCGGAATGAACAGCAGTAGCGCGCCAATCGCAAACCAGTAATCGTTACTGTAGATTCCGCCGATCGCCGCGCGCATTGCTGTGATTGAATGCGTCGCAGGCAGGAACGGGCTGATGCCGCTGATGATTTTCGGCAGCACGGCCAGCGGATATGCGCCGTTCGCTCCGGAGATCTGCATGACGAGAAACAGCACGCCGATGGCTTTGCCGACGTTGCCGAAGCTGGCCACGAGCGTGTAGGTGAAGAACGAGAACACTAGGCTGCTCACCCAGCCGGACAGCATGAACAGCAGCGGATGCACCGCCTGGACATGGAGGAACAGCAGACTGCCTCCCAAGGAGAACGTGCTCTGCAATAGTCCGATCACGCCGAACACACCGTAATGTCCGAGAAACAGCTGATGCGGTTTCGGGTCGCCGAGTTCCTTGCGCACCTTACGCGAGACGGTGGTCTTGAGCGTCACTGCCATGAGCAGCGAACCGACCCACAGTGGCAGGATCGTGTAGAACGGTGCCATCTGCGAACCGAAATTCTTGACTGGGAACACCGCGTTGCGTTTCACTTTTACAGGGGCTGCAAGCGCGGCGGCCAACGAGTCGGTATTATCGCTGAGCACATCTTTGACGGCGCTCATATCGCCGCTGTTCAGCGCATCGGTCAATGTTCCTGTGAATGCGCCCAGTTTTTTGCCCGCGCCGGCCAGACTATCGGCGGTGGAATCCAACACGCTGCTGATGGCGGTCAGATTCTTATCCGCGGTCTTGGTGGTGCCGTTCAGATTGCCCAGCGCGCCTTTCAGATCGGCCGCTGTGGCATTGAGCGCGGTGGTGGTGCTGGTAATGGACGTGGCGATATCGTCAAGTTGCGGTTTCAGTTGGCTCTCATAGTCGGTTTTGATGCCACTGACGGACGTTGCCGCCTGCTGCGCCAGTTTCTTGATCTCCGCACGTTCGGCCGTGGTATCGCTTACTTTGGCGTCGATGTTGTCGGCGCTGCCATTCAGCGCCGATGCTAGGTCGTTGAGCTGTGTGATGGTGGTGCCGACGTTGGTTTTGAGATGGTCGATGGCGTTCCTCACCGCTTCCGGCAGCTTTTCGTTTGCGCTGAGCGCGTCGAGCGAATCATAGATCTGCTGGTAGCTTTGCGCCTGCTTGCTGATGTTCGTGGCCTGGTTGCGTAATGCGTTGGCGGTGTTGCCGGCCTGCGTGCCCGCATTGCCGAATAGGCTGTCCACATCTGCTTCCATGGCTGTGAAGCTGTTGGCGGAATCAGTCAGAGCCGTGCCCAGCGCGGTGGTGCCGGTCTTCAACGCGCCCGTCAGATCCTCCACGCCGCTGCCGGCTTGCTTGAGTGTTGTTCCTACGCTTTTCGCATTGCCGCTGACATTGGCGATCAGACCGTCGGAGGACTCAAGCAGATGCCGTGCGCTTTGGGCCAGCGTGCTGAACGTGCGGAGCGTTCCGGAAGCGTCGGTGAGCGTTTCCGCGAAGTCGCTGATATTGCCGTTGAACTGCGTGAGTTGTTCCTGCGCGGCTGGCTTGTCGAGTTGGTTGGCGAGCTGCGATGCCACACTCAGCGCGGTGCTGGTCAGTGTTTCGGAGAACGTCTCGTTGACCTGCGCGCTGACCGTATCGGCGCCTTGGCCTGTGATCTTCGGAGCCAAGGCGTTCTTCTTTTCATTGTTGTAGTAGGCGATTTCGGCGTGGTTGCCATCGGATGCGAAGAACGTCATCATACGGGTGCTGAAGTTCTTTGGAATCACCACAGCTGCGTAATATTTGCCGGATTTGGTGCCGTTGATGGCTTCTTTTTTGGTGGTGAAGGTCCAGTCGAGCTGATCGTTGGAACGCAGCGTGTTAACCACTTGGTCGCCGATGTTGATCTTTACTGGAATGAGGTCGGACCGGTATCCGTCGTCCTCATTGGCTACGGCGAATTTCAGATTGCCGGTATTGGCGAACGGGTCCCAGCTGGCGGCCACGTTGAACCATGTGAAGATGCCGGGGATCACAACGAGTCCGATGACGATGATGATGGAGACGACGTTGCTGGTGATTCGCCGGATGTCGCCGACGAACAGTTTCCAGATGGTTTTCATGCGTTGCTCCTTTCCTCGGTGTTTTCGGTTGTCTCGGTTGTCTCGGTAGTCTCGGTGGTGTCCGTGGCGGCATCGTTCGCGGCGGCGCTTGGACCGGTCGTCTGCATTTTCTGCACCAGTATGGCGATTCCGTCATCTTCATTGTGGTTGACGCCCGTCACGTTTTCCGTCGTTTCTTTGATGACGCTGGTATTGCGATTATCGGATGTCGTGCGTTTGCCGCTGGTGCGTTTTCGCGTTTTGCGCAGCAGTCTGTTCCGCCGTTCCTGTTGCGCCCGCTTTTTGCGACGGATGCGTGCCGCTTGGCGCTCCACCAGCATGGATTGGATCGATTCATCGCTCAAATGGCCGAGCTCCACTTGACGGTTCAGATTATCGCGCATGTATTCGATGACCATGAGGAAGCCCATGATGAGCAGAATCCAGACGACCCACGTGGCCAGTACCACCACTTTCTCTCCGTTGGTGAACGAGAACACCGCCGCCAGAGTTACCGGAACTACGAATCCGATCACCAGAGCTCCGCGCTTGAGTTTCGGGTACAGTTCCGCGAACCGACTTGCGCGTTCCTCGATCACCTCGCGGTAACCGCCTTTGTCGGCCAGCACCTGAATGGCTTGGGACATGTTGTATCCGCGTTCCGGAAGCTCCACTTCCTCGCCGATAATCATGTCGCTTTCCTTGATTTCGCGGGCGAACAGTCGGTTGAGGTTGACCAACAGAGGACGGACCACCAGACCGATGACGAACGCCATGGCGGCAAACAGCAGCAGCGTGCCGATCGCCTTGGTCCAATGGCCGTCGTAGAAGCCGGCGATGGTCTCGCGGAATGCGTCTATCGAATAGCTGAATGGCACGAACGGATAGACCATGCGGAAGAACTTCGGCATCATCTCGATCGGATACAGGCCGGAAGCGCCTGGAATCTGCACGATCACCAACGCCACGCACAGGCCCTTGCCGATGTGCATGAACGTGGTGGACAGCGCGTACGTGATGCTCAGATATACCAGCGATGTGATCATGCCGGTCAGTATGAACAGTGGCGCGCAAGCCGTCTGTACGCCGAGTATCAGATCGCCAACGGTGCAGATCGCGCCTTGAATGACGCCCATCGTGCCGAGCAACAGGTATCGGGCCAGATACTTTTCGGTTGCGGTCGGATCGAGACCCTCAAGCCCCTCGTCGTCCACCTCCACTTTGTAGATCACCACAAAGGCGAACGCGCCCACCCACAGTGCCAGATTGGTCATCAGCGGAGCCATGCCGGAGCCGTAGGAGTTGACGGGATACACGTTCTTCGTGTCGATTACGGTCGGGGACTCCATGAACGAGGCGATCTTATCCGCGTCAAGCGAACCGCTGCCGGTCAACGATGCGAGCAGATCCGCAGTGCCCAGCGCCTTCAGGTCGGTGCTGACGGTGGTGAGCTTCGTCTCCATCTTCGCCAGCTGCTGGTCGGTTTGCTCAAGGCCGATGCGGGCGTCTGACGCCACTTGGTCGAGTTGGTCGAGCACGATGTTGGTTTGCCTGACCACGCTGTCCTGGCTGGTCACGGTGCCGGCAAGTGTTCCGGCCGTCCCAGCCAGCGAGCCCAGCGCGGAATTCAGTCGCGGCAGTGCGCCTGAATTGATGGCGTTGCGCGCCGTGCCTGCGCTTTTGAGCGAGTTCTGCGTGCCTATGTTGAAATCGGTGGACAGTTTGGATACGCTGCCGGCTGTGGCCTGTGTGTTCTCGCTCAGGGTTTTGAGGTCGGCGAGTGTTCCGGCTGCCGTGTTGTTGGTATTCTCCAGTTTGCTGATGATTTGCTGGTATTGCGCGTTGTCGCTGGCGGATTTGAGCTTCTCGAGCAGTTTCGCATTGCTGTCGGTGATGTTTTGCATGCCGGTCACCGCCTGCTGCGCCGATCCACTTGCCGCGGATACCGCCGACGAGATCTGGTTGATGCTGGCTGTGGATTGCGCCGTCGCTTGGGAAACAAGTCCGGATCCGGTTTCCAGCGCGCTGTTGGCGTTGGACGAAAGCGTGTTGAGCTGGGTTTGCGCTGTGCCGATGGCGGTGGATGCGCCTGCTAGTCCTCTGCCTGCGCTCGCCGCGGCCAGCTGCACGTCGTTCAGGGCATTGCGTGCTGCTTTTGTCTGCTGTGGCACATTGGCTAACTGGGTGTCGAGATCCGCGATTGCGGAGCGGATCGTGCCTACGTTCCGCTTGGTGTTGTCGAGTTCGCCGATGGTTTCGTTGGCGATGGCGTTGGTGTTGCCGCTGATGGTGCCGTTGGCCGAGTTGACGGCTTTGACGAGCACGTCGCTGACGGTGGAGACGAAGGTGTTGTTGACGGTGCGGTCGACCACGGTCGCGCCTTGGTCGGTGATTTTCGGCGAAATCGGACTCGCCTTCTCGTTCACGTAATATTCAAGCGTGGGGCGATGCTTGCTGTTGGTGACGACATTGGCCAGATCTTCGCTGAAGTCGGAAGGGATGACGATTGCGGCGTAGCAGTCGCCCGACTCCACCGCTTCCATCGCGTTGGCTTTGCCCATGAACTCCCAGCCGAGCTGGTCGTTGCTCTTCAGCGTGCCTTCGATTTGATCGCCGAGATTGACTTTGCCAAGCAGCGCGTTGTCTGTGCCTTCGTCCATGTTGGCCACGGCCACTTTGATGCTGTCCGTGTTGCCATAGGGATTCCAGAACCCGTAGATGTTGAACCATGCGTATAGCGGGGGAATGAGAATCAGGCCGATCATAATCACCCACGCGGCGGGTACGGTGACCAATCGTTTGAAGTCACGGCGCAGGATCTGCAGTACGTTGTGCATTGTCTCTCCGGTTTGGCGAATCAATTCCCTTATATGGCGATACGTGTTCCGTAGCGCTACGCGGTTCGTATCGTATACCGTGCTCTTGGACAAAGCCAACACGTATTCGCTCAACGCATCAACGTACCGCTTGTGTGATGGAATCGCTATTCTTGCTCGTCTGTGGCCAAAAGAGGCTGTCGGCAACGTCTACCTGCGAATCCGTGCCCCCGACCTCTTCTTCGGCGGCGGATATTGCCCATGTTTGGTAGCGTGGATTGCGGGAAGGAGCGGCATATGAACGAAACCGCACAATCCGAGGAATCCGCCGCGGACGAATCCGTCACGCAGGCAACCCTAGGCAAGGTCGCTGAGGAAAGCAGGGCGATCGCATCGGAGGCTGAGATTACGGCCATCGAAGAAGGCGGCAGGCAGTCTGTCGAAGGTGGAATCAG
>OHYU01000434.1_pt1 | contig 22142 bp, 19 predicted proteins | sample 1580331 | NCBI WGS metagenome assembly OHYU01 (sample SAMEA3882519, study PRJEB24775) | human gut metagenome | biome: human-associated habitat; feature: intestine environment; material: feces | place: Netherlands | collected 2009/2010
TCTTTGGCTTTCCAGCCTCATCATACTCTACAGAAACCTGTGTTTTTCCGTCTGGACGAAGATATGTAAGAGTCCCGTCTTTTCTTACCTTTGTAAGCTGGAATGCAAGCTTGTGTGCAAGTGCGATCGGATAAGGCATATACTCTTCTGTCTCGTTTGTTGCATATCCAAACATCATTCCCTGATCTCCGGCACCTGTATCAAGATCATCCTTAAGAGCTCCTTCTTTTGCTTCAAGAGCCTTATCAACGCCCATTGCAATATCTGCAGACTGCTTATCAATTGAAACCATTACGGCACATGAGTTTCCGTCAAGGCCTTTCTTTCCGTCATCATATCCGATCTCAAGTGCTGTCTTTCTAACGATCGCAGGTATATCAAGCTGAGCCTTTGTTGTGATTTCTCCTGTTACAAGGATAAAACCTGTACAGCTTGCTGTCTCGCATGCCACACGGCTCATAGGATCCTGCTCCATGCATGCATCAAGGATAGCATCTGATACTGCATCACATAATTTATCCGGATGTCCTTCTGTAACAGACTCTGAAGTGAAAAGTAATTTTTCCATTTTGTCTCCTTTCAATACTCTTTTTACCTCTTTTTGCTTCAAACAGTAACTAAAAAACCACTTATTCAATGAATAAGTGGATTAAAATTAAAGATAATAAAAATCCTCTTATTGTTCGATTTACTCGCTCAGGTTGGCACCTTCCTGTCATAGACGGGGTTGCCGTGACTTCACAGATCCTTTGTATCTCCATCACTCTGAATAAGAGAAATTACCAATATTGAATTTTCAAATCTCCGCAATGTATGTTACACTCTTATTTGATTTTTGTCAAGCAATTATTGACTTTCTAACTTTTAAACCTTATACTTGATTGTAGTATATGCGAATAGGTATAACTACCTATGTTTTTATAAAATAGATTATCACGGAGGATTTTCTATGCGCAGATTAACACCAAAGGAATTGGAAATCGGAATGATAATTGCTGAACCAGTCACAACTCCTCTCGGTCAGCTTCTTGCTGAAAAAGACACAGAGGTAACCCGGCAGCTTATCAACCGCATGAAGCTTTATCGTGTAGAATACGCTATGGTCGAGGGAACCGATCCAGATACCCCCGAACCTAAAACCCATGCCGCTGCAAGCAAAACCCATTCACAGAGGGTTGCTGCATCTAATGAATTTAAAGACTTTCAACTCAAATATTTTCAAAGTATTGATGAATTAAAAAAAGTATTTAATGCGGCCTACAAAGATTCTGCTGATATAGATACGACAGAGCTTTTAGCATCTGTTTCTGATTTATTCACAAGCAGAAAAACTATTATTGAATTGTTTGACATGCTTTTCAATATGAGGATTCTTACAGATCCTCTTTATTCCCATTGTCTTAATGTCGGGCTCATCTCAAGAATGATAGGACGCTGGCTTAAGCTTGGACGTGAAGAGCTTAATCTTTTGACACTGGCAGGTCTGCTGCACGATATCGGAAAAATAAAAATACCGGATGAGGTTTTAAATAAGCCGGGCAAATTAACAGACAGCGAATTTGCCCTTATCCAGAGACATCCTATTTTCGGATATGACATCCTAAAAAAACAGCCGCTTGATCCCCGCATCAAAAAGGCTGCCCTAATGCACCATGAGCGCTGCGATGGTTCAGGATATCCTTCAAAGCTTACCGATAAGTTTATAGACGATTATGCCATGATCGTCGGAATAGCCGATGTCTATGATGCAATGACCGCTGCACGTTCGTACCGCGCACCATTATGCCCATTCCAGGTTCTCTCTAATTTTGAAGAGGACGGATATCAGAAATATAAAACAAAATACATACTGACATTTTTAAAACATATCGCATCTGCATATCAGAACAATCGTGTAATCCTAAGCGATGGTCATGCATGCAACATTGTAATGCTGAACCAACATAGCCTTTCAAGACCTATGGTACAGCTTGATGACGGCTCGATCATCGATCTGTCTACACGCAAGGATTTATTTATCAAGTCAGTTCTATAAAAAAGAACATGAAATACATCTGTTAAATGTATTTCATGTTCTTTTTATATCTGTCACTATAAATGCTCCATCATCTATGAAACTTTTAAAATAAATTTCTGTAGTTCTTTTTCATCTTCTACTTTTGCAATTGTGGCTCCGATTTTTGTAAGCTTATCTTCTAAAGCTTCATATCCGCGCTCAATGTAATAAATATCGTCGACGACAGTTATTCCATCAGCTGCAAGACCTGCTATCACCAGCGCTGCTCCTGCTCTTAGATCCGGCGCATTCACACGCGCACCTGTATATCTGTTTACGCCGCTTATTATAGCGATATTGCTCTCTACCTTAATATCTGCTCCCATGCGTGTAAGCTCATCAACGTATTTAAAACGATTTTCGAATATACTCTCTGTCACAGTGCTTGTTCCCTCTGCGATACCAAGGAGAACTGCCATCTGTGGCTGCATATCCGTAGGAAATCCCGGATACGGAAGCGTTGTAACCTGTGTATGTTTTAATTTTCCGTCAGATATAACACGTACAGAATCATCGAATTCTTCGACTTTACATCCAACCTCAAGAAGTTTTGCTGTTGTAGCTTCAAGATGCTTAGGTATTACATCTTTTACCAGAACATCTCCTCCTGCTGCTGCTACAGCAAACATAAATGTACCTGCCTCGATCTGATCTGGTATTACTGAATACTCTGTCTTATGAAGCTTCTCTACTCCAACTATCCTGATCACATCCGTACCGGCGCCTCTGATATTTGCGCCCATACTGTTGAGGAAGTTCGCTACGTCTACTACATGTGGCTCTTTTGCTGCATTCTCAATGACAGTCTTTCCTTCTGCCATAGATGCTGCCATCATTATATTGATCGTTGCACCAACTGACACTTTATCCAGATAGATATGTGTTCCGTTTAATTTTTCAGCCTTAGCTACAACAAGACCATGAGCTATGTCAACTTCAGCTCCCATAGACCTAAATCCCTTCATATGGAGATCTATAGGCCTGCTTCCGATGTCACATCCGCCAGGAAGAGCTACCTCTGCATGTCTGTATTTTCCAAGTAATGCTCCTATAAGATAGTATGATGCACGAATCTTTCTGATAAACTCATTGTCAACATTTACACCACGTATAAAAGATCCGTTTATCTTTACTTTATGCACATCAACTCTTTCTACATGAGCTCCAATTTCTTCTATCGCCTGCAGAAGTACATTTATATCTCTGACATTCGGCAGATTATCTATTGTTACAGTCTCGTCTGTCATTATAGCAGCGGCCAAAATAGCAAGAGCTGCGTTTTTGGCTCCACCGATTTCAACTTCACCGTATAAAGGATTTCCACCTTTGATCACGTACTGTTCCATATTTCACCTCTAAGAATTCAGGAGTCAAACTTCCTCCTAATATAATATTCGTTAAAAACCTATTTGTTCAATCTTTCAAGCAATTTTTCGACAGTCTGCTCTACATTAAGACCATCTTCTGAAATCTCAATATCTGCATACTTCTCGTATAATGGGGTTCTCTCATCATAAAGAGTCCGAAGTGTCTGTCCTTCTTTAAGGACCACACCCCTGCCCTTTATATCCTCAAGTCTTTTCTCGAGTGTATCATAAGGAACCTTCAGATACACAACAGTTCCTATACAGCTTAAATGCTCCATGGCTTTTTTTCCATATACAACCGAGCCTCCGGTAGCTATTATCGTGTGGCTTGCTTCGATTGATGCATTTACACGTTCTTCGATTTCTATGAAACCATCCGTTCCTTTTTCAGCAATGATCTCATGAAGCAATTTTCCCTCCTGCTTCTGAATAAGAAGATCCGCATCTGTAAACTGATAACCGATCATCTTTGCAAGGATAACTCCTACCGTGCTTTTTCCAACCCCGGGCATCCCGATAAGTACTATATTGTCTTTCATTACTGTTCACTCTCTGTCGTTTCTGTTGCCTGCACTGCCTCTGTTGTCTCTGTTACAGGTACAAACTCTGTATCATCCGATACAGTAGATTCTGTCTGTGATGATTCTGTTTCTGTAGACTCTGTTTTTGTTGTAAAGTAATTATGAATATCTATTTTGTTCAGCTGTTTTTCTTTTACTTGCCATTTTTCATCGTCCTGCCAGTCAGAAATTATACCATTGTAATACTTGTCATCTTTATTTCCTTTAACAGTTTTTCTGTTTGATTCTGTCGCATCGCTGTCTGTCTTGCTGTCGAGACGTACAAAATAGTATGAGCTGTCTGTTGTGATCATATCAGATGTCTGTCCCTCTTCAAGCGAATTAAGGGCATCTACCACTGCACTATCGATCGAGTTTGTCGTGTATACACTGTCCTCTTTCTTTGGACTGCTGCTCTCTGTATTCTCTGATTCAGTACTTTCTGTAGAATCCTCACTGTCATCAGATGCTGTAGATGGGTCTACATATGTCGCATATGTTCCTGTTGTTGTAGTAAGTCCGACTGCCTTTGCGGCATCCTCCATTGATGCTCCATTTGAAATTGTCTGTGCTAAAAGATCAGCCTGCTGCTTAAACTGCGCTTTTTCTTCATCACTATATGCCTGATACTGGTAGCTTGAATCGTAATGACCAGCATAATCGATCTGTATCATTGTGTATGCAGCCATATTTGCTTCCTCATCGGTTACTGTCGAATCAGCATTTGCAACGATTGCCGCATACATCTTGCTCTTTATAAGTCTAAGTTTAAGATATTCCTTAACAATATCCTCTGTCGCACCCATCTCGTCTATAGCTTCGTCTGAATTGTCATCCATAAACTGCTTTGCGGCATCATCTATCTTCTTTTGCTCATCATCAGATATCTCTACATTATAATCTGACATATGATCTTTAAGTGTGTATAACTCATGAACCTGCTCGATAGCGTTATCTTTCCATGTGTCAAGTACAGTACCATTTCCACCATAGCTCTGATTCCAGTATCCCTCACCCATGTACTGAATATACATGTCATCACTGGAAGCCTGGACATATCTGATCATAAAATTTACAAGTCCAAGTGAAATATCTTCGTCATTTAATGTTGCCACTGTTGCGTTTTTATTTATTGCGCAGCCCGTAAATGTTGTGGCTGCAAGTGAAGCAGCTAACAAAAGTGCTGCAATTTTCTTTGCATTCATATATCCTCCTATAAGGAAATCCATTGTTTTGATACTATTTTTGGCATAGCATCGCTTGTATATTATAGTGCTTTTACGACTTCACCGCAAGAGTTTTATCATTATATAAAAATTTTCTGTAATTTTGTTCACTTTACATAAGAAATTTACGAATGTTTTCTGTCAATTCTTCTACAACCATAAGGACATCCTGCTGTTTTTTCTTTACTCCGTTTGCCATATCAAGCATAAAATACGGATTTTCCTGATCAGTCATAAATTTAAGTGATGACCTGTACTCTGCGATCAGATCAGGTATCCCTGAAGGATCTATCTTTGCCCGTTCAAACATTGTGATTTTTAAAATCTGTCCATTTTGTTTTATTTCTTTTATATATACACTGTGTGCGGCTGCTTTAAGTCTTGCCACATTAAGCAGACTTATGACAGATTTCGGCGGTTCCCCGAATCTGTCTATAAGCTCCTCTAACATCTCATCTCCGTCTTCTTCTGTTTCAACACCTGCAATCCGCTTGTAAATGTCAAGCTTTTGGAATTCGTTTGAAATATATGACGGCGGTATATATGCATCTGTCGACACATCGATCGCTGTCTCAAACTTATCCTCCACACTTTCAATGCCTTTTGCCTCTTTTACCGCTTCACTTAACATCTTGCAGTAAAGATCATATCCAACAGCCTCCATATGACCGCTCTGCTGTGCTCCAAGCAGATTTCCGGCTCCTCTTATCTCAAGATCCCTCATAGCGATCTTAAAGCCGCTTCCCAGATCAGAATATTCCTTTATTGCTGCAAGCCTTTTTTCTGCAATTTCCTTAAGCATTTTATTCCGCCTGTACATAAGAAAAGCGTATGCTGTCCGGTTCGAACGTCCAACACGTCCTCTTAACTGATACAGCTGTGACAATCCCATATTATCAGCATCATGTATTATCATTGTATTGACATTTGAAATATCAAGTCCTGTTTCTATTATCGTAGTCGATACTAAAACATCTATCTCTCCATTTATGAAACGATACATGATCTTTTCAAGCTCTGTCTCTTTCATCTGTCCATGTGCAAACGCAACATTTGCCTCCGGCACAAGCTCCTGGATTTTTGCCGTAACCTCGTCTATATCCCTTACCTTATTATATACATAGTAAACCTGTCCTTTTCTCGCAAGCTCCCTGTTTATCGCTTCCCTGACAAGCTCCTCATTATATTCCATAACATAAGTCTGTATCGGGACCCTGTCCATAGGTGGTTCCTCAAGAACACTCATATCCCTTATTCCAATAAGGCTCATATGGAGAGTACGCGGGATCGGTGTAGCAGTCAGTGTAAGCACATCCACATTTACCTTAAGCTGTTTTATCTTCTCTTTGTGGGCAACACCAAAACGCTGCTCCTCATCTATTACCAGAAGCCCCAGATCCTTAAACACGACATCTTTTGACAGTATCCTGTGTGTTCCGACAACTATATCTACCTGTCCTTTTTTTAAATTTTCTATTGTCTTTTTCTGTTCTGCTGCAGTCCTGAATCTGCACATAAGGTCGACATTTACAGGAAAATCTTTCATCCTCTGCGAAAATGTGTTATAGATCTGCTGCGCTAGTATTGTTGTCGGCGCAAGATATGCAACCTGTTTGCCTTCCTGAACAGCTTTAAAAGCTGCCCTTATCGCAATCTCTGTCTTTCCATATCCTACATCACCACATATGAGCCGATCCATTATCTTGTGGCTTTGCATGTCCTGCTTTGTGGCATCGATCGCCATTATCTGATCTTCTGTTTCTTCAAACGGAAATAATTCTTCAAATTCTCTCTGCCATATCGTATCCGGTCCGTATGCATATCCATTTTGCTCCTCACGTTGTGCATACAGCTTTACAAGATCTGCTGCAATTTCTTTTACAGCTCCCCGCACACGATTTTTTGTTTTCGTCCATTCCTGGCCGCCAAGTTTGTTAAGCTTTGGTTTTCTTGCATCCCTGCCTGCATATTTCTGTATCTGGTCAAGCTGGGTTGCCAGTATATAAAGGTTGCTTCCACCCTGGTATTCTATTTTTATATAGTCTTTGACTTTTCTGTCAACCTCTATCTTTTCGATGCCTTTATATATTCCAAGTCCATGATTTTCGTGTACGACATAATCCCCAACAGCAAGGTCGGTAAAGCTTTGTATCTTTTCCCCCTCATATGTTCTGTGTTTCTTTTTCTTTCTTTTCTTTTCAGCGCCAAATATATCTGACTCTGTTATAACGGCAAATTTTAATATCGGATACTCAAAGCCACGCCTTACTTTTCCGAAGCACACCATTATCTGTCCTTCGCACAATTCATGGTCATAATCCTCTGTAAAAAAGCACGGCAGTCCCTCATCTGTTATATCCTGTGCCAGTCTTTCTGCCCTGGTTTTTGAACCAGATAACAAAATCACCCTGTATCCGTTTTTCCTGTATCTTTTTAAATCTTTTATTAGAAGCTCAAAGCTGTTATTATATGCACTTACGCTCTGACAATGTATCGCATACTGTCCATTTAGCTTTATCCCGTTTGATTTTGTATCAAGCGCAGCCAATGAAATACAGGAAAATTTATCAAGCTTTGCTGCAATCTGCTTATGCAAAAAAAGCTCATCCATCTGTCCCGGAAGAACATATCCTGATGCCAGCCTGTGTTTCATGCTTTCAGAAACTTCTGTCTCTGTAAGTTTTCCCTGCTCAAAGCATCTCGTAAGCTCATCAAAAAAAATAAGGGTATTATCTTTATCGAAATAATCCAGCAATCCTACTTTTTCATCAAAAAAATATGATAAAAATGCATCCATTCCAGCATACATTGACAATTCTCCCCACTCTTCTGCGAGTTCCTTCGCCGTTGAGCTTACCCTGTATGCTTCCTCAGTTTTCATGTCCTTGCGCAATTTTTCTGAGACTCTTTCAGCCTCATCCAACATTTTTTGTATTCCTTCACTCTTCTTTTCATCGGTAAGAACGATCTCACTTGCCGGGTATATGGATATTTCATCCACAGACTCTATTGACTTCTGGCTTTCGCAGTCAAAATACCGGATCGTATCTATCTCGTCTCCCCAGAATTCTATTCTTATAGGATTTTCTTCCGTAAGCGGAAAAATATCCAGAATACCTCCTCTTACAGAAAACTGTCCTATTGTTTCTACCTGATATTCTTTTTCGTAGCCCATTCTTACAAGAGCTGCAGTAAGTTCCTCCATATCAGCCGTCTGGCCACTTTCCAGGCTTAATACACTGTCCCACATGCTTTCAAGTGGTGCCATCGTATTCATAAGGGCATCGAAGGTTGTAACAAGCGTCACATGTTCATTTTCCCTGATCGCTTTAAGCGCCTTGATCCGCTCTGCCGTAAGCAGGTTTCCTCTTATGTCTGATTGGTAAAACAACATATCCTTTGCCGGATAATACACTACCTCCCGGTCAAAAAAACTGTACTCCTCGTACAGTTCCTTTGCCTTTTGTTCATGAAAAGTTACTATTAATTTGTTTTTTTTATCGCCGCCAAATGCGTATATCATTTGCGGCTTCTGGGCATCTATGCATCCTGTTACGGATATAAGTCCCTTATTATTTTCTGCGGTTTTTGTCATCTCATCAAAACCGGCAAGGTCAAAAAGAGGTTTTGTAAATGCTTTCATAACATCCTCCTATATATGGAATCTGGGTTAATTATACAAATTCATTGCCCGGTCAGTCTCATCCTGCATAATGAGTACTGCTGCATCCATTGCGTTTTTTATCGCTTCTTTTACATTTTGTCTGTCTTCATCACTGAATCTTCCAAGTACATGATCCGCCAGATCCCAGCCCTGCGGTTTTTCTCCAACACCGACTTTTATGCGCTTAAAGCCGCTTGTTCCTGTCATTGCTATTATATTTTTTATTCCGTTATGTCCACCGGCGCTTCCTTTTTTGCGTATTCTTATCCTTCCCGGTTCAAGAGAAATATCATCAAAGATCACTATCATATCTTCTTCCGGGTCTATCTTATAAAAATTGACAACATCAGCTACCGATTCTCCGCTTAAGTTCATATATGTCTGTGGTTTTACAAGAAGTACCTTCATACCCTCGATCACACCGGTTCCACAGAGTGCCTTATGCTTTTTATCCTTTATATCTATATTGTATTTCGCTGCAAGCGCATCTACCACATCAAATCCTATATTATGTCTTGTATGCTCATATTTTTTGTCAGGATTTCCAAGTCCTACTATAACAAACATTATTTTTTCTCCTTGATAAGTTCATAATAAAATAAATACTGCTGGATGATTCCTGCAACACCTTTGTATCTTTCAAAGTCAAAACCATCTTTGTAATATTCGTTCAGAAGCTGCTTTACATGTGTATCTATCGGAAAAGCATCAACATGATGAAGTCCGAAAAGACATATGCAGTCAGCCACCTTTTTACCTATTCCTTTTCTCTTCAGCAGTTCTGCCATTGCCTCATCATAGCTCATTTTTTTCAGATTATCAAGCCAGTCCGGTGTCATGCGGGCAAATTCAAACAACTCCCTTAAATATGCTGCTCTGTATCCAAATCCCATACTCCGGTCTTCGAATATTTCATCCCCTGCTTCGTCCGGCTTTGGAAAATCATATCTTGCCATACTGCCCTGTAAAGTTCTTCCGCACCTGCTGCATAGAAGCTCAACACTGTTTGTTATCCGTTTTATATTGTTATTTTGTGAGATCATAAAGGTTACTATGATCTCCCACAGATCCTGTTTTAATATTCTGACTCCAAAGCCAAGCCGGTATGCCTCCTTTAGATGTTCATCATCCCCTTCTTCTATCAGCTTTGCTATCTTTCCATAATCTGTGTCTATATCCAGATAGTCCTTCCATATATTGTTCCATTCATCCTCATCACAGCTGAGTGTAAATTCATTTCCGTTCTGGGTTATATCTACTTCTCTGCCAAAAGCAGCTATATTATATGTATTTTCGCCGTTTTTTAGCCATCTGAAGCATTGACCACTTTTTGCGACCTGTTCCAGATCAAAATTATCTATTCTTATTTTGTACATATTCATCCATCTTTCTTCTTATCTGTTTAAACTGATCATTTGTATGCATGTTGTCTGACTTAAAATCCATCATTTCATCAAGATATCCCTGCTCTTTAGTAATCTTTAAGCTGATTGGATATACGAGTTCAAACGCAAGTGCAATGTGTCCGGCAACATTATCAACCGCCGTCTTTTTTAGTGAACGGAGTACCGCATGCCGCTCATCAAATGCCTGCATAACTTCAGGTGTTATTTCTGAATTCTTAAGATCTTTTGTTGTAACGTTATATATTTCCTCAACCGGAGTGTCTATGTTTACCTTAAATATATCTATTTTATCCGCATCCCTTATTATATTGCAAAACATAAGGGTTTCCTCATCAAGCGATTCATCAAGCCTGAAGCAGCTGTGGCTTCTTATCGCGGTCTCTACGATTTTTGCATATTTATCTCTATAAAAATCCGGCACATAATCTTCTATCAGATTGTCTTTAAAAAGAAGATCTGCTCCAAAATTCGCATGATCTACAGACTCTGAATCATTAAACGTCCCATACCTTTTTATCTGTTCAAACCTTCCTACATCATGAAGCATTCCTATAAGCCATGCTATGTCACATTTATTTGTGTCAGTGTCAATCGACTGTGCTATTTTCTCACATAAATCTGCCACGCGATAAGTATGGTCTATTTTAAGTTTTATCTTCGGATCTTCCGAGTTGTATTTATCAGTATATTCTGCAAATGTGTTTTTTATATTATCTCTGTTTATGATCATATCAGTACCTCCCATGGCCACACATTATGACGAATAGTATAGCTAATTGTTTATAACTTAAAAGGACAGATGCTTTCGCATCTGTCCCTATTATAGTTCATATACCTAAGCAGTTTCAATCTCTGCTTTATATTTATCCAATATCAATTTCTGGATATTTTCACGCGTACCTGAATTGATTGGATGCGCTATGTCTCTATACTCCCCATCATTTGCTTTGCGGCTTGGCATCGCAATAAAAAGACCCTTCTCTCCTTCGATAATTTTGATGTCGTGAACTACGAATTCGTCATCAATCGTGATTGATACTACAGCTTTCATTTTTCCTTCTTTTTCTACTTTTCGAATTCTGATGTCTGTAATCTGCATTTTTTGTCCCCCTCGTCTGTTTTTTGTTAGATTACGTATCTGTCATTATCCTCAGACACAACTTTTATTTCATCTTTTCCACAATAATATGTATTAGGATTAAGTGTTGTATTGCTGTCTACTATACAGTTTTCTACCCTTGTATTGTCTCCTATATATACGTCATCCAATATTACGGAATTAATGATCTCACAATTTTTCCCAATAAATACCTGCCCGAATAATATGGAATTCTTTACTTTTCCATTTATAATGCATCCACTGGATATAAGGCTGTTATTCACATCTGCCCCCGGATTATATTTGGCAGGCGGAAAATCTTCAACCTTTGAGCATATGGTCGGTTCTTCTTTGAAGAAAAAGCTTCTTACATCCGGTCTTAGGAAATCCATATTTGTCGAAAAATATGCATCCACATCCGCAATGTTGCTCCAGTATGAATTGATCTTATATCCATATATCTTCTTGATATTTTTGTATCTGACAAGCACATCATTTACAAAATCATATCTTCCTTCTTCTGCGGCATTCTCCAATATCTCAATAAGCTGGCGTCTTCTTATGATATAGATACCTGTCGATATCGTGTTCGACTGTGCCATGATAGGCTTTTCCTCAAATTCAGTAAGTCTGCCGTCTTCGCCCATCCTTACTACTCCAAAACGGCTTACATCGACATCTGCACGCATATCCTTGCACACAACTGTAATGTCTGCTTTTTTCTCAATATGGAACTCAAGGACTTTGTTAAAATCAAGTTTGTATACACAGTCTCCACTGCTTATGATCACATATGGCTCATGCCTGCGTTTTAAAAATTCAATATTCTGGTACATTGCATCAGCTGTTCCTCTGTACCAATCGCTGTTTTCTGCAGTGATGGTAGGGGTAAACAAATATAATCCTCCCTGCTTTCTGCCAAAATTCCACCATTTGGATGAGCTTAGATGTTCATTAAGCGAACGGGCATTATATTGTGTAAGTACAGCAACCGTCTGAATGTGGGAATTTGTCATGCTGCTCAAGGCAAAATCAATACCCTTGAAGCTTCCGGCTACCGGCATTGCCGATGCAGCCCTTTCATGTGTAAGGCCTTTCATACGATTATTATTTCCACCAGCCAGTATAATTCCTAATGCCTTCATTTTCCGTCACCTGCCTTAATAATAACTTCTCCACCCGGCAATATGCCATCCTGATAATCCTCTATATATGTTTCTCCTGATATTGCTGTATTTTTTCCGATCTTTACCCCATCCGGTATAACAGAATCTTCTCCTATTGTAACAAGTCCGAAACCATATATGTTCTCGTTCAATACATTTGGTTTTTCATCGCCAAATCCAAGCTCTACATTGCTGCCTATCTTACAATTTTCTGCAATTATAGACTTATCAATTGTGACATTATCGCCTATAACTGTGTCTCTCATTATGATCGAATCCCGTATGACAGCTCCCCTGCCGATCTGTACATTAGCGCCAATAACACAATTCTGTACATGTCCGAAGCATTCTGTGCCTTCTCCCATGATACATCTTTCGACATGCCCTTCGTCAGCTATATACTGAGGAACTATCACGTCATTTTTTGTGTATATTTTCCAGTATTCCTCGTAAAGATTAAACTCTGGTATGAGATCAATGAGTTCCATATTGGCTTCCCAATAAGAACCAAGAGTTCCTACGTCTTTCCAGTATCCGTTAAACTCATAAGCATATATCTGCCTGTTGTTTTTAAAGCAATATGGAATAATATGTTTGCCAAAATCACAGCTCTGCTGATCCTTAAGTGAAATAAGCGCATCTCGTAAAACCGGCCATGAAAAAATGTATATTCCCATTGATGCAAGATTGCTCCTTGGCTTTTCCGGCTTTTCTTCAAAATCGTTAATCTTTCCATCGTCATCAGCGATCACTATTCCAAAACGGCTTGCCTCTTCCATTGAAACCGGCATTGTTGCGATCGTAACATCCGCATTGTTCTCCTTATGGAAATCCAGCATAACCTCATAATCCATCTTATAAATGTGATCTCCAGAAAGTATGAGTACATAATCCGGATTATAGCTTTCCATATATTTTAAATTCTGATATATGGCATTTGCAGTTCCTGTGTACCATTGACTGTTCTCACTCTTCTCATAAGGCGGCAGGATCGTAACTCCGCCATTATTTCTGTCAAGATCCCACGGAATACCTATCCCTATATGTGTATTAAGCCTGAGAGGCTGGTACTGCGTCAACACACCGACTGTATCAATCCCTGAATTAATGCAGTTGCTCAGCGGGAAATCTATTATACGGTATTTTCCACCAAATGAAACTGCCGGTTTCGCTAAATTTGCCGTCAGAACTCCAAGTCTGCTGCCTTGACCGCCAGCTAAAAGCATGGCTATCATTTCTTTTTTAATCACGTTATCACTCCTCGTCTGTCCTAATTTTTGTAACTGTTTTACGCATCTGCAGATACGTTTTATTAACTATTGCGGCATAAATTATGTTAAACAGATTATACCACACTAGCACTTGCCATACAACATTTTTCACAATTATGTTTTTCATTTTCTTATTTTTTCGTCATTTTGCCCAATTTGTGATGGAGGTTATCGTTGCTGTTCACACTGTCAGGTGTGAACTGTAACGGATCGTTACCTAAAAAGCATTGTTAGTTGCTCTTTCCAAATACTTACTTTCGTTGTATAATTAAACGGAATAAATTAAAATCAGGCAGGTATAAATTAATGTATAAAATAAACTTTCAGAAACCAATCCATATCCATTTTATAGGTATAGGCGGAATCAGCATGAGCGGTCTGGCTGAAATACTTCACGAAGAAGGCTTTACTATATCCGGCTCAGATTCAAAAGAATCCGATCTTACAAAATCCCTCGAAGCTAAAGGTATGCGCATTTTTTATGGTCAATGTGCCGAAAATATAATTCCAGGAATCGACCTTGTAGTGTACACAGCTGCTATCCGTGAAGATAATCCTGAATTTGCCGCAGCAAAAGCTGCAGGTCTTCCTATGTTAACACGCGCTGAGCTTCTAGGACAGATTATGGATAACTATAAACAGTCCATTGCTGTAGCCGGAACCCACGGAAAAACAACGACAACATCCATGATCAGCCAGATTCTCCTTGAAGCTGAAACTGATCCTACTATAACTGTCGGCGGAATTCTTTCTGCTATCCATGGCAACCTAAGAGTCGGTTCATCTGAATATTTTGTATCAGAAGCATGTGAATACACAAACAGCTTTTTAAATTTCAGGCCGAAATATAGTATCATATTAAATATAGAAGCAGAACATCTGGATTTCTTTAAAGATCTTGATGATATCCGCCATTCCTTCCATAAGTTTGCTGCAAACACACTTACATCCGGTGCAACTATAATCAATGGTGAAATTGACAACTATGAAGAGATCGTCAAAGATCTTCCTCAACAGGTTGTCACATATGGCTTTGATTCAAAATATGATTTCTATCCTGAAAATATTACTTATAATGAAAAAGCCTGTGCATCTTTTAGTGCCATGCACCACGGACAAAAGCTTTTTGATGTAACTTTAAATGTTCCCGGAGCCCACAATATAAGCAACAGTCTTTCCGCCATCGCTCTTGCGATCGATCTTGGAATTTCGCCGGACGCAATAATAAGCGGACTTTCAAAATTCGGTGGTGCTGACAGGCGTTTCCAGTACAAAGGAACTGTTAATGGTATCACGATCATAGATGATTATGCACACCATCCAACCGAAATCCGTGCGACCTTAAATGCAGCACTCAATTATCCACACAAAAGACTTGTGCTCGTATTCCAGCCACATACTTATTCCCGCACAAAAGCATTTTTAAATGATTTTGCTGATGTTCTTTCTATGGCAGATATGATCGTGCTTGCTGATATATATGCTGCACGCGAAAAAAATACGTATGGCATATCTTCAAAAGATATTTTATCATTATTGCTTGAAAAAGGGAAGAATGTGCACTATTTTCCTTCATTTGATGAAATAGAAAAATTTTTATCAGAAAATTGTGTAAACGGTGATCTGTTGATAACTATGGGAGCCGGAAATGTTGTAGAAATAGGAGAATCGCTTTTAAAGAAATAACTTATCCACTTTATCCACATGTAAAATGTTTAAAACTACATTTTTACATGTGGAATTTTTATGAATTTATCCACTTTTTATTACCAACTACAATATTGATTTTTAGGTTATCCTCATTTTTATCCACTTTATCCACAATTTTACACAGTGGATATATACCCACTCCTGTGAATTATGGTGGATTTATTTATTCTTCACACCATCGAATTATTGTGCTATAATTTCACACAGGTTAAATTCAAATGAGGTAATAAAAACATGGCAACTATTAATTTATACAGTAATATCGTGTCTCCTGACACTGTTGTGCCCAATATTTTTATAGATAAATACATGCCCTTGGCAAACGGAGAATTCGTTAAAATATACTTATATCTGCTTCGCACACTTTCTTCTTCTGATCACACAATATCTGTTTCTTCCATAGCAGATCACTTTGAACAGACCGAAAAGGATGTGATGCGCGCATTTAACTATTGGACAAAAGAAGGCTTACTCCGTATAGACACAGATGCACAGGGAAATGTAACAGGACTTACACTTCTTCCTGTTGAGATAAGCAGGGCTGATACTGCTTCAGCTGAGATAAGCAGGATCGATGCTGCTTCAACTGAGGTAAGCAGGACCGATGCTGCTTCAATTGAGGTACCCGGTTCAAATAAAAACATTATTGCATCATATGCAAAAAAACCTGCTCCTCAAAAGCAGGCACGCAGGGAATATTCTCTTGATGAGATAAAGCATTTCAGAAGTGATCCTGATATTTCAGAATTATTTTTTATTATAGAAACATACTTAAAACACCCGATGTCCTCTTCTGATACCAACATTATTCTTTACTGGCTTGATAAGCTCAAATTTTCGCCTGAGCTCGTTACATATCTTGTTGAATATTGTATTTCAAAAGGACATTCAAGCCTGCGATACATGGATAAGGTTGCACTTGGATGGGCAGATTCAGGAATATCAACGGTTGAACAGGCCAAAAATGATTCAGCTGCACATTCTAAAGCTTATTACGCAGTGATGAAAGCACTCGGTATCACTGGACGTAATCTTATACAATCTGAAATGGATTTTATAAGCAAATGGAACAATGAATATAATTTTACAATAGAGCTTATAAATGAAGCGTGCAAGCGGACTATAACCGCTACACACCAGCCCAGCTTTGAATACACAGACACAATATTAACTAACTGGTACCGGAATAACGTCCACAATATGAATGATGTTTCCCGGCTTGACCAGTCATTTTCAAAGAATAAACAGGCTGCCAGCAGGACAGCTGAAAATGTCAGCAAATCTAAACACAATAAGTTTAATAATTTTGACCAGCGTACTCAGGATTATGACCAGCTTGAGAAATTACTTCTCAATTCATAACCAATGTACTCTCGGAATCTTCTAAATGAAGAATTCTGAGATAGATTTTTGATATACAATGACATTTTCGCAGTGCGTACACGGTGTGTACGACGAGAAAATGGAAGCAGTATATCGGAAATATAGCCAGAATTATTCGTTTAAAGAAGATTCCGAGAGTACATACCAGTAAAACGGAGGAATTTATGGCACTTTCCAATGCTCAATATGATGAGATAATGCGTGCTTACGATAAGCGTCAGCTGCAGAACAAATTTATACATGAAAAACGTATCCAGGCTGCCTACAAAGCAGTTCCACGCCTAAAAGAAATAGATGACTCCATAGCCTCTGTTTCCGTAAAACAGGCTGCAAAGCTCATAGATGGAGATACACTCGCCCTTGCAGATTTAAAGGCTGTTATTGCAGATTACAAAGAGGAGAGAGCTGCTCTTCTTGAAGCCACCCACTATCCTATTGACTATTTTGAGCCAGTGTACACCTGCCCTGACTGCCGGGATACAGGCTATATAAATGGTCAGAAGTGCCATTGTTTCAAACAGGCTATAATTGACACCGTTTATTCCCAGTCAAATATTAGAGAAATTCTGGAACGTGAAAATTTTTCAACATTTAAATATGATTATTATTCCGATTCCGATATAAATCCGGCAACAGGTCTTTCATCCCTTAAAACGATGAAAAATGCTGTTTATGAATGTCACCGCTTCATTGACGACTTCGAAAATAAACCTAAAAATCTATTTTTATATGGCAATACCGGTGTCGGAAAGACTTTTTTATCCAATTGCGTTGCAAAAGATTTATTAGATTCAGGTCATTCCGTAATATACTTTACAGCCTTTCAATTATTTGATATATTAAGCAAAGGTGTGTTTGAAAAAGATTCTGATGCGATCGCAGCACACCAGAACATTTTTGACTGTGATCTTCTTATAATAGATGATCTCGGTACAGAACTTTCAAATTCATTTACCACTTCGCAGCTGTTTTTATGTGTAAATGAGAGGATCCTGCGCCACAGATCAACGATTATTTCCACTAATCTGAATCTGGCCCAGGTAGCAGATATTTATTCAGAGCGTACTCTGTCACGTATTTCTGACAGCTACACTATCATTAAACTATTTGGTGATGATATTCGAATTAAGAAGCATACCATGCGGTAATTGCTTTTTATTATAAAAACATTTTATTTACATTGACAATTTATGGAGGAACAATAATGCCAAACGATGAGAGAATTTTGGAAACTATGCCTACAGGTACACTTGGACTTGTCGCTACAGAAAGCTGTATAGGTCTCGCTGAAAAAGTGGACAGCTATTTACAGGGATGGAGAGAGCATCGCGAGCATGAGCATGCTAACGAGATAGCTTTCAAGGATTATTACAAAAATAGCTACATCATCCGCCCTTCAACACCTAGATTCGGTTCCGGAGAAGCAAAATGTGTTATCAACCAGTCCGTGCGTGGATATGATCTTTATATTATGGTCGATGTCACAAACTACAGCCTCACATATTCTGTATGCGGCCAGACAAACCACATGTCACCTGATGATCATTACGCAGATCTTAAGCGTGTAATCGCTGCTGTCGGTGGAAAAGCCCGTAGAATAACAGTAATCCTTCCATTCTTATATGAAAGCCGTCAGCACAGACGAACAGGACGTGAGTCTCTTGACTGCCCACTTGCACTTCAGGAACTTACAAATATGGGTGTAGATAATATTATTACATTCGATGCTCATGATCCTCGTGTTGTAAACGCAATCCCTCTCAATGGATTTGAGAATGTTATGCCTTCTTACCAGTTCATCAAAGGCATTTTAAAGAACGTTAAAGACATTACCATAGATGCAGACCACCTTATGATCATCTCACCTGATGAGGGCGCAACAAATCGTGCTATTTACCTTGCTAACGTACTCGGTGTTGACATGGGTATGTTTTACAAAAGACGTGATTACAGCCGTATCGTAGATGGACGCAACCCTATCGTGGCACACGAGTTCCTCGGCTCAAATGTAGACGGAAAAGATGTTCTTATCATTGATGATATGATTTCATCAGGTGAAAGCATGATCGATACTGCTAAAGAGCTGAAAAAAAGAAATGCAAACAGGATCTTTGTCGTTTCAACATTCGGATTATTCACTAACGGATTTGATTCATTTGATAAAGCTTATGAAGAAGGACTTATTTATCGTGTTGTTACAACAAACCTTATTTACCAGTCTCCAGAGCTTCTTTCAAAAGAATATTACATCAGCTGTGATATGAGCAAATATATTGCATATCTGATTGATACATTAAACCATGATTGTTCTATCAGTGATCTTCTCTCACCATATGATAGGATAAAAAAATGTGTAAAAAAATACAATGATGAACAGAAGGCTGCAAAAAACCAATAAATTGCATTGTAATAAAAGCTCCGCCACAACGGCGGAGTTTTTTCTTTTATCCAGTTACGTCTGGAATAAAAAAATCCATGAAATATCAAAAGATATTTCATGGATTTTTGTGTAGTTTAAAATTTATACCGATCAATAATTAAACTAACTCAAGGAGTACTTCAAGAGCTCCGTCACCTTTACGCTGACCAATCTTAACGATTCTTGTATAACCACCGTTACGTGTAGCATATTTAGGTGCAATCTCATCAAATAACTTATTTGTTACATCGATAGTCTTTGTACCCTTCTTTGTGCCGTCAGACTCTTTAGCTGTGTAAAGAACTTTAAGCATCTGTCTTCTAGCATGAAGACGTGAAGCAGAATCCTTCTTGATCTTCTTCTCTACTTCGTCATAAACAGTAACTTTCTTTCCGTCTACAACCTCTTTTACTCTCTTGCCATCTTTGTCCTTGCGGGCAACCTTAGCTGTTACAGTAACCTCTTCAAAGTTGTCTTTCTCTTTTACTGCTAAAGCGATAAGACCTTCAGCAATCTTGCGTGCTTCTTTAGCCTTAGCTTCTGTTGTAACAATTTTTCCGTTAACAAGAAGCTGTGTAACCTGACCTCTTAATAAAGCCTTTCTCTGGCTAGATGTTCTGCTTAATTTACGATATTTTGCCATTTTGATTTTCCTCCATTTGTGGGACATCCGGTCACGCTCTTCGGTCTTACTGCCAGACATCGTATCTTGTTTTGATAGATTATAATAGTGGGGTACATTTCAAAACACCCTGCTATTATTGTATCAGTTGCCACTCATGTATACTGGTTTTTTGCCAGCCAGACATAATCACGCTCTTTGGTCTTATTGATTCTGCCCATATGAGTATCATAACTGTTTACACAGTTACTGATTTATCTTTTACATAAATCACTTTGAAAAATATATTTTATTCTTCTCCCTGATTTAACTGTAAACCTAATTCTTTTAACTTAGCTAAAACTTCTTCTAAAGACTTACGTCCAAGGTTACGGACTTTCATCATATCCTCTGGAGTTCTGTTGATAAGTTCAGCTACAGTATTGATTCCAGCACGTTTTAAGCAATTGTATGAACGGACGGATAACTCAAGTTCGTCAATGTTCATCTCAAGGACTTTCTCCTGCGCATCGTTCTCTTTCTCTATCATTACATCAACCTGCTGTGCTGCTTCTGAAAGATCGATGAAAAGATTTAAATGCTCGCTTAAAACTTTAGCAGCAAGGCTGACTGCCTCATCTGGCTCTAATGTACCATTAGTATATACATCTAATGTTAATTTATCATAGTCAGTAACCTGACCTACACGAGTATTCTCAACAGTAAGGTTTACACGCTCTACAGGTGTATAAATAGAATCAACAGCAAGCACTCCGATAGGTGTATCCTCTGTCTTATTCTTGTCAGCACCTACATAACCTCTACCATTAGTAATTGTAAGCTCCATGTATAATTTAGAATCTGCTCCACCATTTAAGTGTGCAATCTCCAACTCAGGGTTCATGATTTCGATATCAGAGTCAACCTGAATATCAGCTGCTGTAACAACGCCTTCACCTTCGAATTCGATATAAGCAACTTTTGGTTCATTTGTAGTACTGTTATTGCGGATTGCAAGATTTTTGATATTCATGATAATCTCAGCAACATCTTCTTTTACTCCAGGAATAGAGCTGAACTCATGTAATACGCTATCAATCTTAACCTGGCTGACTGCAGCTCCTGGCAATGAAGAAAGCATGATTCTTCTTAAAGAGTTACCAAGTGTTGTACCATAACCTCTCTCTAATGGCTCTACAACAAATCTGCCATATGTCTTGTCTTCTGAAATTTCTGCGATTTCAATTTTTGGTTTTTCAAAATCGAACACTTCAAATTCCCTCCTTCTCGGGTATCGTTGTTATATGTTATCAAAGAGTGGATAAGCCGGGAAAGAAATCCCCGGCAAATCAACCTAAAATTTTACTTAGAATATAACTCGACGATGAGCATCTCATCTACAGGAACATCGATCTGCTCACGTGTAGGTAACTCTTTTACAGTTCCCTGTAATTTATCTGCGTCTACATCTAACCACTCAGGAACGATTCTTCCACCAGCAACTTCAACGATGTCTTTCATTCTCTGAATATTCTTTTTGCTCTCTTTAATTTCAATAACATCACCAGCTTTTACTAAGTATGAAGGGATGTTAACTACTTTTCCGTTTACTGTAACAAACTTGTGGTCTACAACCTGTCTTGCTTCTTTTCTTGTTCTTGCAAAACCAAGACGGAAAACTACGTTGTCAAGTCTTGACTCAAGAATTGTCATTAAGTTTGGTCCAGTTAAGCCTTTCATTTTATCTGCTCTGGCATAGTAGTTACGGAAAGGTTTCTCTAATACACCATAAATGAATTTAGCTTTCTGTTTTTCTCTTAACTGAAGTCCGTACTCAGAAACCTTTCTGTTTGCCCTTGTTAAGTTTCTTCTAGACTTCTTATCATATCCTAAATAACTTGGCTCTAAACCAAGAGATCTGCATCTTTTAAGTACAGGTACTTTATTAACTGCCATTTTAATCTATACCTCCTGATTAGACTCTTCTACGTTTTGGTGGACGACATCCATTGTGAGGTACCGGAGTAACGTCTCTGATTGATGTAACCTCAAGACCACATGCTGAAAGGGCACGGATAGCTGCCTCTCTTCCTGAACCTGGTCCCTTAACGAATACGTCAACTGTCTTTAATCCATGGATTAAAGCTGCCTTTGTAGCTGTTTCTGCTGCCATCTGTGCAGCATATGGAGTAGATTTCTTTGAACCTCTAAATC
>OHYU01000444.1_pt1 | contig 21644 bp, 19 predicted proteins | sample 1580331 | NCBI WGS metagenome assembly OHYU01 (sample SAMEA3882519, study PRJEB24775) | human gut metagenome | biome: human-associated habitat; feature: intestine environment; material: feces | place: Netherlands | collected 2009/2010
CTTCTTTTGACAGAAGCATTATTGCCTGATTTTCTACATTTACTTGCTTTTTTGTCAATTCCTTTTACTCCTTAAAGTATACAGGAAGCTCCTATATTCAGTTGTGTTTATGTCACTAGGCTGCGCGCCGCTTCGTAACTTCTTTACATAATTCATTCTATTGAAACCGGGCTTATGAATCGTTACCGCAAACGTATACCAAAGGTTCACATACTGTGTACCTTAGCCCTCAAGAATCTGAATCTGCCTAAGCATCGCAAGTGCAGACTGCTTTGCCTTATCCGTCTTCAGATTATTTAGAATCTCTATTGCTTCATTCACAACAGGATCAAGATTATCCGTCGTATCACCGTTCAATATATAATCAGCAGATACATGAAACAGGCGACTCAGCTGGGTAAGCATTTCAGCTGAAACACCTCTACTGTTGTTTTCATAATTGGAAATAGAAGACTTCCCCTCAAGATGAAGTCTTGCTGCAAGCTCCTCCTGGGTATAACCTGCATCTGTTCTAAGCTTTTTAATTCTTCCACCAACTGTTGTTACATCAATTGCTCCATTGTTTCTGTTTACCTTCTTCATAATCTGCACCCTTTCCGGTGCCTTTCAAAACAGAAGCAAACCAGAAAAAGAGCGCACGAAAAAAGCCTGCAAAACAATCACTAAATCTCTTGGTATGTAAAAACATACTTCAAGTTAGCTTCTGTTTTGCAGGCCCTTTTTAATCTGAATAGATGTCTTATGCTCCCTGGCTGCATCTATCCGTAGTAAATACGACTCTCTTCACAAACTCTTGGCTATCAGGCGTCACTCATTTGTAAGTCTTTTAACGCATCTTCTATGCGACCAATCCAATGATCTCCCTGATAACCTCATCCATATTTAATTGTTATGATATAATTGCCACAACTATTTAACGATTTCGTTAATCTTGGCGGCATATCTGGTTAATCGAGCATGTCTCTTCTTAGCAAGCTCCTCCTCAAATCTAGTATCATCAAATACGGATACCTTGCCTTTCTTCATGCACACAACAAGGCGGGCACCGCATTCCGGGCAAACCATATACGAAGTTGTACTAACTGACTCCATAAGAAATGCCCCACATCTGTGGCAACATACCACACATTCCACAGTTTTTTCCTCCGCAAAACTCACCAACATCACGCCTCCTTTGACTGATAAGCTGATATCTCTCATTCGGAAAAGGGAAAGAAACCGATATGATGAGTGTACATAATTCTCCCGACAATGACCTTTCCGTAAGTGTAGTCAACACTGCCATTATCAACTGCATGACTTAACTGATCTTTTAAACTGTTTAGCGCACATTACTCAAGGTTCTTAATAACCTTGACGGCTACACCCTGAATCTTACAGTCCGAAACAATGATGTCCTTCATGGTCTTGTTCTCAGGATGAAGTCTGATCTTCTGATTCTCTTTGTCTTCAAAATAGCGCTTCAGCGTGTTCTCATTTGCTACCAGGGCAACAACAATATCGCCATCCTTGGCTTCTGATTGCTTTCTGACAAGTACCAAATCTCCAGGAGAAATTCCGGCTTCGATCATAGACTCGCCCTTTGCCCTAAGTAAGAAAAAAATCCCTTTGCCAAACATAGAAGCAGGCAATGACACATATTCCTCTATATACTCTTCCTCCAGCGTAGGAACGCCGCAGGAAACAGCACCAAGTAGTGCCACACTTGTAAACTCTGTCTGAACATTCTCGGTCTTTTCAGTAGAAATCTGCTGGCCATCATATCTGATCATGCCATTCTCATTCATGGCTACCAGGTACTTATATGCAGTTCCTCTGGCAATACCGACCGCATCTGCAATTTCTGTTGTAGACGGTGAGTGGCGATAATTCTTGTAGTATTCTTCTACAAATGCCTTAATAGTACCCATAAGCTCTGTAGATTTGTGTCTCATATGCCGCTCCTTTCCAAGGGAAGCAATCTGCTTTCGTTACTTCCTGATTAAAAGTATAATACTTCGAACATGTGTTTGCAATAACAATCTACAAAAAGTTTGCAATGGTCGACAAGCCGCGAAAATCGTGCACTCCCCTTTTTATGATTCTAATTGTAGCAAAAAGACTGTCCCTTAATAAGGACAGTCAGCCAATTGAAAGCAATTGAAAACCACTCAACAACAGTTGAGCACAGTTGAACTAATTCAATCACAGCTAAAAGATAATCCTCTTTATTTGATCTGCAAGTTCATTCATAAACTTATATAATTCTTCCTTCACCTCAAAATAATCTTTCTTAAAGGCTTTAATAGTAAGTCCCTTTAATACATCAGATTGAACTATATCAGAATTCTTAATATATTGACCCAACCCATAGTGCGCCAAACAATTACGCAATTCTCTTTTCTTTAAATCAGAATTCAAAAACAGATTCAAGCCAGTTTCCTTGTTTAAATCTAAAATAAAATCACAAAGGTAATAGTACATCAAATAACAGAACTTAAATTTTTGTGGAATTTCCTCCGTGATATATTTTTCCACAAATACTATACAATAGTTTATGCTACACAAAATTGAAAATAAAACGAACCCAACTTCATTATTTAATTTCAACGGACAATTATTGAAAAAATGATAGTCAGGAGATGATAATTCGCAAAGGTGATCATATTCATATGCATATGGTTTCCCTAAGCAAAAAAAACTGGCCAACTTTCCTGCAACAACACTCATATCTCTTATTTTGGGACCCATACTATTATCAAACCCTTTGAATGGCATATAAATACCGCACAATATTGTGTTTCCACAATATTCACCATGACATATATCGGTTCCAACATTATAGTACACGTTCGTCGCTATAGACAAAGGCGTCCTTATAGAATAGAAGTAATCATCAGATTGCTTCAAAGTATCCATAAGCTGAAGTCTGTACTCTTTATACGTTTTATCTAATAATTTATGCCCTTGTCTAAGCAGTGAATAATATGTGTTCTCTTCTGTGCTAAAGTTTGGTACAAAACGTAATCCAACCTTTCGCCCCCACTGTTCTGCGCCATTCGCAAACAATCCGATATATGGCTGACTCATCATCATATAGTTATTATCTGCCTTCGATGGCTCCTTAGATATATCTATCAACGTAGATATAAATCTGGCATCTCCTTTAATCAAAGAATACGCCACTTGTTGAACAGGATTAAGCTTTTTTAGTTGTTGTCTCATAAATCGTTCATAATCTATCACGCTTCTATCTCTCCTATTAGATGTTATTGACTTTTCATTCTAACTTCTCCTCAATCGAGCCCAATAACGGCTGATCATACCAGTACATTACTTCATTAATCGTATCTATATCGTAAATCTCATTTCTAAAAAAAATATTCTACAATCACATCTGCTTTTCTGCTGTTGGAAAAAGCATATCCGGCACTCTTCATCAGACTCTCTGCTTCCTCAAATGAAAGTTGCAGGCCAATTGACAAGGCAATTTGAATATTCCGGCGCCTATGACCGGACAGATGGTGTAATACCGCTCGGACTATTCACAATTACTGTCTTCTTTCTTGGGATATATCCCTGACCTTTTCTGATCTTGGCAAAAAGCCTTCTGTCGATTCCGGCTCTTTTATAGACAGCAACATCCGTCATATCCTTGGTATCAATAAGCTTCAGTAAAATCTCAGAAAAAGGCTCATCCAGATTATCAATCAGATTTTTCCAGTGGACCTATCTTCTCTGGTTCCATAAATGCTGCGGAATCTGACGAAAGCATATAATCGGCTTGTTCACATTCATCCTCAAAGTCCTCTGCATCTGCTTGTTCATTATCAACCGCTTCTTTTCTTAAGAAGTCCGGAACCATTAAAAGCTTGTTTTCCATGCGTCTAGAATATTTTGATACGGCAGAAAACTGTGGAGCAGCCAAAACTCGTCCCACAGTCTCTTCATCTATGAAATTTCCCTTAATAAAGCTTTCAATGCTTTTAAAAGCTCATTAGAAATAATCACTTCTTACCTCTTTTCTTTCCAACTGGTTCTCATAATAAAGTCCTTATATACACCGTCATAATACAATCACCATAAAAAATCACTTACACAATTTATTTTCAATCCCGTTCTCAATCATATCCGCTAAGGGATTCAACGTCTCAAGTAATTCTTTACCAGCAAAATAATGTATGTAAGCCTCTTTCTGATTGATATAACGGCATTCTAAATCTGCATTATTTTTCCATATAAATTTTATATTCTTGAATTCTGAAGGAAAGAACATAGGAAAAGTCAAACCTCCAGTTATTTCCTTATGAGTTACAAATCCTCCTGCATGTTTGATTGTATTGTTTACATAGCGGCACGCTAAAATACGCTCATCATTCTCTAAGAATCTATCTGCATAATCCATTAACGCATGAATAGATGCAACCAAATAAGCTTCTACTTCATCTATTTTTCCAGTATAGCAGCCATGTTCTAAATATTCTTTAATTGCGTTCTGCAATCCCAAAAGCATAATTCTGAAATTGTTTTGTAAATTCTTTTTCCCCTCCAAATCATCACCTTCACTTTACACATTATAAATAAGTTGCTTTATTTTCTTGCTATATCAATGCATAAATCAACCAACTCGCAATGCCTATAAGGCTTATACACCATACAATTGATCTTTAACATTAAAAGATTGTCCAATTCTATTGTATTTAAAGAACTTATACAAAATGTAATTTTCCTTATCTGTTTCATGAGTTGATAAGATAATCTGTCTATCCTTAAAATCATTACGAAGCACTTCTATCATTGAAGAAATATTAATATCATCCATTGTTTGAACCGGATCATCTATAAGAATAAATCCAAGATCATCTTCTGATTCTTTTACATATTGCTTATTCATAGAAAAAAGGAACGCCAAAACAAATCCCGATAATTGTCCCGAACTGAACGTATTAAGGATATCGTGCTTCACATCCCCATTTGTCACAAAACGCATCTCATCTTTACTGATAAATACGCCTAAACCATTCTGATAATCCTGCAAAATCTTTCCAGTATAGATTAATAATGGCACTCTCAGTCTCTTCAAAATCTGATTCTTATAAGATTCGATTGCATCAGAATATAACTTCTGTATATTCTTCAAATCTTCTCTTATCGCCTTTAAAGCTTTCCATCTTCTAATGTTTTTCTTAATGCGAGCTTTAATTTCATTGGCTTTTTCATTCTTCTTTGAATTTATTGCAGCTTTAATATAGCCTTTCTTGTTATCAACCATTTTTTCATCCTGCAATAGATTTTGCTCCGTCCACTCTATATCAGGATATTCTTCTAATAAAGAATCATAGGCGTACAAAGAAAGATTATTTGTGAAATCTTCATTCGAGAAAACTCTCTTTGCTTCTATAAACATCCTTTGTAATTCATTTTTTTGTTCCTGTTTTCCCATGTCGTCAAAAGCTTTATCCCCTCTGATCAATGGAATAAGCATTTCAACATTTTCTACCCTCTTCTTGTCAGAAACAAAGGAAGATAATCGCCTTACTTCATCTAATATAACACTTACATCAGAATCATTAAGAGCCCCAATTTCTTTATTCAAAGCATTTTTGGATTCCTTAACAGCTTCCTCCAACTGTTTTACCAGTTCATTATATTTCTTTAATTCCTCTCCATTTTCTTTTTCTAAAAGAGCATGAGCTGCTTCATATGCCTCCTTCAATTTTATTGATTCCCCATACTGCTGACCACAGTACGGACATTTATCTGTATTTTCATCGAATTCCTCATTTGCTTCGTGTAATGCAATTCTGGCACTTTCCATCTTCTTTATTACTGCCTGTTTAGAAGAAAGAGTTTTACTCATTTCAATCAGATTTGTGCACATACTTTGTACATCTTCAATATCGAAACGAACGCTTTCTGGAAATAACTGCTTTAGTTTCCTCATTCCATCCGCACTATAATCACTTGGAACAATCTCTTTACTTCTTAAGAAAGCGCTATTATTAAAAATCGTTATTACTCGATTCTTCGACTCTATAATATGCTTAATACCATCAATATCTATTTTTTTATCCTTCACATAGTCACGGCTTAATAAACAATCTTCTACCCCATTAACCATTGTAGCTTCAAGCTTCTTGTTCCACAAATGATTCTTATAGTCTTCATAGTCTTTGACCAAATGTGAAATTCTATCAATGTCCCTTACTCCACGTTCAAGTTCTGATATATCGACCTCTTCAAGTTTTTCGGAATCCCAAAGTGGAGCACTATCCATATCTCCAGGATTTATAATGTTAAAAAATTCAAATTCGCAACCAGATTCATCAATAGCACCAACCACCCTAAGCTGATCGATATCTTCATTTATCTTGACATCTAATGATTTAATTTCTTCATTTATTACAACATTAGATGAAGATGCAGTTTTTCCAATTAATTTATCCTGAAGAAATTTTACCCAATTATCCACATCTCCCAGGTCAAGTAACGCATTCATTGCATCCTTTCGTTGAGTTATAGACTGCTTCAAAAAATGTACAGATTCAGCTTGAGATACATAATAATAAACAGCAAAATTCTCTTTAGAATACTTTAGTACATCAAACTCAGATATACTTTTTCTCCAATCTGAATATTCTCTAATACATACATCCAAATTTTCAGTGGAGATACTCTCATTTATCATTCCATACGTTATAGAATCCGAATAATTGACTTTGTGCATTCCATGATCTATTCTTGCAATCAAAGACAAGCACTCACGTTTTTCATTTATTAAAGTGCAAACTATATAGCCATCAGAATCTGCTTCATTCAGTAACACATTTTTTTGCAGATCAGTATTTCCTTTTTCAATAGCCTCATTGAACCTAGTTATTTTATTAGAAAAAACCAATTCAATTGCGTCAAAAAATGTTGTTTTTCCAAATCCATTCGGACCTGTGAGAATAATAGGATTCTTTGTATCATCTAAAACAAATTCGTAATACTTTGAACCATCAAAGCACTTAAAATTCTTAAGTCTGACAGACTTTACTTTATACTGCATCTTATCCCCTCTTTTCCAGTCTCTTTTTCATCTCAGCCTCAATAGCAGCATCATCTTCAGGCAAGTTTAAAACTTTTATATACTCGTCTATATCCACACAGTTCTTGCTAATCAAAGTATGATATTTAAGAAATTCAGCGTCCATTTCTGACTCAATACGCTTCTCAACTGCCATCGGCTTTTGCTGCGCGACAAAATTATATTGCAAAAAAGGTATTTTAGAAAATAATCTTATAACTAATTCGTAAGCATTATCCAAGTTCCGATGTCCTGCAAGTTCATAATACGCTTCTTCCTGATTAGCAATTTCACTCAATATATTCACTATGTTTTTTTCTGGATAGTCAGAAATAATTATTTTTAGTTCGTCCACCTGCTTGTCAGTATAGGGTAAAACAAATCTTCTAAAATAGTGAGGTGACTCTTCAACCGAATATATTAGATTCCTATACTTATCCAAATTATTTAATGATTCCAATTTGATCGGATAAATTGCAGATGTGTTTTTGTCGATTTGTGCAGCTATACTTGCATTATCATTCACAAACAACTCCTGAATTTTTCTTTTTACACCCTTTCCATTTGTATTCTCATCAATATAATCTTTTTCAAGCTGCTTTAACATTGTTAGCATTTCTACATCTGTTATGCCTTCACAAGTTGCTTCGATATAATCAATCAGAAAAAAGCTTGTCTTATCTTCTGATTCAGCGGCATAAAATTCAATACTGTCATCTTGCCACTTTTCACCAAATCCATATGCTTTAAAAATCTGTTGTATTAACTCTCTCATTACAGTAATTCCTCTTTTGCCTGCTCAGCATCAACCAAGCGTATTATTTTAGGTTTATTACAATCAGCCTTTTCATCTTCTATATTGCTAGAAACAATATGCCTTATTTCTTCCAGCTGCTTTCTTTCCAGTATATTCACATTGGAACCGTCTATCTTAAATGCCTCATCATTTAGACGACCAGTAATTAAAGTATCGCACTCATAAAGGAACGATTTATCTGGATTTTCCCTTATTCCTTTTTGTATTTTTTCTCTAAGTTTTTCTTTTTTACGACTATCATCAAGTGATAACCAATAAAACTCTTTATTCAATGAAGCCGTAATTATATTTTTCTCATTCAATGTTAAGACAGACAAATCCTTTAACAGTTCAACCAATTGTGTTTCGATTGTTTCATCACTTGGAAGATTATTAATACTCTCTGTTGGTTCTTGCAAAAGAAGATTAAAAACTAAGCTATGCTGTTCTTCAATCTCCCTACCTGACAATTCTGTAAGTTGTTTCAACAGATTACAGGTTTCTGCATTTGCACACTGTTGACAATTATTTTGATTACAATTATTTTCTCTAAACTTTATAAATACCTCATCTATTTTGTTCAGCACTAGAAAATACTTAAACTCTTTGTTATCGTCATAATTGCTATAGTATTCTTTAACTATTAATCCATAAAATTCACTAAATGAGATAATACATCTATCATTTTTGTTCTTTTGAACAAAAAAATCTGTCACATACTGTTCTATAAGGCCTAACCCCTGTTCATACAAGAAACCACAATATTTATCATCCGCATATGTCCACTCGGGATGCACCATAACAAGTATATCTTTAATTAGCTGAACACCTTGTTTTTTTACCTCTTTTATATCATCAAATTTTATTGGCCATTCTTCAACAAAACACCGGTCTTCAACACCATCCGGATTGGCGGATAAATAAATGTGTTTTCTATTTTCTATCTCATTCACATGTTGCTGAAGCTCGTTCCGTATACTTTCAATAGCATTCTCAACAGAATTCCTATCTTTTTTTCCTCTTGTGTTATATTTAATAATGCTATATTTCGAAGCCTTCGCCGTATTAGCTGTAACAGATTCCAATACAATATAATCATCAGGATTATCTGACGCATTTAAATCACCTTTTGAAACAACATCTTTTTGAAATTCAATATTCAAATCCGAAATAACCGAATACGCCTTTTCTAAAAAGTCACTTGGAATATGCTCATTTGAATTGACATGAAAATAACCCATTTCTGCGTCATTTTGAATAATTTCAGCGATAAAAGCAAATTTATCTTTATCATCAAGATTAACTGCCCCCAGCTTCACCTGATGCAAAGACTTGTATTGGCCATTCTTCAGTAAAGCAAAATCTTCCTCTCCTTCAATTTGAACTTCATAGTCATCTAGTGTCTCTTGTTTTGACAAAATATCCTTTATATAAGAAAGTGTGACATACAGCGCTATATTGCCCTGATATTTATAACCCTCCCATGAATATATTGCGCTAATCGGTGCTATCAAGCCCATCTATCTCAATCTCCCTTCAATATCATGATATTTTATTTCTTGCTCCAACCATTCCATAGTCTTAACCAAATCCTTCTTTATCTCACACTCCCAGATAACAATCACCTTCCACCCAAGCTCCCTAAGCTTTTCCTGTTTTATCTGGTCGTTTTTGACATTTTTATCAAACTTCTCAAGCCAAAACTCCGTTCTCGTTTTTGGTGTTGTCGCATCTTTACATCCTTCATGCCGATGCCAAAAGCAGCCATGAACAAATATAGCCACATGATACTTTGGTAGTACAATATCCGGCTTACCAGGATATCTTTTATCATTCTTTCTGAAGCGATATCCTTTTGAAAACAGATATTTTCTGACTTCCACCTCAATTTTTGTATCCTTGCCTTTAATCCGGCTCATATTCCAGCTTCTTTTTTCCGGTGTAAGCTTATCGCTCATATTACTTCACCATCTTTCAAGATTTCACTAATAACCAATCTTCAGTTACAACCTTAGGTGAATGCGGACTGAATGTATCATTTCCATTCACGCCATTCAAATCACTATTATTACAGCTAATCTTTGGCTCAGTGCAGCTTACTATCTCCACCTTAAGAACATAATAAAAATCTGCGGATCTTTCTTTACCATCGTTATAACCACTCTCTGTCAGTAAATCATCAAGCTGCTTTTTTGAAACCAATTCTCTTGATTTTATGATTCCTTTAAGCGGCTCTATTTCATATCTACCCGTAGCATTAATATCATTCTGATAAAAGCGAATATACTTTGCTTTTCCTATATCTTCATGATGTGAATACACTGATTCACCCTTAATAGCATAGTAATAAAAGACAAACGTCCTGCCTTCGGATAAAAGGTCTTCTCTGCTCAGTAACTCATAATAATCATGTCTCAAATAACCGATAACACACAAATCATTATGGATATTCTTATTGTCCTTTTCCTTACCTGTAGTTCTTTTATCTAACGTACTAATCACAGGTTCACCAAGTACAAGGTTGCTATAAGACAACATACGGTTAAGTCTGCTGTATTTTCTGCTACGTGCTTCAATGATTTCATATATAAAATACTTCAATACATTTTCACTGTCCGTCTGAATACTTGGTTTGATTGCAAAAGCACCTACTCCGGGAAGAACCTCCTCAAAGAGTCTGTAATTCTTTATCTTTGAATCAAAATCTCCAGGATACAGGACGTAACTTCCTACAGTTCTTCTAATTGCATCATTGTATGTATGCATTTTCAGAAGATCTCCTCGCTTGTATGTATTCGTTACGCTATCATGTTTATCATTTTCAACTTCTTCCTTTATCTGCTCCTCTGTCATTTCATTTTCATCAGGTCCGATAAAAAATCTTAGATCCGTTATCCTGTACTTCGCATCAAAATGAATGTAGCTTACCGCACCTTCTCTGATGGCATCTTCAGGTTTAAGATAATCCGAAGGATACACTTCCAGCGTGTAATCCGGTCTAAACGGCCTTGAATATGATCCTGCATACTTTGTATTGGAAAACTCTTCCCTTGAAAAGGTCCTGTTATAATACAGATTCACCCTTGTACCCAAATTAGGGAGAAGAAATGCCTGACAAGAAGTCTGACCTTCACTTAATGAAATAGTTAGACCATTGTCAGTATTGATGAACGGCTTTTCAGAAGCCTGTACACATTGGCAATTTTCGATTGAACTGATAATTTTTCTAAGTTCAAAAAACAGCCAATACTCATACAGTAATGCCGTATTTTTAGATTCACCGCTATAGGCCTCCTGCTCACCCTCCCAATTCAACTGAAGAGCAAGATCAACCATAGCTGCTGCGTAAAATACTTGTCTATATCCTTCTCTCTTTTCAAGTACCTGATTATTCTGCGGCATAATCGTAAGTTCTCTTACATCATCAAAGAAATGATCTCTCAAAATGTCATCAGTTATTCTTTGAATCTCTAAAGCCTCCCGATAGCACTCCGTATACATATTCTGTCCTGCATTTTTTCCTTTTGCGGCGTCAAGACTTGAACAGAGTTCTCTACATATCAAGTTAAATTTTTTCAAAGCAAGCTTCACAAAACGGTTTGCAACTGTATCAAGACTGTCATACTTTCTCGTCACAGCAACTTCCTGAGGCATAGGCTTTCCATTTACCATCTGCCAGTCTCTACTATGAGAAAAAGGGCTGGAATAAAAGCTTGCACTTGGAGAACCCTGTCCAATTGGCTTAAGGACTTCATCCTTCATAAGCATTCTATCCGGATTACGCTTTATATGTCCGAAAAGAGCCTGTAAGTTATGTGAGTAACAGAATTTCCTCAAGAAAATAAACTGCTCCAAAAGTGTTTTGGCACTATTGGTATCAGATGTATCAAATCTGTTTGATGTAACACCTGAATACTCCAGTAAGATTTCTGCACACTCTTCGGCGATCTTTTTAGTCAACTCAATATAGTCCTCTTCATAATTCATCTTCTGAGGTACTATTTCAAAATCGACTACAGTTTCATCTGAAGAATTTTTTAAATGTGTTCTTCCCAGATAGTTAATAAATCTAAAGGATAATGCATCTCTATCTCTAGTTACTTTGAGAAATTTATTGTTCTTCTCATTTGGGAAACTGAGATTCTTACAAATCTGTTCCGAACCAGCTTGAATATCACCCTTTAATCTACATGTATAAGTAGCTGTTTCACGTAGTCTTAATATTTTCTGTCCATCCACTGAAGTTGCAATATCAAACTTTGAGAGCGCAGCTTTAGACGCAGCTTCTTTTTCTTCATAGGCAATCATATCTGTGCCTTCTTCTTCAGTAGCTACGTTAAAATCAATAGTATCCCACTCGCCCTGCGGATAAATCACTATCTCTATTCCATTTTTATCTTTAAATGAAACTGCTGCTATGCCCATTAAAACACCTTCTTACATAAAGCTTGCATACTGATATTTATCAAGTCTTTTCTTCATCTGCTCTATCTTCTTCAATGATAAAGTCATCTCTTCTGAAGACTCTCCAACTCCGTTTTTGCATTTAGTTTCGAGAGTATTTAACAGCTCTCCTATCTGCTTTCTATCACCATAAATCTTTGGAAGAATCTTCTGAACTATCTGCTCATCCATAGTCCTTGTAAGACTAAACCCTTCCTTCTGCAACTCACATGCTGCTGCAAAATACTGACGGATTTCCTTGACAGTACGATAAGCAAATTCAAACCCGCTTTCCTGTAACTCATCATAAATACCATCGAGGAATAATTTAACCTGACCAAGTACATCCGCATCAACATTGCAAACGCCATTTCTGATTTCCGATGCAAGAACCGCAAATCCTTCAGCCACTCCAAAATCAGCCGTTTCAACTTTGTTGACATCAGTTGCTCCTGTCATTAGCTTAAGAACATCATCCTTTTTCGGCTTAAATTCAACAACATTCGAACGATCCAACACTTTAGAACTAAACATATATGTTGTCTCATCTATATTCACTGTTCCTGTTACAAATAAGTTCTTAGGAAGACGAATCTTTTCAGGAATCACGTCTTTGGAATCTTCTGTATCACCCTTTTGAACCGGCTTCTTATAAAGAGGTATTTCCTCATCTGATTCCATCGCACTTAAGAAATCCGAAAAATATCTTTCTACATGAGACAGATTCATTTCATCAAGAATTAAGAAATGTGGAATGCTCACATTCTCACTCGCCTGGAGTATAAAATCCAGTGTCGGTGTAGAAACATATCTCTCTTCCAATGGGTTATAGAAACCAAGCATTTTAGTATTATCCGTCCAATCCGCCCCAACTGGAACGATTAACCAATTTCTTTTTCCATCAACATCTTTCTCAAGATACTGCGATATCTGCTTTGCAATTCTCGTTTTGCCAGTACCACTATTACCAGTAAGAATTACAAATGGTTTTGCAATTAAAGAACTGATATAACGCTGTGCGAAATCACTATCAAAACAATTTGGTAATTCCTCTAGCTTAAATTCCCTCATGAGTATGTCTAAATACCACTTACCGTCTTCTTCATAAATCTTTATAACATCTGAGTAATTGGCATTAATAATACTAATTAAAGCTATAAGCGAAAGACCGCTTGATGTTGCTTCATTCAATTCCGTGCTAACCCATTGATTGGATAATCTGCAGGTTTCTAAACTATCATCAACTGGTATCTCGTATTCTTTTTTCAAAAACACTCTAGACTCATCATTATATGAATCAGATGAAGTTCTCGGGAAAATATATCTAAGGTAATTACCTCCCAAATCATCAGTAACTATCTTGATATTCTTATCGTTTATTTTCAAAAGCGATGATATTCTTTTAAACTTATCTATGCCATAGATACAATCAACTAACTGCTGTGCGCATTTTTTGCTTTGCTTGAAAGGCAACTCAATTCTTGTGTCATAAACATTTTCCAGTTTTTCTCCATCCTTAACTAAAGGATCTTCTGGTTCATCATAAAACTTACAAAAGTTCTGATATGAAAATCTTTCAAAGAAGTCTCGTTCAGATTTTGTTTCACCTATCGGAAAGTTTGTTTTGATAAACGCCATTTCGCTCTCAACCGCAGTAACGTCCTCGTCAGAAACATACAAAATATCATCATTTCCAATTTTTTTATATTTAACTGGTGCAGCAAATGCCTTTATGACGTTAAGCAAAATATCATCACTTTTTCCACCGATATTCTTTTCAACAAATTCCTCAAAGCTTACGGAATGATTCTCTGACTGTAGAATATCCTCGCATAATCGGCAATATAAAATAAACGCCTCATCATCTGATTTTACATAAGGGTTCGGTGCATAATACGTCTTAAACCAAAAAACAAGATATCGTGTCAGATTATTGTCATCAAAAGTATATAAATAATTATGTACCTTAAAGCTATTTGTTGATCTATCTTCTAAACCAAGTTGGCATGCTTGCTGATAAGCGGTTCTTTTATATCCTTTCAATCGCTCCTCTGCTAAGTCTTTAGCAAAATCCCATGAAATAGAGCCTGCCATATCAGGATAAACTTCAAGTAATGATTTGAGATTAGCTAATGTAAAGTTTCTATATCTTGCAAATGGTGTAAATGACATATTATACAACCTCCCATTCCTTCTATTTAATCATTAAGCTTAGGATAGCTTAATAATATTTGCTCCATAATATGAATCAAGACATCAACAACAATACTATTTCCTGCCTGTTGATACATTGAGGTATCTGAAACAACAATTTTAAAGCTGTCAGAAAATCCCATCAATCTTAGACATTCTCTTGGTGTAAGTTTTCTCAATCTGCCATCAGTCGTCACATAGTTGTCAACTCCTGCTCTATGCATCTTATGCATAGTAGTTAGTAATGGTCGCGCAACCTCAAGATCTGTTTCCGGCTTGCTGTAAAAATTCTTTGTTCCAGTAGACAATACATACTTTCTCACTTTTTCAGACAGATAGTACTTTTCTAAATCCGGAATATGATTCTTTTCTGCATCCTCTTCACTTTGGAATACAAAATCTCCATGCCAATTAAATTGCTGATTTTTCTTTTGACAAAGCTGAACCTCTCCATCTATCTGTGTAAATCTCTTTGAAAGATTTTTCTCACTGGTCACAAAGTCCACACCCTTTTCTGGCAAGAAATAACCACCTGGTGCATTGTCCAACAAGAAATCTTGCATTTTCTTTTCAAGCTCAATTACTTGTGGAAAGCTAAACTCAACATCAAGATCAAGATCATTTCTAAAACCTACAACAAATAATCTTTCTCTATTTTGAGGAACACCATAATCTCTAGCATTGAGAACCTTCCAACTAAAGCTATAATCCAACTCACTAAAAACCTGCTGCATCTTCTTCCAAGTTTTTCCTCCATCATGAGAAGTAACAGCTCGCACATTTTCATATATGAAAACTTTTGGTCTTATTTCATCAATCAAACGTGCATATTCATAAAACAATGTTCCACGAGTATCATCTAATCCTCTCTGTTTTCCAACAAAGCTAAATGACTGACATGGACTACCACCAACAAATAGATCAACCTTTCCTGCGTATTGTTTTCCATCAAGGAATGCTATATTCCAATGGAAATCATCTTCTTTGATGTCGTAGTTAGCAGTGTAACTTGCTTTAACTTTGTTTCTCTTTTCAAGGCCCTCGTACAATGAATCGACATACTTCTTGCGAGCCTTCCAATCTTCTCCAAGTGAATCTAATTTCCTTTGCACACGAAGATAATTAATTTTTTCGTGAAGCATACTGGTTCTTTGAGCCAAATCTATAACTCTTCGAATCAGTTTTCTTCCGTTATCATTTTCAAATCTTTCGAGCAACTCTGTAACACTCTGCGTAAGTCCTGCTTTTTCAAGTAAGTCATTGTTGTCTCTAAAATCATTTGAAAATGCTAATAAAAGCAGAAACTCTTCAAGTCTCTTATTTGCGAAAGATCCCTTTCCTAGTTCCGCAAGTCTCTTACTATATTCTTTCTTTCTGTTGGCCTTTAATACATTAGAATCTAATAATTCGGTTGTAGTATTTTTAAGCAATTCATTGTCTTTTTCTTCGACATTATTTAACTGTTCATCCACTTCATGAAATTCAGTCATTGATGCTCTAAGCATACCTTCCAACTGGTTTTTATAAAGATCTTCCACATTGTCATTAATGCTTATTTCCTCAATCAGTTCAGAAAGCGATTCTAATTCTGTTTCTATTTCATCAATATCTGTATCAACATCCTTCGTAAGAATGTTTACATCACCATTGTCACATGCAAAAACAATTTCATTTTCGAGTCCCATTCGATTTAATGCATGCTCAATTGCTCCGATTCCACTAAATGCTGTTGCAAGTCTAATCATAATTACCTCACTCTATTATACTTTTTCCGCTCTTTACCCACTCGTCTAGTTCGGAGCATTTAAATTTCCAAAGACGTCCTATCTTATGTGCTGGAACATCCTTGCCTTCTTTAATCCACTTTCGTAAAGTTACTGGCTTAATCCCCAAATACTCTGCGGCTTCATCGAGCCCTATCCACTTATCCTGTAATTGATTCATATGTTTCCTCCGGTTCCAGATTACATTGTATAGTTATCTTGAATATCACTTTAATGATATTTTACTAGCTTTTTGCTACTAAATCAATGTATTATCTTATATTTATTGATATTAACGAAACCAATCATCCATGAATCAATATATAAATCTTAACAAAACTACTGTCCCATTACATGGACTCCCAAGTCATTTATTCGTGCTTTTTTAACTGATTCCACGCTTCGCGCGGCACCATCTTCGATAGTGTTATGGCGCGTCTTCGCAAAGTGGCGAGCAGTGCTTTTTTGTACAAAAAGCTACTATCTGCTCGTTGGTGGCACATCCCCAATCCCCTTGAACAAGCTAAACGCTTGGCTACGCAATTCTTACGAATCGCTATTTTCTTCCGTTGGAATTTTCTTCAGAAATGAAAAAAAGGGGAACCCATAAGTCTTAAACTTACAGATTTCCCATTAGAATTATCGAGTGATATTGTGTTTTCTGACACGTTCCTTCTTCTGCTCTTCATCGCTTTTGAGGAACTGGTCGATATCGTATTTTGCTCTTTGAATCTCCTGCATATCTTTCTTAACCTGACGATATTCGCTGTACAGCTTTTTCTTTTCTGCAAGGATTTCGGCATACTCTGCACTGAGATCTTTTACCTTAGGTAGCTTCTTCAGATGAAGCTCATCAAAGGCATTCTTTGCAGCCTTATGAAGCAGGATTTCCTGTCTGTGCTCTTCTAGGAACTTCTTGCTATATCCGCATTTACGATAATCCGCATATACGTCTTTGGTCTTGAAGTAGTCAAGGATATGCTTCTTCAAGACCTGAATCTCAGCAAGTTGTTTCTCCTTATTCTTAATGGAAGCTGAAATTTTCGTAAATCGCTCTGTTGCTGTTTTCACATTTTTCTCCAGATCATCGTAGCTTCGAATGTCATGCTGCTTCAGATATAAAACTGCCTTAGCCACCTGCTTTGTATTATAGTTCTTAGCGAAACTGACATAATATTTACCTTTGCCCTGAGCCAGCTTCTTTTGAATATCAATAAGAAGGTCAAACTCATGATCTTCCTTTTTCCGCTGATAAGTCTTTGGCTGCTTTTCGGCTTTTTCATTATCATAGAAAGCATGCTCCATCTCACCGGTAAGAATCTTCTTAAGGTCATCTTCTGTATAACCATCACCCAGAGAGCGCAGCCGGATGAAGCGTTTCTGATCTTTTCCCTTTAGAGAAACATACTTTCCACGCTTAATCTCGTATCCGGCATCTTCCAGTTTATAAAGCAGCTCATCAAAATCTTTTGCGCTGCCTTCCCTAAGAATCTGATCAATTGCATCTCTAATATCATCACGGAAGGATTTCTTCTCAGGATAGGTCGTTCGCTTAACACGCTCACTTGGCTTCTTCTTTTCTATGACAGACAGACCATGTTCAAGGCAGATGATATCTGATAATCTCTGCAAAGCCAATCCTACAAAAAAGAAATCTCGGAACTTATGGGTACAATCAAGACTCGTAGAATTAAAGATGATGTGATTATGAATATGCGCCTTATCTGTATGAGTCGCTACAATAAAAGCATGATTCCCTTTGGTAAATCGCATGGCGGTTTCATAGCCTACCTGATTTGCTTCCTCCGGTGTGATTTCTCCCGGTTTAAAGGATTGCCTGATCTGATAAGCGATGATATTGCCCCTGGGATGTCTTCCTGTCAGACGCTCATATTCTCTTTTTGAGAGCATGAATTCTTCATCAACGCTCTCAGCCTGATAAGCGTATGAACTCACAGCCCTCAAATTGTGAGTATGCAAGCTCTTTCAACTCCGGCAGTTCAATGTGAAGCACATTCTGTGCCCTTCTGTAAATTTCTCTCTTCCCGATATACTCGTATTTTTTTCCTGACATATGCTACTCCTTTCCACATGCGTACATGTCATGCTGAACTTCCTGCTGATAATAATGATTCATGGTTGCCGACGCATTATACAGAGCTGTAATCATATATGCTTTTATGTTATCTTTGGTGTGCTTCATGCACTCCATGACATACTCCAGATGACTATTGTTGAGCTTCAAGAACCTAGACCTCACAAGTTCGTAAGGATATTCATGTCCGCCTACATTGACAGTTCGTCTCTTAACGCAGACCACCTCACAAATGACCTGGAATAGCTCATCGTACATCTCACGTATTTCCAAATTCTGGCTTCTCATATAGCCTGAATAGTTGATGTTTTCCTTGATGATATCAACATATGCATTCGCATCATCTATCACATCAGCCAATGGTGTCTTATTTTTCTCTTGATTGATATGACTGATATAATTTGTCTCAGTATTATTCATATCAGTATAATTAGAGTCAATTTTCTTTACCTCAACAGGTAAAACATCTTTACTTCTTGAATTTAAGATAGTTGACTTCTGCAGGTTAAAATTCTTTACCTCTTGAAGTTAAAGTTTTTTACTTCTTTGAGTTCATCAGCATTTAATGGCTTTTTATCACTTTTATTCTGACTAATGGTGGCAAAATTTTTAACATATATATAATATCCGGCTTTCCTAGTCCTCTTCGTTTTTTCTCAATCAATCCAATTCCCTTTTCTGAATCAAGCTCCTTCACAATCTTCACACATGTCGATTTAGAACATCCCAAATCATCCATCATATTTTCAATTGAATTTACAATATATGCTCTATTCTGTTCATCAAACCAACCATTTTTGATTGAAAGAGACATTCTGTCAAGCATCAGACCATATAACAGCTTCGCATCACTTTACAACTTTTTGAATCTATTATCTTTAATCAGAAGTCTAGGAATCCGATCAAAAGAAAATTGTTCAGATTCAATTCCGTAGTAATAATCGAATTTTGGATTTTTGTCCATTATTCTTCTCCTCTCAGCTTTTTACTGTTAAAGCATTATTCATGATTAAACACCTCAAAATTCTTTGTATTAAAATAAAAAATGGAATAAATCCACGCTTTCGGATTTATTCCCAAACATAATACAAGGGAAAGTACTAAATACTTTCCCTTGCATAAATTATATATAGACTTTTAAATTAGAGCCTTTGTCTATTTTGCCTGCTCTGCAATAGCAGCCTGTGCAGCAGCAAGACGTGCGATTGGTACACGGAATGGTGAGCAAGATACATAGTCAAGTCCGATCTTATGGCAGAACTCAACTGATGAAGGATCTCCACCATGCTCTCCACAGATACCAACATGAAGGTTAGGATTAACTGGTTTTCCAAGCTTAATAGCTGTCTCCATTAATTTACCTACACCTGTCTGGTCAAGCTTAGCAAATGGATCGTTCTCGAAGATCTTGTTATCATAGTAAGCGTTAAGGAACTTACCAGCATCATCACGAGAGAATCCGAATGTCATCTGTGTAAGGTCATTTGTACCGAAGCAGAAGAAATCAGCCTCTGTAGCGATCTCATCAGCTGTAAGAGCAGCTCTTGGGATCTCGATCATTGTACCAACATGGTATTTAAGATCTACACCAGCAGCAGCGATTTCAGCATCAGCTGTCTCTACTACAATCTTCTTAACGAATTTAAGCTCTTTAAGTTCGCATACTAATGGGATCATGATCTCTGGCTCGATATCCCAGTCAGCATGTGCTTTCTTTACATTGATAGCTGCACGGATAACAGCCTTTGTCTGCATCTTAGCGATTTCTGGATAAGTAACAGCAAGACGGCATCCTCTGTGTCCCATCATTGGGTTGAACTCATGAAGGCTGTCAATGATTGCCTTGATTGTCTCTACTGATTTGCCCTGAGCCTTAGCAAGTTTCTCGATATCCTCTTCCTCTGTAGGAACGAACTCATGAAGAGGTGGATCAAGGAAACGGATTGTTACTGGGCATCCCTCAAGAGCTTCGTATAATTTTTCGAAGTCTCCCTGCTGATATGGAAGGATCTTGTCAAGAGCAGCTTCTCTTTCTTCTACTGTATCAGAACAGATCATCTCACGGAATGCAGCAATTCTGTCTTCCTCGAAGAACATATGCTCTGTACGGCAAAGTCCGATACCTTCTGCACCAAGCTCACGAGCTTTCTTAGCATCAGCTGGAGTATCTGCGTTTGTACGAACTTTAAGTGTTCTAAACTCATCTGCCCAAGCCATAACACGTCCGAACTCACCAGCGATTGAAGCATCAACTGTTGGGATAAGTCCAGCGTAGATGTTACCTGTTGTACCATCGATAGAGATCTCAGATCCCTCTGTGAATGTCTGTCCAGCAAGTGTGAATTTCTTGTTTTCCTCATCCATAGCGATGTCTCCACAACCAGATACACAGCATGTTCCCATACCACGTGCAACAACGGCTGCATGAGATGTCATACCACCACGAACTGTAAGGATACCCTGGGCAGCCTTCATTCCTGTGATGTCTTCTGGAGATGTCTCAAGACGTACAAGTACGACTTTCTCTCCTTTTTCAGCCCAAGCTTCTGCGTCATCAGCTGTGAATACAACTTTACCACAAGCAGCTCCCGGAGATGCTCCAAGACCTTTTCCAAGTGGAGTTGCAGCTTTTAATGCAGCAGCATCAAACTGTGGATGTAATAATGTATCTAAGTTACGAGGATCGATCATTAATACTGCTTCTTCCTCTGTCTTATGTCCTTCATCAACAAGGTCGCAAGCGATCTTTAATGCAGCTGGAGCTGTTCTCTTACCGTTACGGCACTGTAACATGTAGAGTTTCTTATTCTCTACGGTGAACTCCATATCCTGCATATCATGGTAGTGGTTCTCAAGCACATCACAAACCTTGATGAAATCTGCATATGCCTCCGGGAACTCCTGCTCCATCTGTGCGATCGGCATCGGAGTACGAACACCAGCAACAACGTCCTCGCCCTGTGCGTTTAACAGGTACTCACCGAAGATACCCTTTGCACCAGTAGATGGGTTACGAGTAAATGCAACACCTGTACCAGATGTCTCACCCTTGTTACCGAATACCATGGTCTGTACGTTTACAGCGGTACCCCAGTCACCCGGAATATCATTCATACGACGGTAAACGATCGCACGCGGGTTGTCCCAGGAACGGAATACAGCTTCGATCGCTAATTTTAACTGAACAACCGGATCAGACGGGAAGTCCTCACCTAACTGTTTCTTATACTCAGCCTTAAACTGCTCTGCCAGAGTCTTTAAGTCAGCTGCGGTCAGCTCTATGTCGTAGTGAACGCCTTTTTCTGC
>OHYU01000463.1_pt1 | contig 20984 bp, 19 predicted proteins | sample 1580331 | NCBI WGS metagenome assembly OHYU01 (sample SAMEA3882519, study PRJEB24775) | human gut metagenome | biome: human-associated habitat; feature: intestine environment; material: feces | place: Netherlands | collected 2009/2010
TTTGTGGGGTGGGGATTTGCTATGGGGTGAGGGATTGGGTGAGGATTTCGATGAGGCGCGGGAGGGCGTAGCGGTCGAGGTCGGACTCCGGAATCCAAATGAATTCGGGCGGAAGTGTGGGTTTGACGGTGGCTTCGAGCAGATAGAAGTCGGCATACAGCACACGGTGGGTGAGCACGTGCTTCACCTTTTGGCGAAGCAGGGTGAGCGTGCCCTCGAATGGCGGAATGGGGGCATTCTCTATCAAAAGCGGCTCCCACAAACCTTGCCAAATGTCGCCAGCGGGGCGGCGGCGAATGGCTATTTCACCGTTCACGCGAATGTAGATGTATTGCAGATGCCGCGTTTTGATGGTGAGTTTTTTCAATTTTACCGGCAGCGTATCCACCGCATGGGTGTGGAGCGCTTGGCAGGTATCGGCAATGGGGCAACGGTCGCACGCTGGGCTTTTGGGCGTGCATTGCGTGGCTCCGAAGTCCATGATGGCTTGGTTGTAGGCAGCGGCTTGCGATTCGGGCAACAATTCCTGCGCCAGTGCGGCAAATTCTTTTTTCCCCTCGGAGGAATTGATGGGCGTGCCGATGCCGAAGTGTCGGCTCAACACTCGATACACGTTGCCATCGACCACTGCCGCCGCCTCACCGAAGGCAAACGAGGCAATGGCTGCCGCCGTGTAGTCGCCCACGCCTTTGAGCATCTTAATGCCGTGGAGCGTGGTGGGGAAACTGCCCAGTTCCTTGATTTGCTTGGCTGCGGTGTGCAGGTTTCGGGCACGGCTGTAGTAGCCCAGCCCTTGCCACAGGCGTAGCACCTCGTCTTCGCTGGCATCGGCAAGGTGCTCCACGGTGGGGTATTGCTCCATGAAGCGGTGCCAATAGTCGCGACCTTGCTCAATGCGGGTTTGCTGCAATATCACCTCGCTGAGCCATATCGGATATGGGTCGGTGGTGTGTCGCCATGGCAGGTCGCGGCCGTTCTGGGCGTACCATCGCAGTAGTGCGGAAGCGAAAGGGTGAATCATCGGCGCGGCTCCTTTCGTTTCAAGCGGCGAATCACAGCCTTCTGCTCATCGCTCACACGCAGCGATTCGCAAATTTTCTGTAGTGCCTTGTTGTGGGTGAAATCGTCGAGGCGGTTGTTTTCCAGATACGGCATCGTCGGTTGCGGCAGTTTCACATAGCACACCGACACCAGCCACGCCACCGCCATCTTCACATAATAGCCCTCGTGGCGAATAGCATCGATTGTGCGAAGAAGTTGCGCGATATGCTCATCATCCACAAACTCGCGCAGCGCCATCACCACGGCAAAGCGTATCTCGTATTCCTCTTTTGATTTGAAATAGGGCTGAATGAATTGCCACCACTGCTCACGCTCGCTCTTTTTCAGTTTGAAAGTGGAGCAAACGCAGTCGCACACCGACCACGAGTTGATGCGTGGCACCCAGTCGGCGATAAGCGCCAACCGATGCTGGAGCGTGATGCCTTTGACATAGCCAATCACCATGCCGTGCAGCATACGGCTTTCCATAAATTCGGTGTCGGCAGATGCCACATATTCTTGCCAAGAACTGTCGGCGGCAATGCTCTTGGCGAGCAGGCGAAGTTGTGGAATGCGAATGCCCAACACGCCGTCAACGTCAGGGTTGAGCATCGCGGCAAACTCCTTGTTGCCCTGCGCCGCCAAATCCGTCAAATGCGTCGATATGTCCTTGCCCAAAAATTGATACATTATACAAATTTACAACAAACCGCCCAATCGTCGCAAACTTTTAACAAAGATTCGCACAGGAAAATTTGCGAAATCCAAACTTTTTACTACTTTTGCGTCACGATTAGAAAAGCACGTCTTTCACTATTCGAAGAACACATTTATTCAACAACACATAAAATATTATTCGTATTCATAACTTTCGCCCATTCACTGCGAATTGGGGAACAGAGATGATTTTGGCTCTTGCCGAAAAGGAATTATTGAACCGCTTAACAACTAAAAACTTTGAATTTTTGCAAAATGGTACTATTATATGTATCGTCCTTTGCAATTCCACAAAAAACAATCACTTCACACATGAACAAGAAAAACAAGAAGTTGCAAAAGGTGGTGGGCACACTCGACGAGTATGTGCGCGCATGGCGAAAGGCTTCTCGCGCCGACGAGATTGCCAGCCACGGCCGTGCAGTGTCGTTCGCTCGTGTTCACGTCTCTAAAAAGGTGTATAACCGCAAGCGCGACCGAAAAATCGAGTGGTAAGCCACAATAGCCCGGCTCACAAGGGAGAGAAACACAAAACCAAACAACAATTAAATCTTATCAATCTTATCAAAAATGGCAATTAAAACGCAAGCAATGAAGAGAGCAAACACAGTGAACAACGAGGTGGAACTTGAACAAAAGAAGAAGGCACTGAAACCCATTTCAGAAGAGGAATTGAAGCAGTGCAATATGATTGATTTAATTGAAATGCTGACTGAGCGACTGAAGGACTGCCGCTTCGACAAGCGCACCCTTGAACTCTGCCAGCCGATGCTCGACAAGTTGGCGGCACGCTTCCGCATTTCCGACACTCAGGCGATGATGCTGGCAGTGGGGGTAGAGCACCCTTCGGGATTGGATGTGAATGATGTGGCAACATTCTTCTCATGCTCAAATGTGCGTGCCAGCAGTTATTTCCGTCAATGCCGCGCCTTGGAGAAGGCTGGCATCATGTGCAAAAGAAATATGCTTGGAGAAGACAACTATTACATCACCGAAGCAGCCGACGACGCCCTCCAAACCGATAGGGAGTTTGTGGCGATATGGGACAAAAAATACACTGCCGACGAATTTGTGGATAGGGTGCAGAATGTGTTCTCGATAATGGAAGACCAAGAACTTGACTACGTCGATGGCGTGGAGATGCTCAAAAGGTATTTCAGATCCAACACACACCTCACCTGCGTGTCGGAAATCAACGAGTTGCACCTCCCACCACTGGAGTTTATTGTGCTGGTGCTGATGTGCCACTCCGTGGTCAATGACAGAGTCACTTCCACCCCGTTCTTGTCGATCTACAATATGACGAAAGGCCGTGATTACCACAAATTTCACAAGGAAATATACGAGGGATGCAACCTGCTCCAAGAGCGAGGATTAGTGGAATTTAAGGCCGACGACGGCATGGCTATTGCCGACCAGTTGCAGATCACCGACAAGGTGAAAAACGAAGTGCTTGCCGAGTACGACATTGAAGAGGTGTTTAACCCCCGCACGAAAAATGGACTTCTGAACTATGAGGACTTGGCGGAAAAACCTCTGTTCTACAACGACAGGGAGGCGAAGCAAGTGTCGCGCTTGCATGAACTGATCACCGAAGAAAAATACAAAGAGGTGTGCGACCGCATGAAGAAAGCCGGTATGCGCACAGGTGTCACCTGCCTTTTCTACGGTGCGCCAGGCACCGGTAAAACCGAAACGGTGTATCAGTTGGCACGCCAAACTGGCCGCTACATCATGGAGGTGAATGTGGATAAGATTAAGGATAAGTTTGTGGGTGAAAGCGAGAAAAATATGCGCAGCGTGTTTGAGACATACCGCAAAAAGGTTCGCAGCATGAAGAATGCGCCCATCTTGCTCTTCAATGAGGCCGACGCTATTTTCAGCAAACGCATCACCAATGTGGACCACTCGGTGGACCAGATGAACAATGCCATCCAGAACATCATTTTGCAGGAAATGGAGAAGTTTGAAGGCATCATGATTGCCACCACCAACCTCACCACCAACCTCGACAAGGCTTTCGAACGCCGCTTCTTCTACAAGATAAAGTTCGACAACCCTTCGGCAGAGGCAAAGAGCCGTATCTGGCAATCGATGATACCCGAACTCACCGATGCCCAAGCGCTGCAACTGGCGAAAACCTACGACTTCAGCGGCGGACAAATCGAGAATGTGAGCCGCAAGCAGAAGGTGAACGCCATCATCAACGACTGCGACTTCAGTCTCGACGACATCATTGCCTACTGCGACGAAGAACGCATCGGCACCACCACACACCACCGCGTAGGCTTCTAATGCCCCACACACAAATCCGAAAAATCCGTGCAAATCCGTGTTTCCCTCTATCGCCCACCGATTTGCGCGGATTTTTTTTGGTGTGGTGATGAAATTATATTGCAGATTGAAGGGCTGTTTCAGGAAAAATGCGTAATTTTGAACTTTCACATCACACATGAAAACTAAGATTGATGAGCAATATTAAGAAAATCGTACTCACAGGAGGTCCTTGCGCAGGTAAGACTACCGCATTAGTGAAAATTATAGAGCACTTTTCGAGCCGTGGCTATAAGGTGTTTACCGTACCCGAAGTGCCCACTATCTTCCTTCAAGCCGGCATGGACTATTTGACTAAAAACAAGGCACTTTTCTACGAAGGAGAAAAGGCTACGCTTGAAATTCAGATGGCTATGGAACGCTCATTTATGAAGATGGCGGAGCAATGCGAGGAACCAACCGTGGTGATTTGCGACCGTGGTGCGCTCGACATTTCGGCATATCTGCCACCTGAAATGTGGACCGAAATCACCAATTTGTGCGGCACAAATTCCACCGAACTTCGCGAATCATACGATGCGGTGCTCCACCTGGTGTCGGCTGCCGACGGCGCGGAGCAATTCTACAACACCACCTCTAACGAGGTGCGCACCGAGGGGCTGGAACTGGCTCGCTCGCTCGACAAGCGTGTGATTGCCGCTTGGGCTGGTCACCCACATTTGCGTGTGATTAATAATCATGAGGACTTCGACCACAAACTCCGCCGTGTGCTTCAAGAAATTTCCAACGTGCTTGAACTGCCTCAACCCATCGAGGAAAGCCGCAAATACATTGTGGAGGTGCAAGGAGAGATTGAGGGTGCCGTGACGAGCGAAATCACTCAAACCTACCTTGTGGCAGAACCTAACTGCGAGGTGCGTCTGCGCCGCCGCGAATGGCAAGGAAAGTCGTTCTTCATTCACACTACCACCAAACGCATTTCGCAAAATGAGCAACTGGTGACAGAGCGCCAAATCAGCAAAAACCTCTACACATCACTGCTCCAGCAAGCCGACCCATATCGCCAAACCATCGAGAAAACGCGATGCAGCTTTATATGGAAAGGCCAATACTTCGAACTCGACAGTTACAAAACCCCATGCAAGGGACTGGTGATTCTTGAAACCAAAGACGTGGCAGAGGGCGAAGCGGTGAAATTCCCGCCATTCCTGCGTGTGCTTGAAGACATAACCGGCAACAAACGCTACTACAACTACAACATGGCATTGAAATAGTGTGCGCTCGCCATCTTAGGCGCAACAATAATAATTCGTGAAAATTTGTGCGAATCCGTGGCAGTAAAAAAACGAACACGGATTGCCCACAAATTTTCACGGATTTTTTTATTGACATACCCTCTACCCTCTAATTTCCAATCTCTAACTTCTTACAAAACTTCTATTTCGCGAAAGTTTTTGTAACTTTGCACTTTGGCTGGGCTGTGCATTGACGCTCAAGCCGTGCGAAGTAATACGATTATGGCAGACTCTCTGAAAGACAAAACGGCAAAGAATCTATTTTGGAGCGCGATGAACAATGGCACCATGCAGGTGCTGAATTTGCTCATCGGCATCTTCTTAGGACGCTTGCTCACGCCGGGCGAATACGGCTTGGTGGGCGTGCTTACCATTTTCACGCTCATTGCCGGAAATTTGCAGAGCAGCGGCTTCACACAGGGGCTTATCAACCTGAAAAACCCTACGGCGCGCGACTATAATTCGGTGTTTTGGTTCAACGTGATTGCCAGTTTCATCATTTATGGCGTGCTATTCTGCTGCGCGCCACTCATCGCCGACTTCTTCCACCAGCCAGCCTTGGTCGATTTGTCAAGGTTCGTGTTTTTGGGATTTGTGATTTCCTCGTTTGGCATTGCCCACGCCGCGTATATGAACAAAAACCTGATGAACCGCCAACAAGCGTTTATCAGTTGTTTGGCGCTGGCTGTGTCGGGCGTTTCGGGCATCACGCTGGCATTCAACGGCTACTCCTATTGGAGTTTGGCATGGCAGCAAATTATCTACATCACCGTGCTCAACATCGGCAGATACGCCGTGGTTGACTGGCGCCCGATGCTCAAAATCGACTTCGGACCGGTAAGGCAAATGTTCAGTTTCAGTGTGAAAATCCTGATGACCAACATCATCAACACGCTCAGCAGCAATATCCTCACCTTCATTTTTGGCCGCTACTTCCCCATGAAGCAGGTGGGCAACTTCACACAAGCCTACAAGTGGAACACGATGGCCAACTCCTTCGTTGCCAACACACTGTGGCAGGTGGTGCAAACCGTGCTCGTGGCGGCTGGCGATGAGCGAGAGCGCAAGTGCCGCGTGTATAGGAAGATGATGCGCTTCACCGCCTTCATGTCGTTTCCGCTGATGTTCGGCCTCGCGCTGGTGGCAGAGGAATTCATTTTGTGCACCATCGGCGACGAATGGGTGGGCAGCATACCGCTGTTGCGCATCTTGTGCGTGGCGGGCGCATTCGTGCCGTTCTACACCATGTATCAGAATTTGGCAATCAGCAGTGGCCGTAGCGACCTCTACCTCTGGTGCAATGTGTTGCAAATCGTGTTGCAAGTGGCTGTGATTTTCGCCTTTAAATCGATGGGACTCACCGTGATGGTCATTGCCTATTCCACATTCATCGTCTTGTGGCTACTGGCGTGGCAAGTGGTGGCAAAACGCCTCATCGGCCTGCGCCTCGTCCACACCCTGCTCGACGTGATGCCCTTCATGCTCATCTCGGCAGGCGTGATGGCTGCCACCTACTTCTGCACCTTCTGGATATCCAGCCACCCCATCATCCTCGTGGCGCGCATCGCCATCGCTGCACCCCTCTACATCGCCGCCACCAAACTCCTCCACCCCGAAATCCTAACCGAAACCCTCGCCTACCTCCACCCCCACCAAAAATAATCCCCCACCAAAAAGTCGTCATTTATCCCGAACTCGCATTGATAATTACACAAATCCCCTCAAAAAAAAGCATCTCCACATAAACTTCCCCTTTTAACCAGTCAGCACATTTAACCCTAATCGGTCATTAGGGCTTGTGGTATTTAGGAATTTTAAATGAATGAATTTTGATTGTCTTTTAATGAGTGATAGCGAGCTATTACGAATTAAAAACAAGCAAAAGGCATCTTATAAAAACCGAAAGACCGCAAGAAGTATTCTAAAAAATCATTACACGCCCAATGACCGATTAGGGTTTAATTATTCGCTCAATTCATTCGTGATTGTGAATGTAAAATTGTATATTTGTATGTTGCATCTTTGCCATGTGCAATGTGATGCGATTTTGCTACATGAATCTTAAATAGCGAACAGGAATTATGACTGAAAAATATAATGCTTCGAATGTTTCACTTGAGCAGATTTTAAGTTACATAAAGTCGGGCGAAATCGCCATACCCGAAATCCAACGCCCTTTTGTGTGGAAACCTCGACAGGTGAGAGACTTAATCGACTCACTCTATATGGGCTATCCTACTGGCTACTTGATTATTTCACAAAGCCCCGACATGAGATTGAAGGACGGCTCGATGTCAATCGGCAAGAAGATTATGATTGACGGGCAGCAGCGTGTCACGGCATTGATGACCTCGATTGTGGGGTTGGAGGTGCTGGGCAGTGATTTCAAGAAGCGCAGAATCAAAATTGCCTTCAATCCCCAAGCCTCGGTAGAAAACGATGAAGAGGTGTTTAAAGTGCAAGATAATGCTGTGTTGAAGGACAAGAAATGGATTTCCGACATCGCAGAACTGTTTAAGCCCGACTTCGACCAGTGGGAGTTTGTGAACGAGTATTGCCAGCAGAATCCCGATGTGAATGGCTCACAGATGAATAAAATACTGATGCGACTGCTGGATATAAAGAATCGTCAGATTGGCGTAATCACTCTTGATAAAGACTTGAATATCGATGAGGTGACGGAGATTTTTATCCGCATTAATAGTCAAGGCGCAAAGTTGAATCAAGCCGACTTCGCCATGTCGAAAATTGCTGCCAACACAGAATACGGCGGCAACGCACTGCGCAAGGCCATCGACTACTTCTCTCATTTGGCTGTAGAGCCTGATTGGTATGCCGACATGGCAAAGGATGATGGGTTTATGGGCACACGGTACGCCGAAAAATTAAAGTGGCTGAAAGATGACAGAGAGTCGATTTTCGACCCCGACTACAACGACATCTTGCGCATCGCCTTTATGTATAAATTCGGCCGTGCGAAGTTGAAAGACCTCGTAAGTTTACTCGGCGGACGTGATTTCGAAACACGCGATTATCGAGAGACGATTGCCGAAGAATCGTTCGCAAAGTTGAGCGACGGCGTGATTGACTTCATGAGCCAATACACGTTCTCCAACTTTGTACTCGGCATGAAGACCGCCGGCTTCATTTCCAACAAGTTGATTAACTCTCAAATGACACTGGATTTTGCATACACGCTATATCTCTTGCTGAACAACGATCCCACAATAGAAAGGAGCCAAATTAAGCATTATGTGGCAAAGTGGTTTGTGATGTCAACACTCACAAGCCGCTACATCGGCTCTCCAGAATCACAAATGGACTTTGACATCAGGCGTATTCGTGAAAAAGGATTCATGACATTCTTCAAAGAGGTGGAAGAAGCCGAGCTCTCCGACACTTTTTGGAATGTGGGTCTTGTACAAAACCTTGAGACGCAGGTTATCAACAGCCCATTCTTCAATGTCTTTCTTGCCGCACAAATCTATGAGGGCAACAATGCACTATTCAGCAATGGCACAAAAGTAGGCTATCTAATCACGTTGATGGGCGATGTGCACCACATCTTCCCCAAGCAGTATTTGCGCAAAAATGGCTATGACGAGAAGATGCTGTATAATCAGATTGCCAACTTCACTTATCTCGACACACAGGTGAATAAGGGCATATCCGACGATGCGCCAAACGTGTATTTCAAAAACGCCATCGAGGCTTGTAAAAATGGCAAAACGCTATATGGCAACATTGCCGACACAGCCACGCTACGCCAAAATTTGCAAGAAAACTGCATACCCGAATCAATCGTGGATATGGATTACTCCAACTACCCCGACTTCCTCGCCTCCCGCCGAAAGCTAATGGCAAAGAAAATCCAAAACTACTACAAAAACCTATAGCCCCCACCCACGAAACGTCCCATACCATCTTAGGTATTGCATTGGTTTGGATTTGTAATGAATGATGATGAAATGTTATTTGGAAATAGAGGTGCCTGTGCGTTATGATGCGCTGTGGTTTAAGGAACTGCGAGATACGTGCAAGGGCGTAAATGTCAGGTGGCAACGTGCCTGGCACCATATCACTATGGCGTTTCTCGACGAGATGCCAGCTGGTGTTAATTTCCGTGGAATTTTAGACAAGCATCTGAAGCATTATCAGGCACCCGAATTGACGTTCGACAAAGTGGACTCTTTCCGCACCAAATCTGGTATGCACATCATCTATCTTTCGGTTACACATGTACCTAAGGATTTCGAAGCGATTGTTCAAGCCATTCGCAATGATTTTGAGACCGCGGGGTGCAAAATGCAATCAGCCTTCAAATTACATGTCACTCTCGGCAGAGTGACCGACGCGGCAATCAATGTCCGCGCCTTACAACGAATCACCGCCTCAATCCAGTCCCCACCATTCACCCTCAAACTCCAAAAAATCAATTTCAGAATATTCCGAGGCAAAACACTCCACACCACCACCCTCCCATAGTTCTATAGGGATGGGGAATTATTTGCCGTCATGACTATCTTCACATCCTTGATAATCAAGTGCATTGCACTTTAATCGGTACGAGCAATGCTTTGACCTTTAGTCGAATATCCTCGGGAAGTTCAATTTCTTGATAATCAGCTGTTGCGCATATTCCCTCGTACCACGCTTATTCTTTGTGCCATTTTGCGGTAGCACTGATGGGACAAAGGTAGGTATAATCAATGAGAAACGAGTAGAAAATGGCAGAAAAATAATTCATCCATTAAATTCAATATTATTTTCTTCTAACCATTCCTTAAATTCATTTTCTTGTTTAATATATTCTTCATTAAAAGTTTTTTCAATACATTTTAATGCTTTTATTTCCGTATTATTCAAAGGTTCGTTAGATTCAATATAGGAATGGTTTTCTTTTATCTTGATTCTTGAAATAAACGAACCATGTTTGAATGGGATGTTATAATTAGTGCTTTCGCTGTTGCAAAAGAAATCATTATAGTATGACTCGCCAATAACTATATCCGAATGTTTGGCTTTTACATCTGAAGTATAATTAAAGCAACCTTCTATATAGACCTGTGGAATTTTTGTAGAGACCATTATGATAACGACAGCTAGTCTATCCGTGTATGAGAGCAAATGTATTTGCTGTGTTATATCCTTGAATTTATTTCTATCAATGATTTGATAATGAATGATATCATAAACTGACTCATTTTGTTTTTCATGAGCCAAAATACTCTCTTTGTAGTCTTGATATAAATTTGTTTGTTTGTATAATTCAATATTATTATAGCCGATGTATTCAGCAACAAACTCTTCAGAATATGGTTGTGTTATAAAGTCAGCAGAACGCATCATCAACTCTTCATCCATTAATATAATGGGTAATGGATCGATAGCCAAACGATACATAGCAACAGCACCTATTGCAGCTTTAACAGTTTCTTCGAAGTCTGAAATTATTTTAGAATATATTTTATTTTCACGATGATCTGACCAAGAATAACTTTGTGTAGTGTAAAATGAAGAAAATCCTTGTTTATGTACATACTTATTTGTCTTCTTTTGGATTGTGCGTAAGTTTTTAAAGAATGTTGGTAATTTAGTTCTTATATCTTTAAATACCGGCTCATTGTTTTTTAGGAAACAGACCATCTTACCAGATTCAAAACCTGGTTCTAAAGCCTTCCACTTTTCTAACTTCTCCGGATTGGCTGTTAAATACAGTGTTCCTATTGAAATTTCGATTGATTGGCGCAATGAGTAAAATGCGGCATCAAAAAAAACTTCTTGAAAAAGGTATATACAATTGGCTATCATTTGAGACGCTTCATCAAAGAACCTATTAGCTCCAAAGGCATCGATTAATCCTGTCTCAGCCCATGTAATATTGTCTATGTCCCAAATGTATTTTGTTGCATTGGACAATGCAAATTTCCGAACTTTCCAACGTCCTGTTTCAAAGGATTCTTGTAATTCATCGGATATATTCTGTTCCATACTATACAAAATTTATATTGTGACATTCAGTGACAACTACTTTTTTACAAAGATAATTATAATCATTTAGAAACGAATAGATTTAAATAAAAATGTATATTGTATGGCACGGCTCTTTTATTTGAGATTTCGTTACTCACTTAAATAATTTTGTTATTTTATAGCGAGTGTTTCCTTGGAGGGTAAAAGGCATTTTTTTGCCTGCACGGTTCATAATTCATAGGGCGATTCGATGAGTGGTAGGTAAGCGTAATATATTGGACGCTGAAGTTGACATAGTTATCACCTATTTCCATTTCAATTCTGACCGGGACTTCAAAACTTTCTGATTTTTAGCTGGGGTTAGTAGCCTATTAGTAAGATGTCTTCAAGGTGCAATATCAACCAAAGTTCGAAACATGGATTGCTCATGCAAAATCTGAGATTGCTGTTTTGCTGACATAGCTGTGCAATGTCGGCAAGCATCTTTTCTTTCCAGTCGTCACGATCGATAACAATCCACAATTGGTCATCATCCAGGATGTTGTATTCATCCATGAAATCCTTAATCTGGCGATGAACATTGGCTGGATTAGAGTTGTCATCTTCTCGGTTTAGAACAACCAGCTGTACATTAGTTGCACATAGTTCCTAGCGCATAGCCTCGAAGTAAATGTTCTCGGTTGCTCTTCCTTCGGCAGCTATGACAATGAGTCGAGAAGATTTAACTCCTTCTATTCGTTGAAAGTCTTTTCTTTGTCTCATAGCTGTTACCATTTTAATTGACTTATAGGCGCGAAGAACGGAATGGCTCCGTAGCGTCCTAAAAGATAACCCTTGCGAACATCTTCGCGAGGCTTGAATTCTGCCAAGGATGTAAGATGTGATGCTCCATCCTTTTCCTTCTCGACAAACCAGACTTCGTCAGCTCTGATAAGGTCGAGGTTGAGCAGGTTGCATTCATGGGTGGAGAAGATGAGCTGAGTGTCTCTTCCTGACTCCAGCCCTGAGAAATAGCACTCTAAGATTTTCTGCGAGAGCATCGGGTGCATACTGCGGTCAATCTCGTCGATGAGATAGTCAACTTCATTTTGCTTCAAATCGATGAGCATTGGGATGAAGTCGAGCAATCGGATGCTGCCATCAGATTCTTCGCTCAGATCAAAAACAACCTCTGTGCCGGAAGTAAGATTCCGGTGAACAGCCTTCTGCTTGTAAATCTCATATCCTCCGTTGGCATTTACCTCGAAAAGAAGCATTTCGCCTCCAACTGTGGCAACCATGCTGTACGCCTTGCCGTTCTTTGCCTTGCTGAGTATGTTATCAAGTAAATCGGAAGATAAGTTCACACCCTCTTTCTTGATTTTGTACAGGCGCACGTCTGAAATGCCCGTGTTGAAGTAGGCAAGAAGCGAGCGAGTCGTTTCCTGCAGCTCATCATTGTTTTCAGTAAGGAAAGAAATTCCCTGCAGGCGTGTGCTTGGGAAGATGATTTTCAAACCGTCAGCAAACCAGTTCTTGGCCATGCGTATGGTTTCAAGTCCCTTGCCGTTTCGGCGTACATACTCTGAAAGGAAGCTGGAATCAGAAGGAGTACTGTGGGCGATGAACTTCAGAAGCATGGATGTTTCTTCGTTTCCATCCACCTTGCCAAACGTGAACTCGTTGCCGTCTGAAGTAACCTTTCTTGTGAAAATTTCCTTGTCGGTACGGCTGTTGATTTCAAACAGCCATTCCTCCTTAATTCCTCCGACTGTGAACTCCATGCCATAGGCGAAGCACTTACCCTTGGTCTTGAACTCGATTTCTACCTTAGAGTTTTTCTCTTCAGTATCAGCAAGTTTGAAAGGTTCCACCTTGCTTTGCGGAAAGTTTCCGTTGGCAATCTGCTGGAGCAGTGCAATGGCCTTGATGACGTTACTCTTTCCGGAAGCATTGGCACCATAAACGATACCAGCCTTCAGCACAGAAATGTCATCACGCTTCTCTGCACGGGAAACATGAGACGGATGTGCGTTGCTCTTACCAGCCACAAAGCTGATTTGAGTCTCATCCTTGATGGAATATATATTTTCAAATGTAGCTCTAAGTATCATAACAATGTCATTTTCTTATTAATACTGATGCAAAGATAAGCTTTTTCTTTGAAAAAATGCGTAGTTAAATGTCGAATACTTGCAAAAATACCGTATAATTAACATAAATTGGCTGATTTACGACCTTTTGCTTGTCAAAAGCTGTCACTATTTGTAGAAGTTACTTGTTGTATAAAAATTCTTTTATCCTGCAAAAACCCCAAAAATATATCGATAAGTCGTGGAAATCTATTGAATTCTGATAGATTTCCACGACTTATCGGCATGTTTTTGCGATTTTCATCCTGGTATGGATGAGTTTTGCCTCTCCATTTCGTATAATTATTCTTGTATTTCAGCAAGGAAAAATAGATTCTCCCAAAATCCATGGAGCATCCTGAGCGTGGCTTTTTCAGCATCGGCTATCATTTCGTGATTTATTGTGACGGCAGCATCCACGTGGGCAGATCAATAGAAGAGGTGGGTGCCCATTGCAAGGCTCACAACACCGTGAGCATCGGAGTATGTTACATCGGCGGCTTATCCCAGGATGGCAAGCCGAAGGACACACGAACCCCCGAGCAGAAGGCGGCGCTGAAAGCACTCATAGAGCAGCTGAAGGAGGAATATCCCGAGGCGACGGTTCATGGACATAATGAATTCTCTGCCAAGGCTTGTCCCTGCTTTGATATGAAGGAGGAATTTGGGGAGTAAAACATAAAAATAAATAGTGAACGCAGTACGTTCACTATTTATTTTTCTAATCTATCTCTACAATGAGATAGATTAGAGTTCAATACATTTAATCGTCATTATATCTCATTTAATAGAGCATTTTCATTATATGCGATCCTTGTTACGAAGTCTTCATACGAGTTACAATCTCTTGGTATAGAAACAGCATGTAAAGATAGAGTTCCCAAGTAGCTATCTTTATGTATCCTTTGAGAAATAACTTTATTGGCGTCACCAACATAAGGACATATAACACCACCCTTAGGTGCTTTTAATCTATACATATATGCCATAATCTGATGTACATCTTCGCGGTCAATGTCAAGGTGGTCCCCATTAATGGCAAGTCTTTTATATTTTGCATCAAGTACAATATCATCTTTCCAAAAATCAGGAAATCTTTGTCCTCCATGTTCAAAGAGATAGATTGCACCAATTCCTAACTTATTTTCAGGATGTGTAAATCCTACTTCGCACAATAGAGTGTTTAGATATTCTTCCCACAACCATGCCCCATCAAAGAGAATTCCGTAAATCCTATCATCGTTAGTACCGTACTTGATTTCTTCCTGACGAAGAATCTGGACGCATATTTTTTGTAAAGCTGTGTATTCTGTATAAAAAGGATGATTACAAGGAAGTAGATTCTCTTGTATAATCTTTATTCTTTCTGTATGACAGTAAGATGGCGTATATGAAACAATCTTTTTGATGCAATCATCCACAACCTTGTCAGACGATAATATTATATTACCTGTCGGCATAGTTTTTATATATTCTATTGTGTGTCTGATGAGTTCCGTTATCGAATTGTCAAAGCTGTATTCTTTTGTATCATATGCAACAGTTCCTCGGAAAGGAATATTCTCTCTAATGTGGCGACTGATGTCTATGGTACCATGAACATTAGCGTCATTGTGTCTGAATCTTCTGTATTGTTTATATACGCCTTGACGCATTGCTTTTTTCAACATAGTCGGGAACATATAAACAAGGAACTCAAAAACATTATCTTCTGATGATGTAAAATCTAGATTAAAGATATTGTACGAAAATACTTTCTGTAGCATATAGTGAAGAAAGTAATCGTGTCCATGATTGTCAAAACGTGAATATATCTTCAGTTGTTGGTTCTTGCGTCCTACAAACCCCATTATATTCCCCGTCTTTAATCTAGCAGAATTTTCATCTTCAGCATAGATATCTACAATTGTATTATCGCCAATCCTATCATCGGTATCATTTATGCTCAATGGGAAAATAAGCAGATGCTCATTTTCCTCACATAGTTGTCTGATGGGTTTGTTGGCAATAGGAAGTAGGTCTGCTGCTTCATGAAGAGGGCAGACCTTTCCTTTATAGTTATTATCTGGAATTGTTATCATTAATCAACAACATCTACAGTTTCATTGTTCAACGAATCAAAATACACGTTCTTAAACTCTTCTACTTTTGCTTCTGCATTGCTATAACCACGAAGATATTCTTTTAGAAGAACTTCTATATGCATATCCCATAATGCCGTAAAATCGCCATTATAGTGTTCTTTGTCTAACTTCAAGAAATAAGCTGGACCTATTTGATAAGCGGAGCCAAGACCACGAGTTTTGAATATTTCTTTATTTAAAGCATTCATAACTCTGATAGCTTTTCCGCAAGTATCATGGTCAAGTTTTTCTGAAAGCATTTCTAAACGATCTTCTGGCTTTATCTCCTTCCATGCAAAACGTCTGCGCAAGGCAAAATCCATACTTTCCACGCTTCTGTCGATATCGTTCATTGTTGCAAGAATATATACATTCTCTGGCACAAAGAATCCATCAACAAAGACATCATCCTTATTAATGAGATTTTGATATTGTGTCTTTACTTTACCTTTCTCGCCTCTGTAGCCCGGGTCGATAGCATAGAAAAGTTCACCAAATATCTTAGACAGCTCGCCACGGTTGATTTCATCAATAATAAACACATATATTGAACCTTTGCTTAAACGTAATAATCCTTTTTTGCAAAATGTTTTGAAAGCTCCATCCATTCGTTCAAAACCAAGCATGTCTCCTTTCTTTATCGGTCTTAATCCTTCCACAAAATCTGTATAGTCATAAGATGGATGAAACTGAACGAATTCTACTTCAGCATCCATAGCTTTAGCTATTTCTTTTGCCAGGAAAGTCTTGCCTGTTCCTGGAGCACCAGTAAGAACAAGGTTCTTATTTGCTTTAAGAAGTTTAATATATGATTGAATATTTTCCATATTACGTGTTTGGATTTCTGATAAGTTTTTTAAAAAATCACGAACCTGCCATGGGTAAGTACAAATATCATAGACAGATTTATTTTTTAATTTATCTTTGAAATAAGACAATAGTAGATGGCTACTTTTGAACCAGCTGTTAAAATCAACTTCTGGAACGTCTTCAACCCCTGCATTTCGCAAGAGATTAAAAGTTTCATTTAAATAATCCTCTTGTATTATAGTACAAAGCAAGTTTGGCTGCAGTGAAGCTATAAGACGATTTGTGGCAGCCCTTCTGTCCTGATTAGTTCTTTGTCTTAAAAATGTCTTGATATTATTATAGACATCCCATAATGGCTTATCTTGGCTTTCGGCAATTACTTTCAGCATTGGAGCCAATTCTTTCCAATCTTCCTTTATACTATTCTGTTCTTCTTTTGTAAAATAACCTTGCTTTAACGAAGATACACATTGATCTCCTCCTCGTTCAAAAAACTCGTGGAACAGGCTTTTGTCCCAGTCTTGCCAATTTTCGCAAGATTGGGCACTTTCTATAAATTTAGGCACATAGTAACTGTAGCTATCATGCCATTCTTGCCAAATTTCTATCTTGCTAATAATGTCTTGTAATTCCATAATTATATATACTATATTTTGACGTTATTTTAATATTTCTTGCCAATGCAAAAGCTGTTATAGATTCTTCAGGAATGTGGTCTTCCCACTTCCGTTGATTCCCATGATGATGTGACATCATCATGGGGCTGGAACTGAACGTGGCGTTTGTTCCAAATTTTAATATCTATATGATTCAATATTATCTGTGCCATATTATCTGCATTGTATTTTATTTGTTGACTCTGACGAGTTATTCCTGCTGCAAAGGATTATTTGCCGATGCAGAAGTGGGAGAAGATTTCGCCGAGGATGTCGTCGGTGCTGATTTCACCTGTGATTTCGCCGAGGTAGTGCATACATTCGCGGATGTCTTGGCTTACGAAGTCGCCGCTGAGGCCGCTGTAGAGGCCGTCGATGCTGCGTGTGATGGCTTCGCCTGCGCGCACGAGGGCTTCGTAATGGCGTGCGTTGGTGACGATTACGGCTTCGTCGTCGGCTACCGATGGCAGTGCCGCCATCTTGATGATGGCTTGGTTGAGGGCTTCCATGTTTTGGCCGTCGCGTGCCGAAACGTAGATGGTTTGGGCTTCCACGTTGTCGCTGATTTGCTGCTCTATCACGCGTGCCACTTCGGTTTGTGTGGCTTGGTCGGTGGTGTCGATTTTGTTGACCACCACGAGCAGTTTTTTGCCTTCGCAGCGTGGCAATATCTGCTGGCTGAAGGTGGCTATCTCGTCGGCTCCCTCGCTTGGGTCAACCACCCACAGCACGAGTTGCGCCTCGTCGAGTTTTTTGAACGAGCGCTCGATACCCATGTTCTCAATCACGTCGCCCGATTCTCGAATGCCGGCGGTGTCGATAAAACGGAAGAGCGTGCCACCGAGGGTGATGGTGTCTTCTATCACATCGCGTGTGGTGCCTTTGATGTCGCTCACCAATGCGCGGTCGTCGCCGAGCAGAGCGTTGAGCAAGGTGGATTTGCCAGCGTTGGTCTGCCCCACGATAGCCACAGGCAGACCGTTCTTGATGGCGTTACCAGCACTGTAGGAATCGGCAAGGCTGTAGATGACCGACTTGATGCCTGTAGCCAGGTCGATGAGTTTGCCACGGTCGGCAAAGTTCACCTCCTCCTCGCTGAAATCGAGTTCGAGTTCAATCAGCGACACGAATTGGAGCAACTGGGCGCGCAAACTGGTGAGGCGGCGGCTGAAAGCGCCACGCATCTGATTCATTGCCACACGGTGCGATGCGCGCGACGACGATGCAATCACATCGGCAATGGCCTCGGCTTGCGAAAGGTCGAGTTTGCCATTTCCGAAGGCGCGTTGGGTAAATTCGCCGCCAGTGGCCGAGCGGCAGCCAGCGTCAATCAGCGTGTTCACCACTTGCTGTTGAATCCACATCGAGCCGTGGCAAGCGATTTCAATCACATCTTCGCCCGTGAAAGAGTGCGGCCCGCGAAACAGAGTGAGCACAACCTCGTCGAGCAGTTCGCCACTGGTGTCGAGCAGGCGCCCCAAGTGCGCCGTATGGCTTTTCATTTCGCTGATGGGCGCGCCCTTCCATCGCTTCGCCACAATAGATATGGCGTCGTCGCCGCTCACTCTCACCACTGCTATGCCACCCATTCCGTGGGGTGTGCTGATAGCCACAATTGTATCGTTGTTGATTGTCGTCATTCGTTTATTTTTTGTTAGTGCTGGTCCACATTTCAATGTCGGCATTCGCCTCCATCTGTCGTTCTAATTTATCGTCAACTGCCAAGAAAAAGTCGAGCCCTGTCATTCGTTCGATATAGTCAACGCTCACCACATGCTTAGTGTAGGAGCCACGGATTTTCTCATTATTGAAGATGAAGCCGATGGCGCGGCCATGGTTGGGCGCATAAATCACCTTGAAGAACGCTCCCGGCACCGATATATTTTGGTCAGTGCCAATGCGCTTCATCTTGTTTTTCAACACTGGTCCTGCCGCCACAATCAACCGCTTGTCACGCTTCGCCCAACGGTGAACAGCCATTTCGAGTTGTCGCCAGCATCCATCGTTCAGCGCATGGAGTTGCGGACACATATTCGTCATGTAGAAACATTCCTTCATGGCAGTTTGGTCCCACTTCATATCGTTGGCAGGCACCATGTGTCCACGGTCGTAGCCAGAGCCACGGTATTCATACCAATCGGGGCTGTCGGAACATTTCGGGTCGGCAAGAAACTTATAGTTCTTGCGTCGCTCTGCGCCGGGGGCATCGCATTGAGCCACTTCGGTGGCCGACAGTTCGTAGATTACGCAGTTGGGGATGCGGTGCTCCTTGTTGAAATAGCACACATACGCCATGTGGTTGATGCGTTGGTTTGCCACATCTTGCGGCACCTTCACCAGCAGGAGCGGATTCTTGTCGGTGCTGACAAGTTTGCCAACGGGGCTTTTCTTCTCCACATTCTCCACATTCGGCACTTCGGCATCGGCGGTTTGCCCTGCGGTGAACTTAACAGCAAAGCACACAATCCCTGCGCTCAGCAGCAGGGCGATAATGGAGTATGATAATTTCTTCATATTGCGTTGAAAATTACATTTTTAAAACTGAAACCAACTGTCGGCATCAACTCCCGATTCAAGTCGGCGCTGCTCGGCATCAGGTAGCGTGTTGAAAAAGTCGAATCCCGTGAGACGTTCCACCTCGTCCACACTCACGGCATATTCCGAGCAGAGTTTGTCGGCATCGGCGTTGGGCATCACAAATGCGATGGCGCGCGACGGACGGGCATAAGGGGCAAACACCACCTTGAAAAACTGCCCAGGCACGGCAATTTTGCTCGTTTTGCCAATGGTAGGCATCTGCTTGGCGAGAATCGGACCGGTGATGACCACAAGCACACTGTCGCGCATTGCCCATTCCCTCACCTTTTCCTCCAGCATCTGCCATGCGCCGGTGTTCAGGTTCTTGCGCTGTGGGCAAATGTTGAGCATCGTGTAGGATTGCTCCAATGCTTGCTTGCTCCACTTCATGTCGGCAGCCGGAGCCATGTGACCACGCTGGTAGCCACTTTTGGCATACTCCGACGGCTTGGCGCACCCATTCACCGAATCGGCACAGGTGAAAGTGCCGCTATACGATGCCTTGCCTCCGATGTGGCTTCGCAACAGGCGGTAAACCACATAGTTTGGAATGTGGTGGGCGGCATTGAAGTGCACCGTGAAACCGTCAAGCGTTACCACCTCGTCGGGCGTGGCGTCGGGCAACTGCACCTCGCAGATTTGCGCCAGCAGCGGCTCATCAATGGTGATGCCCACCGATGCCGAACGCTGGCACCTGACCACCAGCACAGCTACCGCCGCTGTCACCGCCACACCCCAAATGCCCGAAAGCAGATGAAGCCGCCAGCGGTGCGAAGCATAGGTTTTGCGCTTTTTACGAATTGCCATCATGCAAATGCCATGTTTAACATTACAAAATTACAAAAATTATTATTACCTTTGCTCACATAATACGCAAATAAACTGCCCACGCCTATTTAGGTGTGGCTTAAACATATAACCACAACATGAAATTAGTAGATAGATTTCTCCAGTATGTGAAGTTCGATACTCAAAGTGACGAACTTACCAACCTCACTCCCTCCACACCTGGGCAAATGGTGTTTGCACAAGAACTCAAGAAAGAACTTGAAGGCATGGGCCTCAGCGACATCTCGCTCGACGAAAACGGCTACTTGATGGCAACTCTCCCTTCAAACACCGACAAGAAGGTGCCAACCATCGGCTTTATCGCACACCTCGACACCGCCACCGACATGAGCGGACACGGTGTGAATCCCCGTGTGGTGAAATATGAAGGCGGCAAGGTGGTGCTCAACGAGGAAAAAGGCATCGTGCTCGACCCTGAACAATTCCCCGAAATGGCCGACTTCGTGGGTCAAGACCTCGTGGTGACCGACGGCAACACTCTGCTCGGTGCCGACGACAAGGCTGGCATCGCTGAAATTATCAGTGCCATTGAATACTTCCAGGCACACCCCGAAATCA
>OHYU01000469.1_pt1 | contig 20813 bp, 17 predicted proteins | sample 1580331 | NCBI WGS metagenome assembly OHYU01 (sample SAMEA3882519, study PRJEB24775) | human gut metagenome | biome: human-associated habitat; feature: intestine environment; material: feces | place: Netherlands | collected 2009/2010
TGTTGGCTGCCGGTGTGGTAACGGTGCTGTATCCGTCTCTGATCTGCATATGCGTCAGTTTCCTGATGCTGATATGGCTGTTCCTGTTTAAGAGGAAAGATATGGTGCGGGAGATGCAGAAGAAATTCCGTGCATAGAAAATAAAAACAACCGTCGATCTGCAGAGGATTTTTTTAAGATCTGTCTGCAGACCGGCGGTTTTTTATAATGGCGTTCGGATATCAGAATCCAAAGTCTTCATAATCTTCCGGCGTGAACTTATGATAGATCATATGCTCACCTTCCAGGGACAGGCAGTACCGGTAATCGTCCGGAATACCGTCTTCGAAATATACGAGATAATCAAATCCTGTGCCGGTTGTTTTTTCCATATGCACATGGTCGGAATAAGCATGAAAAACGTCCATCACTTCATCCAGAGTACAGCCGTGACGGGCAACAGTACTTATAAAGCGTACCAGAAATTCACTTGGTTTCCGGTTTTCGTGAACATAATCGGATGCCTGTGGCGGCAGAGTGATGCAGAAACGTTCGTTTTTGGAAGAAGCTTTTACTTTTCCAAGGCGGTCACAGGCATAATCGGAGAATTCTTCCATTGCGTGCTGCATTTCTTCTTCCGTAAGCTCAGTACCGAGAAGACGGTTCAGAGACTGCAGCGGATAATAAAAACGGGTAACTCCGCTCATATATCCGATCTTTACCTGCTGTTCCTGGATCATATCCAGGAGATTATTTTCCAGTTTTTTAAAATTCATAATGTTGTCCTTTCCGGGGTCTGAATGTCCGTTTTATTGTACTTTACATATCGCATATCAGATCCCATTTTTTTCACATATATCATTAAGACAGCAGCGGTCACAGTAAGGCTTTGTCCGTGCTGTACAGACTTCTCTTCCGTGGTTTACAAGGCGGTGGCAGAGATCGTTGCCTTCTTCCGGAGGAATGATCTTCCAGAGTGCCATTTCCACCTTTTTCGGATCTTTTGTGTCATGGACAAGACCGATGCGGTTGGAAAGACGGATGCAGTGGGTATCTGTCACAATGGCAGGCTTGCCAAATACGTCACCCATGATCAGGTTTGCGCTTTTGCGGCCCACACCCGGAAGTTTCAGAAGTGCGTTAAAGTCTTCTGGAACTTTGTCGTGATACTGTTCGTGGAGGATACGCATGCAGGCGCTGATGTCCCGGGCTTTGCTTTTTCCAAGGCCGCAGGGACGTACGATTGCTTCGATATCTTCCGGTTCCGCGGCTGCCAGGGCTGCCACATCCGGGTATTTTGCGTAGAGATCCTGAACCACCACATTGACCCGGGCATCGGTACACTGGGCTGCCAGGCGGACACTTACAAGAAGTTTCCAGGCATCATCATAATCCAGAGTACAGTCTGCGTCCGGATACTCTTTTTTTAAACGGCTGATGACTTCATAAGCCAGTTCCTGTGTTGTCATTTGTATATAAACCATCCTTTCGATTTCGATGTATTGAGATTTTTATTGTTGCCCCGATGCAGCGAATGCAGATCGCCAGTATCCGCTTAACTTTCAGGGATCATTACTGAATTACTACAGGTAGGATGATACCACAGCATTTAAAGAATTACAAGGCAGGCAGAAGTGCCGGCGCAGTGTACGGATGCGGGAATTTTACCGGCGGAATCTGTAAATATTCCTGTCGTACAGACGAGCGGGAATCCCCCCCAGGGGCTTGTTAAAACCCTGACAATTTGGTACATTAAACATAACCTATGGGGGTATGGAAAAAGTTAGGAAAACCTTATCAGATCAGGCCCCCACATAAATAAAAAAGCGCGGAGGAATCAACGTGGAAAAACTTCTCGACGAAATCGAATCTTACTGGAGCACCCGTACAGAAGGGTACTCCGAAGTGAATCATAAAGAGCTTGCAGGAACGCAGAAAAACGCATGGCTTAAGGTGCTGACCAGTCAGTTTCCGGACAAACCCAAGGAAGAGATCCGTATCCTGGATATCGGAACAGGCCCCGGATTTTTTCCTGTGATCCTGGCAGAAGCCGGATATCATGTAGATGCAGTGGATTATACGGAAGGAATGCTGGAAAAGGCAAAGGAAAATGCAGGAGATCTTTGCCGGAATATCCGCTTTTTGAGGATGGATGCACAGAAGCTGGATTTTGAGGATAATACCTTTGACGTGGTCATTTCCCGAAATCTTACCTGGAATCTGGAGCATCCTGATGTTGCTTACAGAGAGTGGGTCCGTGTACTGAAGGTAGGAGGAAGACTTCTGAATTTTGATGCCAACTGGTACGGTTATCTTTATGAGGAAGAGCAGCGTAAGGCCTACGAAAACGACCGGAAAAATGTGGAAAACAACAGCCTGGATGATCACTATCTCTGTACGGATATTGAGCGCATGGAGCGGATCGCCCTCCAGGTACCGCTGTCAAAGATCAATCGTCCCCAGTGGGATGTAAAAACTCTCCGAGAAGCAGGACTTCTTGGGATCCGCACAGACACAGAAATATGGAAAACGGTCTGGAGTGAGGAGGAGAGATTAAATTATCAGTCCACACCAATGTTTATGGTAACTGGTGTAAAGCCGGATCATTTCCTGAATCTTCCGGTTGCGGCAGGAGAAAAAACAGAAGGCTTTCTTGAGCTCGGAGATGGAGAATTTGTCCTTCCTGCAACCATCATCCGTGGAAAAGATCCTGGAAAAACCGTTCTCGTCACAGCAGGTCTTCATGCAGGAGAGTATGTAGGGATCCAGACTCTGATCGAGCTGTCGAAGCGGCTGAAACCGGAAAAGGTAAAGGGCCAGCTGGTTCTGGTAAAGGTACTGAACCGGGAAGACTTTGAGAAGCGTGCAGGCAGCATCAGCTGGGAAGACGGAAAAAATCTGAACCGTGTTTTCCCTGGCAGAAAAGATGGCACAAAAATGGAACGACTGGCAGCGGCCATCACAGAATCCCTGATCCGGAAGGCAGATTATTATATCGATCTCCACGGTGGTGACGATTATGAGGAACTGACTCCGTATGTATATTTTGCAGGCGTTGCAAAACCGGAGATCATGAAAGCATCCCGAAAAATGGCAGAGCAGGTAGATGTCCCATATATGGTACAGTCAAATGTAAGCACAGGCGGCGCCTACAATTACGCGGCAAGTACCTGTGACATTCCGGCAGTCCTTCTGGAACGTGGCTGCATGGGAACCTGGGAGCGTGAAGAAGTAGACTCCATGCGCCGCGATGTGCGAAACATTCTCTGCAGCATTGGAGCTTACAACGGAATCCGTTCTCACAGCACCTACTATCCGCTGAAAATGGATGATGTCCGATATCAGTGCGCCAGCGTCAACGGCCTCTGGTACCCGGTGAAAAAGCCAGGAGATATCATTCACAGGGACGAGTATCTTGGAGAGATCCGTGATTATGAGGGAAATGTCCAGGAAATCTGTCGTGCAGACATGGATGGTGTGATCCTTTATCAGGTATCAAGCCTTCAGGTTGTGGAAGGCGGCCCTGTGATCACCTACGGAAATATCGTAAGAGAAAAAGACGAGCGGAAAACAAGGATCGCCCAGTACTGGACCAGGCGCAGCGACAGCTTTCTGGAACAGAGAAGAGCAGAGCTTCACAGTGCACTTGCAGGCCGCTGGATGGCTGAGCTTAAGAAGTATCTGCCGGAGAAAAAGAATCTCAGGATCCTGGATGTAGGTTGCGGAACCGGATTTTTTACCATTCTTCTTGCAAAGGAGGGCCATCAGGTAACCGGGATCGATCTGACGCCGGATATGATCACTCATGCAAAGGAGCTGGCGGAGGAAGAAAAAGCAGACTGCCGGTTTATGGTGATGGATGCAGAAGCTCCGGATTTTCCGGATGAGGAATTTGACGTGATCGTATCCCGGAATCTTACCTGGACACTTCCGGACGCGGAGCATGCTTATCAGGAATGGTTCCGCGTACTGAAACCGGGCGGAGTGATGATAAATCTGGATGCAAATTACGGGGCAGCAGACTTTGCGGACACTGCGGATCTTCCGGAGAATCATGCCCATCATCAGATTCAGGATGAACTGATGCAGGAATGTGAGGATATCAAGCGGCAGTTGCCTATCAGCTCTTTTCTGCGTCCGGCATGGGATCTGGAAACGCTGAGCCGTATAGGTGTGGAAGAATTTTCCTTTGACCTTGGTATCAGCAAACGTATTTATACAGAAAAAGACGAGTTTTACAATCCGACCCCGATGTTTTTGATCTTTGCGAAGAAACAGAGGTAGGATCATGCTCAATATAAAACAGATACAGTATTTTGCAGCCTGTGCCAAAACAGGCTCCTTCAGCCAGGCAGCAGAACTGCTTTTTACCACGCAGTCAAATGTAAGCAAGGTGATCCGTTCCATGGAAGACGATATGCGTACCCAGCTGTTTGTCCGTCATGCAAAGGGCATAGAGCTGACACTGGAAGGAGAGCGTGCATATATCCATGTGCAGAGGATCCTGGAAAATATAGATGAACTGGAAATGCAGGCACAGCCACTTGCAAAAAGCAGCTTGTGTGTATGCTTTCATCCCAGCTCCTGGTTTGCGGATATCTTCGTAACGTATTATGAAGCACATAAGTGCGATGATCTTCATTATCAGGTTTACGCAGCAGATACCCATGAGATCATAAAACGTGTGAAAGCCAGACAGGATGATATGGGATTCGCCTATGTGATGCAGAATCAGCTGGCAGCGTTTCAGTATTTTCTTTCCCGGAATTACCTGGAATTTGAGCTGCTGACGGAAACCGAGGTAAATATTTATACCGGGAAAGGGAAAGCAGATACAGCAGATGAGGGAGATTTTAATATGTCCCAGCTCAGGCTGATCCAGAGATTTCCCGATGAATTTTCCCCGGATAATTACCGGAACCTTGTAGAGGAAAACGGTCATTCCGCAGTGGAGGCAGAGACCGTAGTCGTAACAAACAGTGATTATATCGTGGAACGTCTTCTTGGGTCCGGAGAGCTGTGTAATATCAGTGGTGCGGATCTTTCCGGCCGTGATCCGGGATATTCCTCCGTGAAATATACATTTCCGGGAGAAGGACAGAGACTTGTTTACGGGTGCATCTGCCGGAGAGGTGAAGAACTCAGTGAACAGGGAAAGGATTTTCTGGGATTCGTGAAGGAAAGACTTCAGATTTCCGGGAAGTGATAAAAGAATAAAGCAAAAGACCAGACGGGATTTTTCTGCACGGGACACAGGTTCCTGATACAGAAAAGTCCCGTTTTTTATATGGAATACACATCCATGCCAAACCCGACTGCCCAATATCCCCGTACCGGGGTTGTCCGAAAGTTGTTAAATGATAAAATAATATCAGCAGCACACTCCGCGTGCTGAATATAAAAGCACTGTGATGCACATACCCTCCGCGCACTCCTATTTGTGCATACAAATGTTTTGTCGAATAATAACACGACCCTTTCAAAAGCAGTTATGGTTTTGGATGCCATAACTGCTTTTGAAATATGAACACTAATCGCTCCACGATTTGTGTTCATGAGCATGCAGCAGAACGGAATGCGAATGTCTGTCTGAACTGTAAAGGGCAGTGGGAAAGGAAAATTATGAACAAAGAAAATAAACTCGTCATCCGGATCCTGAAGCGGATCCTTCTGCTTGCTGTGGTTATGTTTCTGCTGTCTGTGGTGGTGTTCTGGCTGGCGAGACTGGCACCGGGAGATCCCCTGCAGTCCTTTTACGGAGATTCCCTGGAAATGATGACCAGCGAGGAAGTGGCTGCAGCCAGAACGAGACTGGGACTGGATCAGGGGATCGGGGTACAGTATGTAAGATGGTTTACCAATGCAGTTCATGGTGACTTCGGATTGTCGCTGAAATACAGGCAGCCGGTTATGAATGTGATCAAACCGCTGATCGGAAATACTCTGATGCTGGGAGGAATTGCTTATATTGTGATCTTTCTACTGGCAGTTCTGATTGCCATATTCTGTACGCTCCATGAGGATCAGTGGATCGACCGGCTGATCTGCAAGATCGGAACAGCAGCCTATTATGTGCCGGCTTTCTGGCTTGGTGTGGTACTGATCCTGATCTTCAGTGTAAATCTTGGATGGTTCCCAAGCAGCGGTGCCTATGATGTGGGAATGGCAGATAGTATCGGCAATCGTATGAAGCATATGATCCTTCCGCTGGTAGTAATGATCTTCAGCCATCTCTGGTATTACGCATATATGATACGTAACAAATTCCTGGATGAGGTGCGGAAAGATTATGTACTTCTTGCCAGATCCAAGGGATTTTCCAAAAGAAAGATCCTGTGGAAGCATTGTCTTCGAAATGTAATGCCGACGATCGTGAGTATCATGGCAGTTTCGGTACCCCATGTAACCGGTGGGACTGTAACTGTGGAAGCTGTTTTCAATTATGCGGGAATTGGAAATCTTGCAGTGGAATCTGCAAAATATCATGATTATAACCTGCTGATGATCGATGTGCTGATCACGGGATTTATCGTATTTTTAAGCAGCTTTGTTGCACAGACTGTCAATGAAGAGATCGATCCAAGAATGAAGGATTCGGAGGTGAGGGTATGGTAGCTGACCGGAAGCTTTCAGAAGCTGAGCTTTTTCAGGTAGTTGGTGCCGGGTGGAAGCAGCATGAATCTGAAAAACGAAAAAAAACATTTCAGGAAAAGCTGAAGGGGAAACCGGTATTTTCCATGTTCCTGCTTTTTCTGATCGTTTTGGGCTGTGTATTTGCAAATGTTGTTGCAAATCATGATCCCTCAGGTTTTTATCTCCAGAATCTGAATACACCGCCGGGAAAGGAATTTATCTTTGGAACGGATTCGCTTGGAAGAGATATTTATTCACTGATCTGGTATGGAGGAAGGGTTTCTCTGGTGATCGGACTTCTGGGTGCTGCGATCATTACTGTGATCGGTGTTACCTACGGATGCATCAGCGGAACAGCAGGTCCAAAGGTGGATTCGGTTCTGATGCGGTTTACGGAAATGTGCGGAAGTATTCCGACCCTTCTGCTGATCCTGATCCTGTCTGCGGTTATTCAGGCCAATGATGTGATCAGCATATCTGTGATCATCGGTATTACCGGGTGGTTTGCACTGGCACGTATTGTAAGAAGTGAAGTACGGCAGATAAGGAACAGTGATTATGTGATGTATGCAAGACTCTGCGGAGGAAGTTTTGGATATGTGATGTATCACCATCTGATCCCGAATTTTGTTTCGGCGATCATGTTTGTGGTGATCTCTTCGATAAGCAGCTGTATTACCATGGAATCTACTTTAAGCTTTCTTGGTCTTGGACTTCCGGCAAATGTAGTCTCCTGGGGAAGTATGCTCTCACTGGCAAATAAAGCACTGATCATGAATACCTGGTGGGTGATCGTGATCCCAGGAGTTTTTCTGGTCATTACTTTAATGTGCATTACCAGTATGGGAAGCTTTGTGAGAAGTGAGGTAAATAACCATTACAGCAATCTCTGATGCAGTCAGAAAAAAATTTGGACGCAAACCGTGATAAAACATTCCGAGGTGTAGATAACCGGTTTGAAAATAAGGAAAGATGAGGAAAACAGAATGAAAAAGAGAACAGGAAACAACTATGGAAGAAAATATGCGGCGATAACACTGGCAGCAGTGACTGCAGCATGTACAGGAGCAGCTGCAGGCAGTGCGGTAACCGTAGCTGCGGCAGAAGAAAACAAAACTCTGGTATATGCAGGTGAGTCAGAAAGTACGATCAATCCCCTTCTGAATAACCATGATGAACTTCCGGATCTTATTTTTTCAGGACTGATGAAATATGATGCCAATGGAAAGCCGGTAGAGGATCTTGCAGAGAGCTATACCTTTGACAAGGCTACCAATACCTATACTTTTAAGCTTCGAGATGGTGTTAAGTGGCATGATGGAGAAGATTTCAATGCAGAGGATGTTGTATACACCTATAAGGAGCTTACAGAGGATGAAACCCTGGGAGCCAGTATCACCAGCAACTATCAGGACATTACAAGCATTGAGGCACCGAATGATCAGACTGTGATCTTTACACTGGATCAGTATGATGCTGCCATGCTGGATTACTTTACCATGGGAATCCTTCCTGAGCATCTTCTGGAAGGAGAGGACGTGAATACCACATCCTTTAACCAGAATCCGGTGGGAACAGGCCGTTATAAATTTGAAGACTGGGATGCTACCGGTGGAATGATCACACTGAAACGAAATGAAGATTATTACGGAAAGGTTCCGAATATTGAAACCGTTGTATATCGTACAGTATCGGATGAGACTACAAAGGCAACCATGCTCCAGTCCGGTGAGGCGGATCTTGCATGGCTGAATTCCAACTATGCTTCTCAGTTCAAGGATAAGGACGGATATAATTACTGGGAGTTCACCACAGCAGATTACCGTGGAGCAGCCATGGATATGAGCACAGATTTCTGGAAGGAAAACGGAGATTCCATCGGCGTTCTGAATTATGCGCTGGATAAGGATTCCATTATTGCAGGTGTTCTTGCAGGACAGGGAGAGCCGGCATACAGCCCGATCCAGAGAAACCCTCTCGGAACAGATAAGGAAGCCAATATCTACTCCTATGATCTGGATACCTTTGCAAAGAAGATGGAAGAGCTGGGATGGAAAAAAGGTGATGATGGGATCTATGAGAGAAACGGACAGAAATTCCACTTTACCATCCAGGTACGTGATTACGAAGAAGAGCGTGTGGATATTGCCAATGTCATGTCTGATATGCTGAAGCAGGCTGGTGTGGAAATGGAAGTAAAGCTTGTTACCAAATTTGACTGGGATGCAGGATACAATGGATTTCTTGCCGGCTATTCAACACAGTTTGACCCGGATATGGCATATGTAAACTTTGTAACCGACGCAAGTGGAAACAACATGCATTATTCCAATGCAGATGTGGATAAATATCTTGAGGAAGGCCGTCACGGTGAGACTGAGAAAGCCAGAAAAGAAGCATATAGTGAATTCGAAAAGGCATATGCCAAGGCACCTGGAATCCTTCTGGTTGCTTATCTTCAGGGAGATTATGTAGGCGTTTCCGGACTTGACGGACTGGATACCACACGTGTTCTGGGACATCATTCCGTAGGTGTTATGTGGAATATTGAAGACTGGACCATTACAAAATAAGGAAAAGATCATGCAGGAAACCGTTTTGGAATTAAAAAACTATTCGGTAAGCTTTGACACACCGGACGGCGAGGTACAGGCCGTCCGGAATGTTGATCTCACGGTAAAAAAAGGAGAGATACTTTGTATCGTAGGTGAGTCCGGATGTGGAAAAACCGTTATGTGCCGTAGTGTGATGAAGCTTCTGCCACCGAATGCACATGTAAAAAGCGGAGAGATCAGTCTCTGCGGAGAGAATATCACAGCCTATAAAAGAAAAAAAATGGAAAAGCTGTGCGGAAGCAAGGTAAGCATGGTGTTCCAGGACCCTATGCTGACGCTGAATCCGACGATCCCGGTTGGCAAACAGATCACAGAGGCTATTATCAAAAATCAGAAAGTATCCGGGGATGAGGCGAAAAAAAGAGCTGTGGAAATGCTGAAGCTGGTAGGGATTCCGGATGCAGAACAGCGCTATGGACTGCAGCCTCATTTTTTTTCCGGAGGAATGCGTCAGCGTTGTGTGCTGGCTATTGCACTGGCCTGTGATCCGGAAATATTATTTGCCGATGAGGCGACTACAGCACTGGATGCAACCGTGGAAGCAAAGATTCTGGATCTGCTTCTTGAGCTGAGAGAAAAAACAGGGATCAGTATTGTGTTTATATCTCATGATCTGGGAGCTGTTGCAAGGATCGCAGACAGAGTTGCAGTTATGTATGCAGGAAAGATCATTGAGATCGGGACAGCAGAAGAGGTTTATTATGATCCCCGGCATCCTTATACCTGGGGACTTCTGTCTTCTCTGCCTGTATTTGCAGGTGAAAAAGGGGAGCTGAATCCGATCCCCGGAATGCCGCCCTCTCTTTTGAATCCTCCGCCGGGAGATGCGTTTGCCGTTCGGAATCCTCAGGCGCTGGCAATCGATTATGAACAGACTCCTCCGATGTTTAAAGTCAGTGATACGCATTATGCAGCCACATGGCTTCTGGATGAAAGAGCTCCGAAAATAGAAAAGCCCTCCATTTTGAAGGACAGATTACAGAAAAACAGCTGCCATAAACAGAAACCGGATAAAAAGGAAGCGTCATTTTTACAGAAAACAGAACAGAAACAGGCGCCTGTACTGATCGAAGCCAGAAATCTGAAACAGCATTTCCGTATCCGTTCCGATTATACGATCCATGCAGTGGATGATGTTTCCTTCAGTATCCGGGAAGGTGAGATCATGGCACTGGTGGGAGAGACCGGCTGCGGGAAATCCACGACAGCCAGAACGCTTGCAGGAATCTACCGGCCTACAGGCGGGGAGATCTTTTATCAGGGAGAAAGAGTGCCGGATAAAAAGGATCCTTTCGGAATGCGGAAGAAAATGCAGACTGAGATCCAGATGATCTTTCAGGATTCGGGCGCTGCACTGAATCCCCGAATGAGCATACGGCAGATCATGCTGGAGCCTGTAAAGATCAGCCGCAGGATCCGTGACAGAGAAATGCTGGAGAACAGGCTTCGGGAAATCCTGAAGGAGACAGGACTGGATGAAAGCATTCTGTCGAAAAAGCCGGGAGAGCTTTCCGGCGGACAGAGACAGAGAGTTGCCATAGGAAGAAGCCTTCTCATGGAACCACGTCTTATCATTGCAGATGAACCGATCGCATCGTTGGACATTTCTATCCAGGCACAGATCGTCATGCTTTTTAAAAAGCTTCAGCAGGAAAAAAGATTTTCTTTTCTTTTTATTGCCCATGATCTGTCAATGGTACGTTTTTTAAGTGATACAACAGGTGTGATGAAAAACGGAAAGCTGGTAGAAATGGCACCTACAAAAGAGCTTTTTGAAAATCCGCAGCATCCTTATACACAGTCCCTGCTTTCTGCGATCCATATCCCGGATCCGCTGGAAGAGAGAAAACGGAGGTTGATCGAGTATGAAGAGCCACAGTCTCTTGGAGAGGGCTGGAAAGAATTATCCGCATGTCACTGTGTGAGAATATAAGAACATGATGGAATACATATGCATGACAAAATGGAATATGTAAAATCCCCCCGCCGGGGTTGTGGCAGAACAGCCGTGTTGTTAAACTTTTGTTATTCGAAATACTGAGAAACAAAGTGCGGAGAGGAAAATATGGGAAAATATATAATAAAACGGTTGCTGCAGCTGATCCCGGTCCTGATCGGGATCACATTTCTTTCTTTTGCCATGATGCGGCTTGCCGGCGGAGATGCAGTAACTTATATGTATGAAAATACAGGCTCTGCAGTATCCCAGGAGGTCATTGATAAGGCGAAGGCAGAATATGGCCTTGATAAACCATTCCTTGTACAATATGCTGCCTGGTTTGCGGGAATGGTAACCGGAGATATGGGAGAGAGCTATGTGTCTCACAGAGATGTCTATGAAACCTTTATTTCAAAGCTTCCGGCAACGATGATGCTGACTCTGTCATCGATCCTTCTTACGATTGTTCTTGCGATCCCGCTGGGAATCCTGTCAGCAGTAAAGCACAACAAATGGGTAGATTATCTGATAAGATTTTTAAGCTTTATCGGCAATTCCATGCCGAATTTTTTTGCTGCCATGGTCCTGATGTATTTTCTGTCCATCAGGCTGGGCGTTTTACCGGTAGTCACAAATACAGATCTTGGACAGAGTATTATTCTGCCGACACTGACACTGGCGATCTCCATGGCTGCAAAATATACCAGACAGGTGCGTGCCACGGTTCTTGAAGAACTGAATAAGGATTATGTGACCGGAGCCCGGGCAAGAGGGATCCGCAGTCGTGTGATCATCTGGAAGAGTGTAATGAAGGCTTCCATGCTGACGATCATCACACTGCTGGCTCTGTCCATCGGCAATCTTCTGGGAGGAACTGCCATTGTGGAAAATATCTTTATGTGGGATGGTGTCGGAAAACTGGCGGTAGATGCGATCACCATGCGTGACTATCCGATCATCCAGGCTTATGTGGCATGGATGGCGGTTATTTATGTTCTGGTAAATCTGGTGACAGATATTATTTACCACTATCTGGATCCGAGAGTACGACTTGGAGGTGACAGAGCATGAGTGGAAAAAATAATATCACAGTCCGGAAGCAGAAGATCCGGAAAAATCATACAAAAGCAAAGCTCGTCTTTTTTCTTGTGCTTACAGCAGTGCTTCTGTTTGTAGCGGCATTTGCAAAATATCTCTGCCCTTATGATCCTTATGCCCAGGATCTGGCACTTGCTCAGAAACCGCCGGGACCGGAGCATCTGCTCGGGACAGACCGTTATGGAAGAGATATGCTTTCCCGTGTGATCATAGGAAGTACGACCAGTATTTATGCAACACTGCTCCTGGTTGCGGTGAGCACGGTGGTGGGAACGGCTATTGGTATTTTCTGTGGCTGGAAGGGCGGCAAAGCCGATACCGTTCTGATGCGTATCTCCGATCTGTTCCTGGCTTTTCCGGGACTGGTATTTGCCCTGGCAGTAGCAGGTGTTCTGGGAGGCGGTATCCAAAATGCCATTATTGCTCTGGCGGTGATCAGCTGGCCGAAGTTTGCAAGACTTGCCAGAGGGCTTACCCTGACTCAGAAGGACTCTGCATATCTTATGGCGGCAAAGCTTTCCGGGAGCAGTACAGGAAAGCTTCTGCTCAAACATATCCTTCCAAATATTGCAGGCCCCATACTTGTTACGTCAGTTCTTGATATTGGAACCATGATGATGGAGCTGGCAGGACTTTCCTTTCTCGGACTTGGTGTAAAGCCTCCAATGGCAGAATGGGGAAGTATGATCAACGATGGAAGAAGTATGCTGCAGATTTCACCGTGGATGGTACTTGCGCCGGGAATGGCGATTTTTATTACGGTAATGATCTTTAATCTTCTGGGAGATACGATCCGGGATTATATGGATCCGAAGGAACGAAACAGGAGAAAAGGATAACAGGCACTTATAAATAAATATAACACAGAAAGTGAGAGCGGAGATTATGAAGAAAAAGATTCTGGCAGCAGTGCTTGCAGCGGCAATGGTCATGAGCATGACGGGAGTTCCGGCAGCAGCAAAAAGCAAAGAAAAGAGTGAAGGAACTACCTTTGTTTACGGAACTACCGGATACAGTGAAGAAATGGGAGATGCAGGATTAAACCCTCACGACAATTATTCCGGATGGAGCTGTCTGCGTTATGGTGTAGGAGAAACATTGTTTAAGTACAATGACAACATGGAGGTAGAGCCATGGCTTGCTACAGACTATGAATTTACAGACGATAATACAGTAAAGATCACCCTTCGTGACGGTGTGAAATTTTCCAGCGGAAGAACCATGGACGGAGAAGCGTTAAAGGAATGTCTGGAAGATCTGATCGCAAACCATGACCGTGCACCTTACGATATGAAGATCGATAAGATCGAAGCAGATGGAATGACAGTAACGATCCATACTTCCGAACCATGTCCGGCACTGATCAATTATCTCGGTGATCCATATGGTGCTATCATTGATATGGATTATGGCGTACAGGGAGAGGGCGGCTCTGCAAATGTGGCAGGAACAGGCCCTTATGTTGCAACAGAGGTATCTCCAACAGAGATCAAGCTGGTAAAAAATGAGGATTACTGGGGCGGAGATGTAAAGGTAGACAACGTTATCGTAAAATCCTTCTCAGACGGAAGTGCCCTGACAGCAGCATTACAGACAGGCGATATACAGGGAACCTATGGACTTCAGTATGATAACTATGCGCTTTTTGACGGAAATCCGGACTATCAGATCAGCTCTGTAGCAACAAGCCGATGTTTCTTCGGACAGTTTAATATGAAGTCTGAACTGATGCAGGATCAGAATGTGAGAAAAGCCATTGAGATGGGAATCGATAAGGACGGCTTCTGCAGTGTGATCATGGAGGGACGAGGTGTTCCGGCAGTGGGAGCTTTCCCAAGCAGCTTTTCCTATGGAAACGATGCGGTGAAAGCACCGTCCTATGATCCGGAAGAGGCGAAAAAGCTTCTGGAAGAATCCGGATGGACAGATACGGATGGAGATGGCTATGCAGATAAGGACGGAAAGAAGCTGTCCATCACATGGCTGACCTATCCAACCCGTCTGGAACAGCCTAAGCTTGCAGAATATGCACAGTCCACTTTAAAGGACATTGGAATTGAGGTCAATGTTAACAATACAGCAGACCATGCGACATATGCGAAGAACGGAGAATTTGATGTATATGTAAGTTCGCTTACAACTGCACCTACCGGTGATCCGGAGTATTTTTTCACAAGTACGGTTGTATCTGACGCTGCCAAGAATTATGGTAAATACAGCAATGCTGCGCTGGATGATATCGTAACGAAGATGCATGAGACTTTTGATACTGATGAGAGAAGTAAACTTGCCATTGAAGCACAGCAGACGATCCTGGATGATGATGCGTATTTCTTTGTTTCCCATCTGAATATGGGGCTTGTATCGAAGGCAAATGTGTCAGGGCTGGCTGCGCATCCCTGCGATTATTATGAGATCACGGCGGATCTGGAAGTGAAATAATGACAGGGACAGAAGAATGTGAGCCCAAACGAAGATAAATGTACAGCAGAATGTAATATAAATGTCTGCGGTATCTGTCGGGAAAAAACGAGGAGTTAAGATGGAACCATTGTTGAAATTTGAACATGTAACGATCTGCTATAATGGAGAAAACGTTGTACAGGATATAAATCTGGAACTGAACAGGGGAGAGATCCTGGGAGTGGTAGGAGAGTCCGGAAGCGGAAAAAGCACCATCATCAAGGCAGTCATGGGACTTCTGGGAAACGAAGGCATGGTGACAGAAGGAGATATCTGGTACAAAGGAAAAAATGTAGTGGATATGCAGGAAAAAGAACTCCGCACACTTCTGGGACCGGAGATCGCCATGATCTTTCAGGATTCAGGAGCAGCTCTTTGCCCCATCCGTACCGTAGGTGACCAGATTTATGAAAGTCTCCGTGAACACGAAAAGATCAGCCGCCATGAATGCGACAGACGTGCGTTGGAAATGATGGCGAAGATCGGGCTCAAAGATGGAGGGCGTGTTTTAAAGAGCTATCCTTTTGAACTGTCCGGTGGTATGAACCAGCGGGTGGGAATCTGCATTTCCATGCTGCAGAATCCATCACTTCTTCTGGCAGATGAGCCTACCAGCGCGTTGGATGTAACAGTACAGAAACAGGTGGTTGAGGAAATGCTGCTGATGCGCCGGGAGTATGAAACAGCCATGGTTGTTGTCACACACAACATCGGCGTAGTAGAAAAAATGGCAGATCAGGTTCTGGTACTGAAAAACGGAAAGGTGAGGGAATACGGAAAAACAGCTCAGGTTCTGACAGCTCCGGAGGATCCCTATACAAAAGAGCTTATGAGTTCGGTACCTCGTCTGAAACGTACAGGCACCGGAAATGGAGGCAGATGATGGCAGAAAAAATCCTGGAAGTGCAGAATCTGAAAAAGACATTTTTATCCGGGAAAAAATCCTTCACGGCTGTGGAAGATGTGAGCTTTTTTCTGAACGCGGGAGAAGTTCTTGGTATCGTGGGCGAATCCGGTTCCGGAAAAAGTACAGTGGCAAAAATGATCACGCATCTAACGGATATTACAGATGGAAAGATTTTTTTCCTGGGAAAAGATATCACACATGCGAAGGGAAAAGCTCTCCGGGAAACTTACCGGGAACTTCAGATGGTCTTCCAGACACCGGCAGGATCCTTTGATCCCAGGTGCACCATTGGGGACGGAATCGGGGAAAGTCTCCGGAATATGGGGATAAGTAAGAAGGAAACCAGGAACCGTGTGGAAAAACTTCTTCTTACCTGCGGCCTGACTCCGGAATATGCAGACCGTTATCCTCATCAGGTCAGCGGAGGGGAGTGCCAGAGAGCGGCCATTGCCAGAGCCCTGGCTGTAGAACCCAAAGTTCTGATCTGTGATGAGGCAACCAGTGCCCTGGATGTGACGGTACAGAAACAGATCATGGAGCTTCTCATGAAGCTTAAAAAAGAAAAACAGCTGTCCTTCCTTTTTATCTGCCACGACCTGGCCCTTATTCAGATGTTCTGCGACCGGGTGATCGTGATGCATGACGGACATGTGGAAGAAGAAGGAACACCGGAAGAGATCATTGAAAATCCGAAGACGGAGTATACGAAGCGGCTGATCGAGTCAGTGCTGTGATGCCGCATACAAAGACGAAAGAATGAAGCCCTCAGTAGTGCGAATACTGAGGGCTTTTTTGTATGTTACACGTTGACGCAGTTTCCCTCACCCGATATAATTAAAAAAGAATCAAAACCGGATGAAAACGGAATAAATAATATAGAGGAGACCACAAAAAATGGCAGAAAATTTACAGATCAGACTTGCAGATCCAAAGGAGGCAGACCGTCTGGCAGAAATCGAGGCAATCTGTTTCCCGCCTGCGGAGGCAGCAAGTCATGAGGACGTTGTGAACCGTATGGGAGCATTCCCGGAGAATTTTGTAGTAGCAGTAAAGGACGATCAGATTGTAGGATTTATCAACGGAGGAACTACAGATAAACCGGTACTTCCGGATGAGTTTTATCATGATATCACCCTTCACAAAAAAGACGGAGAGATCCAGACCGTATTCGGGCTGAATGTGATCCCGGAATACCGTCATCAGGGGATTGCAGGAGAACTTGTGGAATACTTCAAGGATCTTGCGAAAGAACGTGGAAAAAAAGCTCTGATCCTTACCTGCAAGGAACATATGATCCCATTTTATGAGAGTCATGGAATGAAGAAACTGGGAGTTGCAGATTCCTGCCATGGTGGAGCAACCTGGTATGATATGCAGATCTGGTTCTGAGAAATAATGACAGGAACAGAAGAAAAAAAGACAGCTGAATAAGAAACCAGAGGAAAAATAAATGAGAATACGAATGTACAATGTAGGATTCGGGGACTGTTTCTGCATTCGTGACAGAAAAAGCAGCCTGCTTGTGGATTTCGGGGCAGCCAACAGCAAGATCGAGGGACGGCCGCGAAGAGAAGTCTTTGACGTGATCATTTCAGATCTTACCACCATCCGCAAAAAAAATCTGCTTCTGACACATTTTCATCCAGATCATGTTTCCGGACTTCTTTATATGATGCGTTATCGAAGAGATGCCTACGAATTTGAAAAAATCTATCTTCCGGATGTGTTTTCCGGTCCGGAAATGAAATACACACTGGCACTTCTGCTCCTTGCGGATGTGACAAAAAAAGCCAGCCTTCCGGGAAGACGTGTCAGCCTTTTTGCCCTTGCAGAAGCTCTTTGCGTCAGAAGGGTAAAGATCGACCTTTTATCCAGAGGCTCAGAGTTTGAGGGAAAATATACAGCGCTCTGGCCGGATCTCAGGGAAGTCAGCCGGGAAACGGAGGACGTATTTAATTCCCTGATCGAGAATCATGAAAATGCAATGACCGAGCTTGTGAACATTGCGGAGGAGGTACGTCAGCTGTTCCTGTCCATGACAGAGGAGATGCCGGAAGCAGAGCAGAAATCTGCTCCACTGTCTGAGGCATCTTTGGTGGAAGAGGATACAGAGGGATCCGAGCGCTCTTTGACAGGACAGACAGAGCCTGGTGGGGAAAACGAAGGATATACGCAGGAGAAGCTGGAGCTTATAATGGAAGATACAGGCGCAGCAGCTGAGGATACAGCAGAGGTTCCGGAAGAAGCCGAAAAAGAGAGAGCACGTCGCCTTAAACCGGAAAAGCTGGAAAAGAAATTCCGTGAATTACAGGCAACAGAAGAATTTCAGGCACTTCTGGAAAGTGCGGAAAAACAGGGTCATTCCCTGCGTCAGTTCCGCCATAAGATCAGCCTGGCATTCCAGAACACCATTGACGGCGAGCTGAACCTTCTGTTCACAGGAGATGTGCAGCCGCAGTATCTGAAGATGATCGCAGAAAATTATGACGGAAAGATCCAGCTTCACGAACATTACTGGTGCATCAAGGTACCTCATCATGGAACAGAATCTCATTTCTTCGATTTCAGCGGTTTTTCCCCGGAAAACATGATGATCCCCAACGGGGCGTACTACGATAACAGCAAGAAGAAATCCAAGAACCAGAGAACTTCCATGCAGTATGGCGGCCTGTTTTATATTAATGATGCTCATATGTACTGTTCCAACTGTGACTGCTGCGACAGTTATGAAAATGGATGTTCCTGCAGAGAGTACGATGTAATTTCACCATCATATTATAAAGATATCTGATCTGTAAAAAAAAGGGGGCACACTAGGTGTCACATATTGAAAGAATTGTGTAAATGTAATAAAATTTTTGGAAAAGAAAAGATTTATCGCAATACCAGATAAATTCAAACAAATTGGACAATTAAGATCTAATATCAATCCAGAGGAAGGAGCGGGAATGTATGTATTGCGGAAGATGCGGTGCAGAAATAAAAGATAAAACAGCCAGATTCTGCGACAACTGCGGGGCGCCGCTGGAAACGGGCGGCGGTCAGAATGACTATGGTAGTGAAGATACATATAATGGAAGAGGTAATCGCAGAAACGGTACTTACAGTGGAACGGGTACCTATAATGATGGCGGAAATGGGACATACGGAACTTATGATCAGCCGTATAATAACGGAGGAAACGGAACCTATAACCGCTCACATAATAACAGAGGAAACGGAACTTATAATGGGACTTACAACAGGCGCACCGGTCAGAACCAGCAGGATGACAATCTGATCTGGGATGACGGACTGCCGGAAGTACCAGATAACAGAGGAAACAAGGACGATCAGAAAAAATGGCTTATCAGTATTGGATGTACAGTTGGAATCCTCGTGATAACAGTTGTCGTACTTGCTCTTCTCCTCGGAAAAAATTCCGGAGGAAGCGCCTCGGATATTGTAGTGAATATCACACAGGCACCAAAGGCTGAAACCTCACAGAACAGCACCAAAACAGCAAAAGCTGATACAGAAGAGAAACAGAATACAACAGCATCCAATCAGTCCACAACAAAAAACAGCAGTACACAGAAAAGTGTAAAAATTGCGACACCTACACCGTCAGCTGCAACAGATGCACAGGAGCTGCAGATCACAAATGAGCAGAAACCCCAGAGCTCATCTGCACAGAAAAAACAGTCAACGGTGCAGCCATCAAAAAAAAGTACACAGAAAAACACACAGTCTGCGAATACACAAAGTCAGCAGTCCCAGCAGACACAGCAGTCTGCTTCCCAGAGCCAGGCAGATAAAGATCTGGAGGCACTTCGAAATGCGCCGGTACAGGAATATACCATGCCGGAAGAAAGCACAAACAGCAGTACACAGAGTTCTCAGAACTCTACAGCAGGTACAACATCCGGATCTTCTTCAACGGCAACAACTGCAGGCTCAGGAGATTATATTTTTCCGGAGAGCAATTCCGCATATCTGACCAGGGATCAGCTGGAAGGCCTTTCCAAAGACCAGCTGGCGTATGCAAGAAATGAGATTTACGCGAGACATGGAAGAAGATTCCAAGACCAGATGTTCCAGGATTATTTCAATGCGAAATCATGGTATGTACCGCAATACGATCCAGACCAGTTCGATGCCATGCAGGATACGATCTTTAATGAATATGAAAAAGCAAACGCCAAGTTGATCCTTGAGGTAGAACAGGAACATGGATACACATACTGATCCGGTGAAAATGAGGTGATATTATGCTTTCAGAAGAGATGACAGGACGTCTTGTCAATGAGATCCGGCGTTTTCTTATAGCAGATGCGGCGACTTTGAGTAAGGCAAACGATGAACAGCTGCGAAGAAGAATTGCGGATATTGTAGACCATAAGCTGGTGAATTACAGGATAAGCCCTCAGGAGCGCTCCAGGATCGTACGTCTGGTATTCAGTTCCATCCGTGGAATGGGAATCCTGGATGAGATCCTTGCAGATGACAGTATTACAGAGATCATGATCAACGGACCATTCCACATTTTTGTGGAGCGTGCAGGAAGACTGGAAGCTCTGAACAAAAAATTTGCCAGCGAAAATGAGCTGAGAAATATCATTCAAAAGATGGTAGGGTCTGTTGGAAAAGAGGTCAATGAAGCCAATCCGATCGTAGATACACGACTGGCAGACGGCTCCCGTGTAAACGTGGTCCTGCCGCCGCTTTCCCTGTCGGGCCCCATTGTGACCATCCGAAAGTTTTCCAGAACTCCGATGACGGTAGACCAGCTTTTGAAATATGGTTCCATTACACCGGAAGCAGCGGATTTTCTGGGAAAACTGGTAAGAGCCAAGTATAATATCTTTATCAGTGGGGGTACAGGCTCCGGAAAAACAACGTTTCTCAACGCCATGTCGAATTTCATTCCACGGGATGAACGTATCATAACGATCGAGGACTCTGCGGAGCTTCAGATCGCAAATATTGATAATATCGTAAGTCTGGAAACAAGAAATGCCAACACTTCCGGAAAAGGTGAGGTAACCATCCGTGATCTTATCAAATCCGCACTGCGAATGCGACCGGAGAGGATCATTGTTGGAGAGGTTCGAGGCGCGGAAGCACTGGATATGCTGCAGGCAATTATATGTACTATATAATAATTATATATATAACGTATATAAGGATGGAAAATATA
>OHYU01000497.1_pt1 | contig 20108 bp, 18 predicted proteins | sample 1580331 | NCBI WGS metagenome assembly OHYU01 (sample SAMEA3882519, study PRJEB24775) | human gut metagenome | biome: human-associated habitat; feature: intestine environment; material: feces | place: Netherlands | collected 2009/2010
GGCGATGAGTAATTAGAGAGTATGTATAATGCTGTAACCGAAAACCTACTGCCAAAGAATGGTTTAAACTCAGGGAATGTATGATCTAACACATTTGTGATTTTAATAAGATAGAAAGAACGCTGTCGGATAAGTTTATCGCGTAAACGAGTTAATGACTTTAAAGAGTAAGCGTGGTAAAATCCTTTTGAATGGGGTTTGTATTCAACAGTCATTAACCAACGAGCTATTGATTCGCAGTCAACAGAGTCGGTTTTTGTACGCCTAAGTGTTTTTGATTTCTTGTATTCACTGATGAGAACAGGATTTACTTCCATGAAGGTTAGGAGAGAATTTTCAAGGAAGAGTTCAAGATTGAGAGCATAATGGGCAGTTGATTCAAACCCTATTCTTATGTCTGCAGGATTTGCGAGAGAATGAATGATTGTAAGCAGTTCATTAAAGCCGGCTTTATTGTTTTTGATTGTGACTTTAGAAACTACTTTTTGATCAGCTGCAGAAATGATGCAGCAATCATGTTTGTACTTGGAAATATCAATTCCAATAAAGTACATTGACATAGGTTTATACCTCCTGATAAATATTTTGAGCACTGCTGTCTTCCACAGAGAATTCGGCTGTGTAATCACGTAAATAAAAACGTCGATGCGTTAACAAACTGATTAACAGTAATAGACGAAAAGCTGTGGTCTGAGTCACCTCATACCAGTCAAAGCTGTAAAGTTATAGATACAGATCCACAGTGCCTTTTCAAAATATATCAGAGATGGAAATAAATACCCAGTGTTAACTGGGAGAAAGGAAAAATCCAATTACCATCTAAGATAATTGGATTATACGTAGAGACATGGATACAAAAAAGATTGGAGCTTTTTTAAAGCAATGTCGTAAAGAAAAGAATCTTACGCAAGAGCAGCTTGCCGAGAAGTTTGAGGTATCTGCAAGAACAGTTTCCAGATGGGAAACAGGAATAAATATGCCAGATCTCAGTGTACTTGTTCAACTTGCTGAATATTACGATGTTGAGATGAGAGAGCTCCTGGATGGAGAAAGGAGCCAGACTATGAATAAAGAGATGAAAGAAACACTGGACAAAGTTGCGGTGTATGAAGGATGGGTGAAACAAAAAGCATTAAAGGCTGGAAATCTTGCATTTGCATCAATGTTTGTGATTAGTGTGTTAGCGATTATTATTCAGATGTTATTAACTGTGGATATTCGCTTGGTTTTAGGAGAGACAGCAACTGCTTTGGTAGGAGGAATCCTGTACGCCTCTATTATGGTGTACAATGGAATATGGGATAAATGTTTGCCCCAAAATACTACTGTATGGAGGGATTTTCTTACCAGCGTATTATGTTCAGGAATTTTTGCTTTCCTCTATGGCGTATGCTTGTTAAGAATGGGAGCTACAGAAACACAGATAACACGATTAGCATTGGGATTTCTGATTGGTATTACTATTGTGGCATTTATTAATCGAAAAAGAAACCAGAATTCGTCAAATGTTCAGGAGAAAAAGGAAACTTCCCTATCTAAGGTAGAATGGACAAAAATTTATAATGCACAGAATATAGTAGAGACAGAACAACTTGTAGAAATGTTAAAGCAAAATGGAATAGCAGCTTTTTCACAGGAAGCAGGTGCGAATGTTGCAATGCATGGGGCACCTGGATTTGGAATATATGGTGTGGATATATTCGTGAAAACCGATGATGCAGAGAAGGCAGTACAGCTGATTAAGGAGATTAATAACCAAGAGAATGAAGAAAATTTTTGACATTTTCACACATGCGTGCTAATATGATTATAGAAAAAGAGTGCTACCGATAGACGGTTAGTCCGATATATGTTTTGACAAAAATTGCCGCTTAGTTTACCAGACCAGGGCGGCTATTTTTGTGGTTTATTATTATCCTTGCCAAAGGTATATCCAAGACCAAAGCAGGTTAAGCCGAAGCTCACTACTGCTATAAAATCAACAATACTCATGGCTTAGCCCTCCTTTCCAGTGGATTCTCTTTCGAGTTTCTATGTAATCAGAGGGTCACAGGTCTCCGTTTCACTTCGGTCGTTGCAAAACGAGTGCCACTGGCACTCTGCAACCCTCTGGAGAAGGACTAACCGTTTACCGTTATGGTAGCACCCATGTTCTGATTATAACCGTCTGAAACTGTCGGCGCAATATGAAGTTGACAGATGAGAGTAGGGCAACTGTAGAAAAGAATCTTTTCGACCAGGGATTCCGGTGCCAAAACGGTGCCAAGAAATCAGGCAAATAAAAATAGATGGTGCAAATCAGCCGTTTTTCACTGTATTTTGGATAGAAAACCATAAAAAATATGAGGTAAAACGGGATTAAAGTATCGCGAGGGTGGACGTACTGTAGGATCAGGACGTGTTGCTACAGTTATCGAGTAATCCTTAATTAGTATAACATCCTAATTTAATATATATTGAGTACCGCAAGGTACATTGTGTCCAAACGTAAGATACCCCGGAACCGTAAGGTTTCCGGGGTATTTTTACGAAAAATATTCATAAAATTTCTGTTTTATGGATTCAAGAAATACCAGAATTCATGCCCCTGGCATACGATATATCTTTCCAGCCATTCATTAAAAGGGATATTAAAACGATCAGTATCTGGAGCTGGATAGCATAGGTAATCGTCTCTGCCTTCTGATACAGCCTGAAGATCCATGGTTATATCGCCGATGTCCTGTAAGCAAAGAACAGGAAGATGATATGTAAACTCCGGATCAGATAAAATAGGCGTACTATTCCAAGATTCCTTTTCTTTGAGCGCTCTTTTTAAAGAATAAATGGTACAGCTGACTAAAGAACTGCCTTCCTCTCCGCAAAAAAGTTCCATGCCATTTGAGCAGGATAAAAAAGCTTTGTATGAGGCAGGAAGTTTCATATTGGGAAAATATTTTTCAAACAGCTGAAATTCTTCAGGTGTTACAGGAGGGTTAAATTTATGAGTTACTTTTATAGGTTCATCGCCTAAATGCCACTGATAGACCCATCCATTATTTTCCATTTCATATTTTAGATTGTTGAAAATTCTGTAGATTGCACGGATGTCTTCCATTACATATATGCTCCTTGATCGATGTGATATTGTAAAGATTCATATGTCTGCTTTATTTGATAACGGAGAGTAATTATAGCATGCTTAAAAGTTTTTTCAATGCTTTTTTGTGCAGAATTTACCAAAATCCTCTCGACTTTATACCACGTTAATGCTATACTTATACAGTTGTTTAACGTTTTAAAGCAAAAAATAAAAGTGAAAATACAGGAAAGAAGATAGAAAATGAAGATCGTTGTATGTATGAAGCAGGTACCGGCAACTTCCAAGGTTGATATCGATCCGGAAACCGGTGCCATGAAACGAATGTCCGGTGAGACAAGGACTAATCCATATGATCTGTTTGCATTGGAAACAGCCCTTGCGATCCGGGAAAAAACAGGCGGAACTGTAACCGTTCTTACTATGGGACCGCCTCAGGCGGAAGAGATGATCCGGGATGCTTATACCATGGGTGCTGATGAGGGCGTGATTCTTTCAGACCGAAAATTTGCGGGAGCGGATGTTCTGGCAACCTCTTATGCGTTAGCACAGGGAATCCAGGTGATCGGCGGTGCAGATCTGATCATCTGCGGAAGACAGACCACAGATGGTGACACAGCCCAGGTTGGTCCGGCCATTGCAGAGCATCTGACCATCCCACATGCTGCATGGGTAGCTGAGATCATGGACGTCAATGAAAAAAGCATTCAGGTCCGTCAGGATCTTGTCAGTGTTTCTCAGGTTTCCGAGATTCCGTATCCATGTCTGCTGACTATTGATAAGGATACCTGCGTGCCACGTCTGCCATCCTATTTGTTAAAGAAGGCAACTGCAGACCGTCCGGTACGGATCTTAAGCTTTGAAGATATGCCGGATCAGGATCTGAGCCGTTACGGACTGATCGGTTCCCCCACCTCTGTGGAAAAAATGTTTGCGCCGGAGGAAAGTGAAAAACAGGTTTATCTGGAAGGAACTGCAAAGGAAAAGGCAGACAAGCTTGTTGCTCTCCTGACCGGAAAGAAGATCATATAGGGGGAAGCGGAACATGGAATTTTTAAAATTTGATATAAACAAATGCGTACTCTGCGGAGTATGCGTGGAGAAATGTCCTTTTGGGGCCCTCACCATAGAGGGAAATGGAATTGTTGTAGGCGATGCCTGTCGTATGTGTGGGCTTTGTGTTCGTAACTGCCCGGAGAAAGCTATCCGGTTTGAGCAGAAGGCGAAATCCTTTGACAAGGATAAATGGAAAAACTTTCTTATCTATGTGGAGCAGGAGAGAGGAGAGATCCATCCGGTTACCTTTGAGCTGATCGGAGAAGCAAGAAAGATGGCTGTCAAAGTCGGTTATCAGGTTAACTGTGTGATCGTCGGAGGAAAAGGAACAAAGGAAAATGCGGAAAAGCTTCTGCCGTATGGCGCAGACAATGTATACGTATATGAGCATGAAGGCTTCGAAGGCTTCCGCGCAGACTGTTATACAGACGCAGTTGCAGACTGTATCGCAGCAAACAAACCAAGCTCTGTGCTGATCGGAGCTACTGCGCTGGGGCGTTCCCTTGCACCGAGGCTTTCCACCAGATTCCATACGGGACTGACTGCAGACTGCACAACTCTGGATATCCGTTCCAACACCGATATGATCCAGATCAGACCGGCTTTCGGCGGAAATATCATGGCTCAGATCGGCATCACCAAATCACGGCCACAGTTTGCCACGGTCCGTTATAAGGTTATGGACAAGGCAGAAAAAATAAAAAACCCGCATGGTCAGGTGGTCGTATGTCCGGTAAATGAAAAAATGGCAGATTCCAGGATCAAGATTCTGTCATCCAGGGTCATTGATAAGGTAAAGAGCCTTGAGGAAGAGGATGTTCTGGTAGTAGCAGGCCGTGGTGTCCGGAATGAAAAGGATGTGGAAATGTGCCGGGAACTGGCAGATGCCCTTGGCGGACAGCTTGCCTTCACCCGCCCTATGGTAGAAAACGGATTCGGAGATGTTGCACATCAGATCGGACTTTCCGGAAGAACTGTCCGTCCGAAGCTGATCATCACTTGCGGCGTATCCGGTGCTATCCAGTTTACCTCCTGCATGACAGGATCTGACTGTATCGTAGCGATCAACAATGATTCGGAGGCACAGATCTTTAATGTTGCAGATTACTGCATCGTGGATGATCTGTATCAGGTTGTACCGGAGCTGACAGAACTGATAAAGAATCGGAAGGAGGATTAAGTCATGGCATATCCCTATAAAAAAATGACTTCAGAAGATTTTGACTACATCCGTTCTGTGACTGCTTCAGATCGTGTATGGGTCGGCGACGAGATCGCAAAAGAATATTATCGTGATGAGATGCCGGAGTACGGAGTTTTTCCTCCGGAGCTTTATGTGGAGGTTTTAAATAAAGAAGAGATCTCAGCCATCATGGCTTACGCATATAAAGAAAATATCCCGGTGGTATGCCGTGGCGCAGGAACCGGACTTGCAGGCGGAGCAACCTGTAAATATGGTGGAATTATGCTTTCTGTGATGCGCATGAACAAGATCTTTCCGATCGACAGAAAGAACCAGACCATCACAGCGGAGCCGGGAGCACTTCTCATCGATATCCAGGCAGCCGCTGCAGCAGGAGGACTTTTTTATCCGCCGGATCCGGGCGAAAAAACAGCTTCCATCGGCGGCAATGTTATCACAAATGCCGGTGGTATGAAGGCGGTACGATATGGACTGACCAGGGATTTCGTCCGCTGTATCGAGGCAGTTATGCCGGATGGTTCCATCATGAATTTTTCATCCAACGTTGTGAAGAACACAACGGGATATGATGTAAAAGATCTGGTGATCGGCTCAGAGGGAACCTTATGTATCCTGACTCAGGTAACGCTGAAGCTTCTTCCCGCACCGACCTGCACCTGTACCCTTGTAATGCCGTTCAGGAGTCTTGAGGAATGTGCAGACATGGTCCCGAAGGTTCTGGAGTTGCCGTTTGTGCCAACAGCCATCGAGTTTCTGGAAAGAGAACTGATTGATATCGTAGAACGTAATCTAAACAAAATGTTCCCGGTAAAACAGGGCGAAGCAGTTCTGATCGTTATGTATGATGCTTCCAGTAAGCAGGAGCTGGACAGCGCAGTAGAGGCAGCAGCGGAAGCAGCCCTGGCAAACGGAGCCCTGGACTGCTGTATCGCAGGCACACCGGAGCGTGCCGGAGCCGTATGGAGTGTCCGGGGCGGGATCCTGGAAGGAATGAAAGCAGATTCTGTCGCACAGGAGGAGTGTGACGTGGTTGTTCCGCGTGCAAGGATCGCAGAGTATGTAAAAGCAGCCAAAAAGATCGCAAGTGCACATGGCATCCGTGTAGAGCCCTGCGGACATTGCGGAGACGGAAATATCCATACAGAGATGCTCCGTGGACCGGAAATGAGTGACCAGGAGTGGAAGGAAGCCACTCACGCAAGTCTGGTAGAGCTTTATGCACTGTCCAAGGAACTGGGCGGACAGCTTTCCGGTGAGCATGGCATCGGAAACGGACGTCTGGAATTTCTGGAAGAATTTGCGGGACCGAGAATGATCGCTCTTTATAAAGCCATCAAGCTGGCTTTCGATGATAAACTGATCCTGAATCCGGGAAAAGTCATCGAATATAATAAATAAAAAATGGGGGAAAGAGAGATGAGTCAGAATAAATCATTACAAAGTAAAATGCCTCTGGCTATGGGACTTGCGTTCGTCGCATTTACCACACAGTTCGGAGGCGGATTCGCATCAGGAGCGCAGATCTATCAGTACTTTATCAACTACGGTATCTGGTGTCTGATCCTGCCGGCAGTGACACAGGGATTGTATGCACTGTTTTTCTGGTATGGAATGCGCTACGCATACAAACACAAAACCTACGATTACAGAAGCTTTTCCGACAGTCTTTACGGAAAAACAAAACCGGTTATGTCCAATCTCTATGAGATCTGTTACCTGATCATGATCGGAACTGCATCAGCAGCAGCCTTTGCAACCGGCGGTTCCACACTGCAGACACTGTTCGGGATCCCATACTGGCTCTGTACACTGATCATTGCAGCATTTATCTTTGTGATCGCGCTTTTCGGAACCAATGTCGTAAGAAAATGTGCTTCTACATTAAGTGTGCTGATCATCATCGGTCTTGTACTGGTACTTGTTCCGAATATCATTGCACAGTGGGGAGATATCACAGCTTCCATCCATACTATGTCCTCCGGAGAAATGACTGTACTTTCCTCCGAGAGCGGAGCCTTTGGACCGGCTCTCTATTCAGCAGTCCTTTATTTCTTCTTCCAGCTGGCATCTGTTTCTGTTATGTACCAGCACATGGAGGATGTAACGGACGAAAAACAGATCAACAAAGCAGCGATCTGGATGTTTGTATGCAACTTCTGTGCAATGGAGCTTTCCATCCTCGGACTTCTTGCCATTGCATATGTAAGTGAACTGGCATCTGCATCGGTACCGATGCTGGGGCTGGTCCAGAACGGTGTAGGTGCCAGTATCCTGACACCGATCATTTCTCTGCTGATCATCCTTGGAGCTATCTCCACAGCAGTAAATATAATCTCCGGTATTGTGACCCGCTGTGTAAATGCAGTGGAGCGCCGTATGGACCGCTCGGCAAAAAAAGCGCAGGGACACCTTGGAAGAAATGCAGTTTTTACAGCGATCTTTACATTCCTGGCATTTGCCATTGCACAGTTCGGTCTGATGACAGTTGTTAAAAAGGGATATGCATACCTTGGATATGCGGCGTTTATTACATTGTTTGTACCGTTTGTTGTACATGCCGTTGCGACAAAGGGAAAAGAGATCTGAAGAATAAAAAGCTGAACAGAAAATCCCCCGTTGATCCGTATGGCAGGATCATCAGGGGATTTTGTCAAAGTTCACAAAAATATTATAAATATTTTATTAAATATTCCAGATAGACAACATATATTTTTTCTGATATTATTACGTACAGTTATTAAATAGTTACGAATCAGAAGGATTGTTACTGAAATATTTATTTATCGTCAGGCAAGACCTTATAGTAGTATAGGAATAGGTTTTCTATATACTGTAATGGTCTTTTTTTATTTGTCTGGCAGCGGGGGAACAGGAATATGGTTATCTATAAGATTTTGAATAATAATCTGATACTGTCCAGGGATGGACAGGGACATGAAGTTATTGTAAAGGGCTGCGGAATTGCCTTTCAGAAAAAGAAAGGACAGCAAGTGGAGGAGTCCAGGATCGAGAAGATCTTTACTGCGGAAAATGCCCAGATCAGCAAGGAGATACAGGGTTATCTGACTGCTATTCCGGAAAAATATCTGGATTTTGTGGAAGCTTTTGTAAATGAAGTGAAGGAGAAAGAGGGGATGAAATTAAATGACAGTATTTATTTTTCCCTTAGCGACCATATCATGGGTGCGATCTCCAGACTTGAAAACGGGATCCGCCTTCAGAATATGCTGCTTCTGGATATCAAGCAGCTTTATCATAAGGAATATGAGATCGGCTTGGAATTACTGAAAAAGGTAAATGAGATGTTCGAGGTAGATCTTTCTGCAGATGAAGCAGGATTTTTTGCATTGCATTTTGTGAATGCGGAAGATGGCGGCAAGACGGACAGCTATCAGATTTCCATTATCGTACATCAGATCCTGGACATCGTGGAGAAGTATTATGACAATATGGAATTTCAGGAGGATAATCTGTATTATCAGCGGTTTCTCACGCATCTGAAATATTTTGCCCAGAGATTCCTTCATAAAGAGCTTCACTATGATGAGAATCAGGAGCTTTTCAAGATCATCAAGGAGCAGTACAGAGAAGCTTACGGCTGTGTAAAAATGATCTATCTTATGATGGAAGAGGAATATAAATACGCTATGACTGAGGATGAAATGCTGTATCTGACGATTCATATCCAGAAGATCACAGAAGACCATAAACGTTTGAAAAATCTGTAAAAAGAGATTGTTTTATAAATTAGGTGTTAATGGATTGTTACTGAAATACGTGCAATGTACGTATCTTTTCAGGCAAGACCTTTAATATAAATTTCAATATTTATTATTAAAGGAGGTCCCCAAATGAAAAAGGACTATGCAAAAACTGCAGACACACTGATTGCAGCGCTGGGCGGAAAAGAGAATATCACCCGTCTGTTCCACTGCATGACAAGGCTTCGTTTCTATGTGAAAGACAGATCGAAGATCAACGAGAAAGAGATCTTAAAGCTTTCTGAGATCTCCGGCGTTAACTGGCATGAAGATCAGTTCCAGGTTATCGCAGGAAACGAAGTAAACGCTGTTTACAAGGCATTGGAAGACAAAGGCGTTCCTACCGATGATGCACCGGCAGCGAACTCTGACAGCTCAAAGAGTGTTGTTTCAAAAGTTATCGATGCCATCACCGGATGTATGACCCCGATGATCCCTGCCCTGACTGCAGCCGGTATGATCAAAGTTGTACTTACCCTGCTGACAACTTTTCATCTGGTATCAGAAACAAGCAGTACCTACCAGGTGATCAGTTTTATCGGAGATGTTACTTTCTACTTCATGCCGTTCCTGATCGCAGCAAATGCTGCCAAGGTTTTCCGCGTGAACCAGTCACTGGCGCTGTTTATTGCCGGTGTTTACTTAAGCCCTACCTTTGTAACTATGGTAGCTGGTGATGCGGCCATCACACTGTTTGGTCTGCCGATCACAAAAGCAACTTATTCTTATTCCGTTATTCCGGTTATCCTGATGGTATGGATCACACATTATATTGAGATTCTGGTTGATAAGATCACACCGAAAATGGTAAAACTGATCCTGAACCCGACACTGGTAATTCTGATCAGTGCACCGATCGCCCTGATCGTAGTTGGACCGCTCGGAACAATTATTGGTAACGGACTTGCGGTAGCCATCAACTTCCTGTCCGTAAAACTTGGTTTCATTATTGTAGGTATCCTTGCAGCAACCTTCCCGTTCATCGTTATGACCGGTATGCACCATGCGCTGACACCGATCGGACTGAATGCCATTGCAACCGGTGGTACCGATACACTGATCTTTGTATCTCAGGTATGCTCTAACCTTGCACAGTCCGGAGCTTCTCTTGCAGTAGCTGTAAGATCCAAGGACAGCAACATGAAACAGCTGGCAAGTGCAGCCGGTGTCTCCGCTCTTATGGGTATCACAGAGCCTGCTCTGTATGGTGTTACACTGAAACTGAAAAGACCGGTTGTAGCAGCTTCCATAGCAGCCGGAATCGGTGGTATCGTAGGAGGACTTCTTCAGGTTTCTCTTTACATTGCACAGAATTGTATCATGGCGATCCCGGCGTTTATCGGTGAGAAGGGATTAAGCAATCTGCTTTATGGAATCATTATGATCGTGGTATCTTTTGTAGCTGCTTTTGTTCTTACGCTTATCTTCGGATTTGAGGATGTAAAGGCTGAGACAGAGGATGAAGTACAGAACACAGATACAGAAAAACAGCCGGCACAGCAGAACGCTCCGCTTGTAGAGAAGATCGAGCTTTGTGCACCGGTAGCAGGAACTGTAAAAGCACTTTCCGATGTTCCGGATAAAACTTTTGCGGATAAGGTTTTAGGTGACGGAGCAGCAATCGTTCCATCAGAAGGAAAGGTTTATGCACCGGCAGATGGTACGGTGGCAAATATCATGGACAGCAAACATGGAATCATGTTTGTGACAGAAAGTGGAGCAGAAATTCTGATCCACATCGGACTTGATACTGTAAATTTAAATGGTAAATATTTTAAATCCCATGTTTCTGATGGAGATAAGGTAAAAAAAGGAAAGCTTCTTGTGGAATTCGATATGGATGCCATTAAGAAAGAAGGATATGATCTGATCACACCGGTTGTTGTGACCAATATTTCTGATTATATCAAAGCAGTATGCATGGAAAAAGAAGATGCAGCTGTAAATGCAGGAGATAAATTCCTGACTATTGTATAAGAATAACAACGAAACATCAGGCGGAGATAACAGATCCGCCTGATGTTTGTAAAAAGGAGAAAATTAAAATATGAAAAATTATAACCGTATGCCGGAAAACTTTCTCTGGGGCGGAGCAACCGCTGCAAACCAGTATGAAGGCGGTTGGGATGAGGATGGCAGAGGCCCGTCCATTGCAGATGTCCTAACAGGAGGAAGTGTGGATAAGGAACGTCGTCTTACACCGCCGGCACCGTTACCGGAAGAATTTTATCCCAATCACCAGGCGACTGATTTTTATCATCACTGGAAAGAGGATATTGCTCTTTTTGCAGAGATGGGATTTAAGGTATATCGTTTTTCTATTTCTTGGTCCAGAGTGTTCCCAAATGGGGATGAGGAAACTCCAAATGAGGAAGGCCTTAAGTTCTACGACAATGTGATCGATGAGTTGAGAAAATATAACATTGAGCCGCTGATAACGATCTCTCATTATGAGAATCCCCTTCATCTTTCTCTGGAGTATGGCGGATGGAAAAATCGTAAGATGATCGATTTCTATCTTCGATTTGCAAAGGTTTTATTTGAGAGATATAAAGGTAAGGTAAAATACTGGCTGACTTTTAATGAGATCAATATGCTGACGCAGGACTTTGGTGCGGTATTCTGTGCAGGAATGCTGGACCCGAAGGATGTATGTGAGCAGAGCCGTTATCAGGCAATGCATCACCAGCTGGTAGCAAGTGCACTTGCAGTTTCCATGGCTCATGAGATCGATCCGGAGTTTATGCTTGGCTGTATGCTTGCTTATCACAATGGTTATCCATATACCTGCCATCCGGATGATATCTTATATGCACAGCAGTTTGGGCAGATCCACAATTCCATTGCCGGTGATGTTCATGTAAGAGGATATTATCCGGGATTTGCAGCGAGATACTTTGAGGAGCACGGAATCCAGCTGGAGGTTCTTCAGGAGGATAAAGAGATCCTCAAGAAGGGTACGGTGGACTTTTTCACCATCAGCTATTATTCCAGTAGCTGTGTCAGCGTGACAAAGGACGGAGAGAAAACGGCCGGAAATGGAAGTGACAATCTGAAAAATCCATATCTGAAAGCTTCCGACTGGGGCTGGCAGATCGATGCAACTGGTCTTCGCTATGTTCTGAACCAGATCTATGACCGCTATCAGATTCCGATCATGATCGTGGAAAATGGTCTTGGGGCGGTGGATCAGCTGACAGAGGATGGAAAGATTCACGATGATTACCGTATTGAATATATGCGCCGCCATATAGAGCAGATGAAGGAAGCAATCCATGACGGAGTAGATCTGATCGGCTACACCTGCTGGGGCTGTACAGATCTTGTCAGTGCCTCCACTGGAGAATTCAAGAAGCGTTATGGGCTTATCTATGTAAATAAAAATGATGACGGGACCGGAGACTTTTCCAGAATCCGCAAAGATTCTTTTTACTGGTACAAAAAAGTGATTGAATCCTGCGGGGAAGAGCTTTAACTGAATCAACTGCGAAGCAGTTATCTGGTGTAGAATTATGTAGCGAATGCGGTTGCTTTTATCCGGTTGACGACAAAATCCTGGAGTATGACAATGTACTCCGGGATTTTTTTGGAAGGTTGACTTTTACACGGTAAAGTGTAATACTTATTGTAAGTGACGAATGTGAGGAGTGTTTTTTATGCTGGATGAAAAAGTACTGCAGGTAGCGATACTTATATGGGGATGTGTATTTTGTGCCATAGCTGCAATATGTATATTTCTGAGCAGTAATTATGACAGGGAAAAGCGTCGGTATCTTATCCTGATGGAGAGTTTTGCTTCCATGTTATTGCTGATGGATGCCATGGCGCATATTTTCAGCGGATATCCCAGAGTTCCGGGCAGTGTGATGGTTCGTATTTCGAGTTTTCTCGTATTCCTTTTAAGTGACGTAGTCCTGCTGTGTTTTCACATTTATGTGTGTGTTTATCTGTTTTCGAAGAGGGAGCGGAGAACATTAAAAAGAGTAAAAGCCGGATATGTTATTGCTGCCGCAGAGGCTGCTTTTGTGGTGATCTCGCAGTTTACTCACTGGTATTATTACATAGATGTGGATAATTATTACCATCGGGCACCGTTATATATTATGTCAATTCTTCTTCCGGCAGCAGGCTTGCTCATTGATCTTACGCTTCTGCTCCAGTACAAAAAGAGAGTCAGCAGGAAGCTCCTGTTCTCTATGCTGTCATGCATTGTACTTCTGGCAGTGGCGGCAGCTGTGCAGGAATTCTGGTATGGAATGTCGCTGATCGAGTTTTCTGTTGGTATTTCCATGATCATTATGTTTATCGTGACGATGACGGAGCTGAATCAGGAAATGTATCAGCTGATAAGCAGAGAGGGCAAGATAAAGGAAAGACTTGAGATCGCAACGATACTGAATAAATGCATTGCTGAGTTGATATCAGGAGAAGATGAAGATGCGTCGATCTCCAATCTGCTGCGTATTATCAGTGGGTATTTTGACGGAGATCGCAGTTATATTGTTCAGATCGATGAAAAGAGGAATGTCTGTACAAATACCTATGAGTATGCCATGAACGGAGTGACTGCTGAGAAGGATAATCTTCAGGAGGTTCCCATGGAAATGCTGGATATCTGGATGGACAGCTTTCGGAAAAATGGCCTGTATTATATTCCGGATATTGAGGAGGAGCAGGGGCAGCCGTATTATGAGACTCTGAAGATGCAGGACATTACCAGGCTGCTGGCCGTTCCTTTAAACAGTGACGGAAAGATCATAGGATTTCTCGGGGTAGATAATCCGAGGCTGCATTATGAGGATCATACGCTGCTGTCATCCATACAGTACTTTTTAACGGACAGCCTGAAAGCCAAGGAGCGTAAGGCGCATCTGCAGTACATGAGCTACCGTGATATGCTGACGACCTTGTATAACAGGAACAGGTATATTCAGGTTCTGGAAGGCATGCAGGCAAAAACAGTGATAAAAACAGGCGTAGCATATATTGATATCAATGGTCTGAAACGGGTGAATGATCTTTACGGACATGAGGCCGGAGACAGGCTGATCATAAATACAGCGCGTTCCATGCTTGCGATTCTGCCGGAAAATGCTTACCGGGTAGGTGGCGATGAATTTGTACTTATCTGTTTTGACATGGATGAGAAGATTTTTCGGAGTAAGGTTCGGGATATCTGTGACAGCATTGCTGCCAAAAGGATCAGTGTTTCTGTTGGCGTTGTTTGGGAGGAAAGCTCTTCGGAGCTTGAGACAATGCTGAGAAGAGCAGATGATCTTATGTATGCGGAAAAAAAGAAATATTATGAAAAGCATGGAACGATGTGAAGGTATGCAGCAGAGTGTAAGAGGAGGTCAGAAGAAAATTCTGATAATGCTGTGCCCGGTATTTTTATACCGGGCATTTCGTTTGTGCTAAAAGAAACGCCGGAATAAAAATATCGGACGAAATTTTGAAAGATTTTCTGTAACGTTTTTGAGATCAGTGCGTCTTATAAGTGAGAAGGGAGGAAAGAGAAAAACCGATGAACATAGAGGAACTTTACCGGACATATTTTGACATTGTATATCGGTATATCCGTTCTATCTCACAGGATGGAGCGCTGGCTGAGGAAGTGACACAGGAGACATTTTTTAAAGCTCTGGAAAAGATAGATCAGTTCCGGGGTGACTGTGATGTGCGTGTGTGGCTCTGCCAGATCGCAAAGAATACGTTGTACGATCATCTGAAAAAACAGAAGAAGCAACTTCTCGGGGATGAGAAGCTGGAAAAAGCAGAAAGCGCTGGCGGAGAGCTTCTGGAGGAAAAGCTGGCGCAGCGGAGCCAGGCTATGGAAATCCACAAGGTTCTGCATAGACTTTCGGAACCGTACAAAGAAGTTTTTTCCCTGCGGACCTTCGGAGAGCTGACCTTCCGTGAGATTGGAATGCTTTTTGGAAAAAGTGAAAACTGGGCGCGGGTGACTTATTACCGTGCAAGAGTAAAGATCAGAGAGGAGCTGGAATATGAAGATCACATGTGACGTAATACAGGATCTGATGCCATCTTATGTGGACGGCATTTTAAGTGAAGACAGTCAGGCGCTGGTGAAAGAGCATATGGAAGCTTGTAAGGAATGCAGAAAAATGTTGGAGCTTATGAAAGAGGAGCAGGGAAAAGAGCAGGCTCAAATAAGACCATCTGCAGCCTCCGGAGTACGACGCAGAGCTGGTGAAACGGAGAATATCGGAAGCGCAGCCGCGCTGAAAAAAATCCGGAAAAAATTAATAATACGCAGAGTGCTGACAGCAGCAGTGGCAGTTATCCTGACACTCATCGCTGCGGCAGCAGGCTACGACCACTGGTATTTCAACGAAAAATACATGACCCTGGAAAATAGCGGAATGTACGTAAAAAATAACAGTTTGTATTCTTCCAATAATCTCATCAATCGAATGAAAGTACAGTACACAGAAGATGGAAAAACAGAGTTCGTCTACGCCATTGACGCGCCATATGCAGGAACTCTGGAACTGAAAGGCGATGACATGCTGCTTCAGGATTTTTCCAAAAAGACAGAGGAAGTATCACCGGAAGACGACAGCACCCCGGAAACGGTAACAGAGGTTTATTATATGAGTGAGGAGGCCAGAAAGAAGAGCCTGGAATTAACAGAGCTGGAAGCAAAGGGAGATCTGGATGCAGCGGAGAAAATTGTGGATGAGATGAAACAGGAATCGAAGCTGATATGGTCGGAACAAGAGGATAGAAATACCGCATCGTCTATGTTAAAATAAAACCTGGACAGTACAGTGAAAAAGTTCTATAAAAATTCTGTGCTGTAGGCAAAAAAACAGACAGCAGTGAATTTACGTATTTACTGCCGAAGAACAGGGGGACATAAGATGTTATTTGTATGCTATCCAAAATGCAGTACCTGCAAAAAGGCTCAGAAATGGCTGGATGAGAGTGGCGCAGAATATACGTTGCGTGATATTAAGACGGACAATCCAACTGCAGAGGAACTGAAAGCCTGGTGGGAAAAAAGCGGTCTTCCGCTGAAGCGTTTCTTCAATACCAGTGGAAATATTTATAAAGAGATGAAACTGAAAGATAAACTTCCGGAGATGAGTGAGGAAGAGCAGCTTGTGCTTCTTGCAACAGACGGGATGCTTGTGAAACGACCAATCCTTGTTGGGAAAGACAAGGTGCTGGTGGGCGCTAAAGAAAAAGAATGGGAAGAGTATCTGAAATCATGAAAAAGAAACTGAATTATGCGGATATCGTTAAGGAAACCGTGATCCTCACCGTAGCAGTGGCGATCATCGCAGCGGCGGTATATTTTTTCCTAGTGCCAAGCCATACGTCGGTCAGCAGTATTTCCGGTCTTGGAATCGTGCTTTCCAACTTTGTGCCGCTGCAGCTGTCGGCGATTACCATGATCCTGAATGTGGTATTGCTGATTATTGGATTTTTTACCTGTGGAAGAGAGTTTGGAGTTAAGACGGTTTATACCAGTGTAATGCTGCCGTTGTTTCTGGGATTGTTTGAGATCATTTTTCCAAATTTCGGTTCCATGACAGACAGCCAGGAACTGGATGTTCTGTGTTATATTCTGGTAGTGAGTGTGGGACTTAGCATTCTTTTTAACAGGAATGCATCCTCAGGCGGACTGGATATCGTGGCGAAGATCATGAATAAGTATCTCCACATGGAACTTGGAAAAGCCATGTCTCTTTCCGGTATGTGCGTGGCACTTTCCGCGGCGCTTGTGTATGATAAAAAGACGGTGGTCTTAAGTATTCTGGGAACGTATTTTAACGGAATCGTTCTGGATCATTTTATTTTTGACAATAATATCAAGCGGCGTGTCTGCATCATCACGAAAAAGGAAGAGGAGCTGAGGCAGTTTATCATCCATGACCTGCACAGCGGAGCCACGATCTATGAGGCCATCGGAGCCTATAACATGGAAAAACGCCGTGAGATCATCACCATCGTAGATAAAGGTGAATATCAGAAGCTGATGAAGTTTATAAACCAGGAGGACCCGAAAGCGTTTATCACGGTTTATAATGTATCGAATATGCGGTATCAGCCGAAGAAATAAAAATATTTTGCTGGAATAAAAAAACTCCCGGGACAAAACGCCCGGGAATTTTTTTGCCATATTTTACAGGAAAATATATTTCAGGATAAACAGCACTGCCAGTACATACATCAGAGCGCTGATCTTCTTTTCTTTTGCCTTACCTGTGATCAGGTTGATTGCTACGTATGTGATAATTCCCATGGAGATACCTTCGGAAATGCTGTAGAAGAACGGCATTGCGATGATACATACATAACATGGGATCGCCTCGGACATATCGCTGAAATCAATGCTGATAACATTGCTGAGCATGTACAATCCAACGATCACCAGAGCCGGAGCTGTGGCAAAGGACGGGATTGCCAGGAAGATCGGAGACAGGAATAGGGACAGGCCAAATAAGATGGCAGTTGTCACTGCGGTAAGTCCGGTTCTTCCGCCTTCGGATACACCGGAAGCACTTTCTACGAAGGTAGTGGTTGTGGATGTACCAAGAACTGCACCGGCAGTTGTTGCAACTGCATCTGCAAGAAGTGCGCCCTTGATGTTAGGAAGCTTGCCATTTTCATCCAGCATGCCTGCTTTAGAAGAGACACCAACGAGAGTTCCAAGAGTATCAAAAAGATCTACAAATAAAAATGCAAACAGGATAACAAGGAAATCCAGTGAGAAAACTCCGTCAAACTGCAGCTTCGCAAAGATCGGAGCAAGACTCGGGATAGAGAGTCCGTTGCTGAAATCCGGGAGCAGGCTGTAGAAGCCGATTTCCGGGTTCGGAACATAAAGTCCGGCGAACTGACAGATGATTCCAAGTCCCCATGTGATCAGGATACCCCAGAGGATGTTTCCCTTTACATTTTTAACAACCAGGATTCCTGTTACGATGATACCGATCAGAGCCAGGATAACGGTGATCCCCACATTGTTGAAGGAAGCCTCTACACCCTTGGCTGCGTTGTAGCCATCTACAGAGAAAAGCTGCAGCAGAGTGGAGCCGCCGATCACGATATTGGCATTCTGTAATCCTACAAATGCAATAAAAAGACCGATACCAACACTGACTGCGGATTTCAGGTTCAGAGGGATCGCATTGAAGATCGCTTCACGTACATTGGTAAGTGAAAGAACGATAAATACGATACCTTCTGCAAAAACTGCAGTCAGTGCATACTGCCAGCTGTATCCCATACCGATAACAACTGTATAGGCAAAGTATGCGTTCAGACCCATTCCGGGTGCCAGTGCGAACGGGTAGTTGGCGAAGATTGCCATCAGCAGCGTTCCCAGGAAGGCTGCCAGTGCGGTAGCTGTGAATACAGCTCCGGAATCCATGCCGGTTGCGGACAGGATGTTCGGGTTAACTGCCAGGATATACGCCATTGTCATGAAGGTGGTGATACCTGCCAGAACCTCTGTTTTGGCGTCCGTTTTATTTGCGGACAGCTTGAAGATTTTTTCTAACATATTTCTTTCCCTTTCTTAAATATGTTTTTGGACAACATGTCTATTTTATCATATAAAAATTTCGTATGCAATCATTAGTGCTTAACAGATATTGTTATGTAAGGTAATTTTTTGCAAAATACTTTTACAAGCAGGCAATTTGTGTGTAAAATACAGGAAAGAGAGTATTTAATTTACAGACGGGTTTATTCTGCAATGAAAGGGGGATGGATAATGTCTGAGAAAAAACTGCGGAATATTACAGATGTGCTTTGCTTTCTGATGATCCTTGGGTACGTGATGTATCTTGTGGCCACCTGGGGAAATCTGCCGGAGAGGGTGCCGATCCATTTTAATGCGCATGGGATCCCGGACCGGTATGGAAAGAAGGGCAGCCTTCTTCTGGAGCCGATTTTGGGGCTGCTGATCCTGGCACTTCTGATGTTCTGTCAGAGATTTCCACAGTGGTGGAACTATCCAGTTGAGGTGACAGAGGAAAACAGAGAGCATATCTTTGAGATTGCGTCAAAAATGATGTCTGTGATCAAGCTGTTATCCATTGGAGTATGTCTTTATGCCGGGATCAGCGGGAATCTGGGAACGGCACCTATGTGGCCGGTGTGGATACTGATCACAGGGATTTTCGTGACATTGATCCTGGGGATCCGGAGAATATATAAGACTGATAAAGAAAATGGCATGGATGAGGAGGATAAATCGTGAAACGGTCGTGTTTGTGATCATGTAGCAGAGTGGAAGGGAAATGTTCGATTTATTGTACTGAATATGGATGGAACCAGCGAAAGCGGATCGCGAATATCCGCTTGGTGAAATTATAATAAAAACAGGAAAGGAATCTCAGGAGGATATGGCAGATACAAGAACAGATGAGCTTTACAGAGCGCTTCAGGATAAGGGATATCCCGATGAGCTGTGCCGGGAAATCGCCTATAAACATATGAATACCGATTACACAGCTACACGGATGCTGGGGTATTTATACAGGGTGACAAGTCCCAGAGTGGAGGATGTGATCGATGAGATGCTGGCGATCTTAAGTGATAGGGAAGCCATCGTCCGGAAGAAAGAGCTGGAGCACGCCCAGGCTACGATCAACAGCGTGTATCGGGAGGGTTTGTAACGGAAATCCCGGAGCTTTGCCAGTGCTGGCGGATCAGAAGCTTCATCCTTTAAGGAAAATCAGGAGATCATGGCTCTGGAGCATCATCTCCTTCCGCAGAAATTCATCATTGATAACTACATCAATATGAACGCACACTTTAATTTTATCCGTTTCTTTTAAACAGTATTGTTATTACGGTAGTGATTACTCTGATCGTAATTTATGCAAGTAATTGAAGATGGACAAAATAGTAATTGTATTAACTGATAAACCATAGTATAATACAAATATGAACACAACATATAAATCAAACAACAATGTCGTCTATTCCTGTAAATACCATGTAGTATGGTGTCCAAAGTATAGACGAA
>OHYU01000499.1_pt1 | contig 20086 bp, 20 predicted proteins | sample 1580331 | NCBI WGS metagenome assembly OHYU01 (sample SAMEA3882519, study PRJEB24775) | human gut metagenome | biome: human-associated habitat; feature: intestine environment; material: feces | place: Netherlands | collected 2009/2010
CACTACGAGAAACCAAGCGTAAGACGTAAGAAAAAATCTGAAGCAGCTAGAAAAAGAAAATACAACTAATAATTAGTTGTAGTGCAAAAAGACTACCGCATGTGTGGTAGTCTTTTTTTTCTCTGAGTGAGGTTATTTACCAGATATATTTTATTGCGATAATAAGTCTATTCGTAAGGTGGATAATCTTTAGAAATATCGTGGAGCAAAGGGCATAGTATTGCAGAAATGCATAAATATGTTTATAATATGAGAAAAGATGTATGAAATACGAATTTAAGATAGAGACAGAATATACGAAATGAGTAGAATGGAGATGATATTTTATGATTAATTTAAAAAACTGCCGGGTAATTATCCGTGAACAGAAAAAAAACAGTGTACTTGCAGACACGGTAATTCTTGGTCATAATCTGCTGACAAATATCATCAAAGTGCGGGCGAGTGCGATGGCATATCGCCCGAAAGAACCAGTGGGACTGCTTGTTTTTCTGGAGAACAAAATATATTCTTATTTAGGTACCGTACAGGGGGCGGTGATCGCAAACGAAATGTCGATTGCGCTATACGATGAAGAACAGAAAAAAGGCAGAAAATTTGAGCGTTATGAGATTGAAGCATCTGGCAAGATCGAAGGTGTCAGGATAAAAAATAACATGATAACGCTCCATAAGCCGATACCGGTTACCATCAAAAATATGAGCGCAAATGGTGTACTGTTTAAAGGAATTTCCGGCTGTCTGGACGTTGGAATGCAGCTACAGCTTTATATGGATGTAACTGATTCAGGAATGCGTTATGAGTATAAAGTGGTTCGTAAGCAGAACAGCAATCCGGAGACCGAAGAGTATGGTTGTAAAATGGTTGCAAAAAAGAAATAGCAGCCATGGGAAATTATTTTGAAAAGATACGAAAAAAGGAACCGTAAAATATGAAAAACAGTTAACAAACTGAAAAATTCATATTTTCACGGTTCTTTTTTAATTAATAACCGAAAGATTCTCCAATCAAAAGTACTTTGATACGTCCTTTGATTCCACTTCTTCTGGTGATGACAACCTGATTACAGATACAGTCCGGAGAAAGACAGTCTGCGCAGGCACCGGTTATGGCACAAGGTGTTTTTTTGTCAAGACGGATACAGTTTTGTGCTGTGGCAACATTATGTACACGGCTCAGGGCCTCGTCTACATTTGCGGCAATTTTATTCATTCCAGCTAAAATAACAACAGTTTCCGGACCATAGATCAGTGCGGCAACACGGTTTCCGGTTCCATCGATGTTGACAAGCTCGCCACCGGTTGTGATTGCATTGGTACTCATAAAATATACGTCGCTGAAAAGAGCGTCGTGATACATTTTTTTTGTTTCATCCGGTGTTTTTGCGGTTGAGCGGTCGATCAGATGGATGGAAGGATCATGGCGGAGCGCTGTCAGCATGCCGGTCTCCTCTAAGGTCATGGAGCCGCCGAAAGATACGGTCTGCCCATCTTTTAAGAATGAAAATGCAAGTTTTTCTGCGTCTTCTACGGTCGGGCAGTAGTAGCCTTCCATCTGGCGTTTTTCAAGGTTTTTGATCACTGTTGCAGCAAGTGTTTCATGGTATTTGCTTTTGATTGTATCCATACATGTACTCCTTTTTATCGTATTTGACATTGGATCGCACTTTGGCAGTCTCAATGTCACTGTGTGCTTCTTTTAGTATAGCACATATTCTTGACTTTTGGGACAGGATAGATAAAATAAAAGAGTTGGAAATGGAGGAATACTATGAGTAAAAACCTGAAAAAGATGATTTCATATTATAAGCCGTATCTGGGAGTGTTCTGGGCAGATATGTTTTTTGCAACGGTATCTGCGGCGGTCGCGCTTGTGATCCCGCTTGTGATCCGTTATGTGACATCTACATTAATCTATATGGAACCGCAGGCGATTTTAGGACAGATCCGTTGGATTGCGCTTATGTTATTCGCACTGGTGGCGGTAGACTGTTACAGCCGTTTTTTTATTGCAAATCAGGGGCATGTGATGGGCGCTAAGATCGAGTATGACATGCGTGCGGAGATTTTTGCACATTTTCAGAAACTGTCATTTTCCTTTTATGATGATCAGAAGGTTGGGCAGCTGATGTCCCGTATTACGACGGATTTATTTGATATCACAGAACTGATGCACCATGGACCGGAAAACATTATCCTTTCCCTGATCAAAATTATTGGTGCGTTCGTGATCTTAATGAGTATTAAACCGGCACTTGCACTTGCCGCATTTGCAGTGCTGCCGTTCATGTTTCTGTTTGCCTATTACATGAACGGAAAAATGCGCCGTGCGTTTCGCAGCAACCGCGAGCGGATCGCCGATATCAATGCACAGATCGAGGATAATTTGTCCGGGATCCGTGTGGTAAAGTCATTTGCGAATGAGAATATCGAAAAAGAAAAATTCCGTCAGGGAAACGAAGGCTTTCTGCGCGCAAAAAAGAACAGTTATTATTATATGGGAAGTTTCTCGGCAGGACTTGGTACTTTTACGACCCTGATCCAGGTAAATGTCATACTTGCGGGTGTCATTCTGATCGCAAAGGGAAGTGTGGATATCAGTGATCTGGTCACATTTTTGCTTTATATCAGCGTGTTTACAGAGCCGGTGCGGACACTAATTGATTTTACGGAACAGTTTCAGAACGGATATACCGGGTTTGAACGTTTTCAGGAGATCATGGCGATCGAACCGGATATTGCAGATAAAGAGGATGCAAAAGAGCTGGTCAATGTCAAAGGCGATATCAGCTTTGAGGATGTATCTTTCCAGTATGAGGAAAATACGGAATGTGTGTTAAATCATATTAACCTGAACGTTCCGGCGGGGGCTTATATGGCACTTGTGGGGTCGTCAGGAGCCGGAAAGAGTACACTGTGTTCACTGATTCCGAGGTTTTATGATGTGACGGCAGGAGCAGTTAAGATTGATGGCTGCGATGTCCGGGATATCAGGTTAAAGAGCCTGCGCGACCATATAGGTATCGTACAGCAGGATGTGTATCTGTTTGTCGGAACCGTTTTTGATAATATCCGTTATGGAAAACCGGATGCAACACGTGAGGAAGTGATTGAAGCGGCGAAAAATGCCAATGCACACGATTTTATCATGTCGCTGCCAAATGGGTATGAAACAGATATCGGACAGCGGGGAATCAAACTTTCCGGCGGGCAGAAACAGCGTTTGTCCATTGCAAGGGTATTTTTAAAGAATCCACCGATCCTGATCTTTGATGAGGCGACGAGTGCACTTGACAATGAAAGTGAGAAAGTCGTGCAGGATTCTCTGGAAAAACTGGCAAAGAATCGTACAACATTTGTGATCGCACACCGGCTTTCCACAATCAAAAATGCACAGCGAATCCTGGTTTTGACGGAGGAGGGCATTGCGGAGGAAGGAACGCATGAGGAACTGTTAGAAAAAGGCGGTGTGTATGAAAAACTGTATCAGATGCAGTTTCATAAATAAGAGTGCTGTGTAGAAGAGAAGTGTATAGCGTAAAATATAAAAGTTTCATGAAATCCATGCAAAAATTTGCAAAAGAGGAAAAACTAGAGTAAAATAGTAGTGTTTGTGAAGGGAGAGATAAGACAATGACAAAAATTGATATTATATCTGGTTTCCTTGGAGCTGGAAAAACAACATTTATTAAAAAAATGATCGAGGAAGTTTTTAAGGGCGAGAAGATCGTTCTGATTGAGAACGAATTTGGTGAAGTCGGCATTGACGGAGGATTTTTAAAGGATGCAGGAATTGAGATCACAGAGATGAATTCCGGATGCATCTGCTGTTCCTTAGTAGGCGATTTTGGTAAAAACTTACATGAAGTCATCGAGAAGTTCCATCCGGACCGTATTTTGATCGAGCCGTCCGGTGTTGGTAAATTATCCGATGTTATGAAATCTGTCATCGACGTGGAAAAAGACGAGGATGTCAAATTAAACGGACTGATCACGGTTGTAAATGCATTAAAGGCAAGCAAACAGATGAAAGCATTTGGTGAATTTTTCAACAACCAGATCGAATATGCGACAACGGTTGTATTAAGCAGAAGCCAGAAGGCAACACCGGAGCAGTTAGAGCTGTGTGTAAAACAGATCCAGGCATTAAATCCGAAAGCTGCTGTTATCACAACTCCATGGGATGAGATCAAAGGCGAACAGATCTTAAAAGTAGTGGAGGGACAGGACTCTCTGGAAGTAAAACTTCTCGCAGAGCAGCATGCAAAAGAGGAAGCTTTAGAACATGAGCATGAGCATCATCATGACCATGATCACGAAGAACATGAACATCACCATGACCATGACCACGATCATGAGGAGCATGACGAGAACTGCACCTGCGGCTGCCATGATCATCATCACCATCATCATGCAGATGAGGTATTTACAAGCTGGGGCAAGGAGACACCTCATAAGTTTACAAAAGAGCAGATTGAGGAAGTGTTAAAGACACTCTGCGAGACAGACGACTACGGCGAGATCCTTCGTGCAAAAGGTATGGTAGCCGATGTGAATGGTTCCTGGATCTACTTTGACATGGTTCCGGGTGAGTACGAGATCCGTGAGGGAGAGCCAGATTATACCGGAAGACTCTGTGTGATTGGTACACATATTGACGAACACAGATTAGAGGAACTGTTTGGAATCGCGTAAAAGCGGGAAAAAGTTACTCAGGAATGGAGATTTATATGAACGAAATACCAGTATATTTATTTACCGGTTTTATGGACAGCGGCAAGACGACTCTGGTGAAGGAGACGTTATTTGATGATGGTTTCACTGAGGGTGGAAGAAGTGTTGTGATCTGCTGTGAGGACGGAGATGTCGAATATGACGAGGAGGAGTTAAAAAAAATCAACGCCAGACTTGTCATGGTAGAAAATGAAGAGGATTTTACCGAAGAGTTTTTAAACAAAGTGCAGGCGGAATATCTGCCGGAGCAGGTGTTTATCGAATACAATGGTACCTGGGGAATGGGAACACTGATGGATATGGAACTCCCGAAACACTGGGTGATCGTACAGCAGTTAGCGACTGTGGATGCGACAACGTTTGACATGTATCTTGCAAATATGCGTACCATGGTAATGGAGCAGTTATTTCAGGCAGATGTCGTGATCTTTAACCGCTGTGATGACAGCACGGACAAAGGCAAATGCCGCCGTAATGTCAAGGCACAGAACCGCAAGGCACAGCTCGTCTTCGAGCGTGAGGACGGCAGCTTGGATGAACGTCCGGAGGAACTTCCGTTTGATCTTTCTGCGGATGTGATCGAGATCACCGATGCAGACTATGCAATCTGGTACATGGACTGTATGGATAATCCGAAAAAATATGAGGGCAAAAAAGTATCTTTCCTGGCATTGGTATACAATCCGGAAAAACTTAAAAAAGGAGTGTTTGTGCCGGGACGTTTTGCGATGACATGCTGCATCGAGGATGTGACATTTATCGGATTTAAGTGTAAATATGCGGATGAGGACAAGATCCCGCACAAATCCTGGATCAATATCACTGCGGAAGTGCATGTGGAATTTGCGAGAGAGTATAAGGGAAAAGGACCGGTACTTTATCCGGTATCCATCGAACCGGCAGAAAAACCGGAAGATGAGCTGGTATATTTCTCGTAAACCGGATATGTTCTGCATGTGTAAGCTGGGAAGAATAATCGCTGCTGGTCACACTTGGAGATGTGAACAGCAACAAATAGATGCATAGGAAAAGGACAGAAGTTGGAAATCCGAAGATTCCAGTTTCTGTCCTTTTAAAATTTTTAGTAATCAGATATTATTTTTTGTGTTCTTGTTTTTCTTTGAGCCTATTCTTCCTTGATTCCATGTTCACGCATATACTCACCAATCTTTTTATCGGAACCTAAGATATGATTGATCAGCCAGCCGGACAAAAAATTGATCAGGTCAATCAGATATTCCTGCTGATTGTCATCCATTTCGTCCAAATCTGTTAAATCAACCTCAACAAGACGTTCCACGAAGGCAGTATGTGCACGTTTCTGAGCACTGATTTCCGGATAATGGATGCGTTCCATGAGATTTTCTTCATCACGGAAATGAAATTCTGTATAGTCTTTTAATTCTACAAGCAGGTGCATGATCTCATCATATTTGTCATGCAGAAGTTCTGCGTGAATCAGATCGTTGGTATCGTGAATGATCTCAAACAGCCGTCGGTGCTCAGTATCAATTAACTCAACGCCGGTTTTGTATTTTTCGCAAAATGCAAATGGATCTTCTTCATCAGCAGAAATAGAAGACATTTTTCCGATCATCGTATCACTGCTTAAGATATGCCGGTATAACCAGCGAGCCAGATAAGCCAGCAGGTCGTTTAGGGATTGCCTTGCTGCTTCCGGGGAAGAAGTATCCAGAGCAAAAGTGTTGATTTTTTTTGTAAATGCTTCATGTTCTTTTTTTTGGATCGGAAGCTCAGGATCATGAATATGCTCCATGTAAGCTTCCTCATGGGCGAAATGTGTTGCGGCGTAATTTTTCAATCCGGAAACCAGATTCTTGGAGATAACAGAGATATCTGAACTTTCTTTTGAAAGGTCAATCGCTTCATTTATCATCTGAAATAACCGACGATGCTCATTATCAATCTCGTCAATTCCAATTAAATAGTCGTCTGTAAATTTATACATTATAAAATCCTCCATTCCGTGGTAAATACCACTTTTCTTTTGAATAAAAATATGGATTTCCCAGCCCATAATTATATTTATGGAGTTATATGGGATAATACATCAACATTATAACATGAATCCGTGTGAGAAAAAAGAAAATAAAAAAGAAAATAAAAAACGTGTTGACAAAATCACTTTAATATATTAAAGTATACCCATAAAGAAAAACCGTTGAGAAAGAGTAGTAAGCATTTTTTGATATTACAGAGAGCTGCAGGTGGTGGGATTGCAGTATGGATGGATTTGCTGAATGGACTTTTGAGGGCGGCCTGAACAGGATTTAGTAGGCGCCGCCGGGAACCGGACCCGTTACCCATCCGGCATGTATGGTTGTACATGAAGTGAGTGGACTTTTCAGTCAATATGAGTGGTACCGCGATAATAGATACTATTACCGTCTCAGGCAAGAACCTGAGACGGTTTTTTAATGTAAAATTCATTTACATTGTAAACGAAAGTTTGCATGATGACGAATTCCACCTCTCGAAACGGATTTTCCAAATTTAAAATCTGGAGGAAAAAATAATGAAAAGAAAAATGATGGCAGCAGTATTAATAATGGCAATGACAGCAGGTGTGCTTGGTGGATGTGGAAACAGCACGGGAAATAATGCGAAAACAGACACAAATGCACAGAATAATGCAAATACCGCAGAAATAAAAGAGAATGCCAATGCGGATGTGACAGAGATCGCCAATGCAGATGGCACGGTATATAAAGTTGGTATCGTCCAGTATGTAGATGATGCTTCCTTAAACCAGATCGAGAAGGCGATCGAGGCAGAGCTTGATGCAAAAGGTGCAGAACTTGGTGTGACATTCGATTATGCAGATTATACCTATAATGGTCAGGCAGATTCCTCTACCTTAAATCAGATCGCAACGGATCTGGTTGCAGAAAAAGTGGATGTGATCATCCCGATCGCAACACCGGCAGCCATGATCATGCAGAATGCGACAGAGGACAATCAGATCCCGGTTGTATTCTCCGCAGTATCAGATCCGGTCAGCGCAGGACTTGTCGCAGATTTAAATGCACCTGGTGCAAATATCACAGGTACGTCCGATGCACTTGACACCACGGCTGTTATGAAACTGATCACGGCAGCCAACCCGGATGTAAAGAAAATCGGACTGTTATATGATAAGAGCCAGGATTCCTCAAAAGTGCCGGTTGCAGATGCAATCGCTTACTGTGAGGAAAACGGTATTGAATATATTGAAAAGACAGGAACCACCAATGCAGAGGTATCTGCAGCAGCAGATGCGCTTGTGGCAGAAGGGGTAGATGCAGTATTCACACCGACCGATAACACAATCATGACAGCCGAGCTTGCAATCTTTGAAAAGTTTGCAGATGCAAAGATCCCGCACTATACAGGAGCTGATTCCTTCGCGTTAAACGGAGCATTCTTAGGATATGGCGTCAATTATACAGAGCTTGGAACTGCAACGGCAGATATGGCAGCAGACATCCTTGTAAATGGTGCTGATCCTGCAGCAACAGCAGTCCGCACATTAGACAGTGGTATCGTGACTGTCAACACGGAGACAGCTGCAGCCGTTGGCATTGATGACAGTGTATTTAAAGATATGTGTGAAGAATTAAAAGAAGTTACAACCGCAGAAGAATTTGAATAAAAGCGGAATAGAAGAAAAACGGAACCGGAGGGGATTATGGGTTCGATCATTACACTTTCCATTGTACAGAGCGCGTTAGAACTTGGATTTATTTATGCACTTGTTGCGCTGGCATTATTTGTATCATTTTCCATATTAGATATTGCGGATCTGTCAACAGACGGCTGCTTTACATTAGGCTGTGCAGTCTGTGCGACGGTGACGCTTGCCGGACATCCGGTGTTAGGACTGTTTGCGGCGGCGGCAGCAGGAGTTGTATCGGGATTCGTTACTGCATTTTTACAGACCAGAATGGGTATTCAGTCCATCTTAGCTGGAATCATCGTAAATACAGGATTATACACGATCAACATTGCGGTGATGGGTTTTGCATCCAATATCAATCTTTTTTCCTGTGACACGGTTTTTTCATGGGCGAAAGATCATATCGGGGGAACCTGGTATAAACTGATCGTTGCAGCTGTATTTGTTGTGATTGTCGGTGTGATACTGGCATGGTTTTTAAATACGAGACTGGGACTTTCCATCCGTGCGACCGGCGATAACCCGGATATGGTAAGGGCATCAAGTATCAATACCGGACTTATGATCACGATCGGACTTTGTGTGGCGAATGCCATGACCGGACTTTCCGGCGGACTGCTCGCACAGTATCAGAAATCCTGTGATATCAATCTTGGAACGGGAATGGTAACGATCGCACTTGCGAGTCTGATCATCGGGGAGTCGATCATCGGAAAAGGCGGTGTGTTAAAGCGTGTGATCGGCGTGGTATTAGGAAGCTGCCTGTACCGCTTTATCGTAGCGATTGCTTTAAGATTAAATGTTCCGGCAGAATGTTTAAAACTGGTATCATCACTTATCGTTGCATTTGCGATCGCACTGCCTTATCTGAAAAAGCAGGCAGCGTTTATGAAACAGCGCCGCCTTGCAAAGGCAGAAAACCAGTTATATATGGAACAGATCCAGAAACAGAACCAGAAGAAGGAGGAACCGTGATGTTAATTATGAAAAATGTCAGCAAGACCTTCAATCCGGGAACTGTCAATGAAAAATGCGCATTAAAAAATCTGAATCTGGAATTGAAGGATGGCGACTTTGCAACAATTATCGGAAGCAATGGAGCAGGTAAATCTACATTATTTAATGCAATCACCGGAGCATTTTTTATCGACCGGGGACTTATTGTGTTAGATGGGGAGGATATCACTTACCAGAAAGAACATGTGCGGAGCAAGGTGATTGGTCATTTGTTTCAGGATCCTTTAAAGGGAACCGCGCCGCATATGACGATCGAGGAAAATATGGCACTTGCCTATCTTCGCGCCAAAACCTCAAAAAATGCATATTTCAGCCGTATCAATGCGGCGGATAAAGCAAAATTCAGGGAGCACCTTGCACTGCTTGATATGGGGTTAGAGGATCGCATGAAGCAGCCGGTAGGACTCCTTTCCGGAGGACAGCGCCAGGCACTGACGCTTCTTATGGCGACGATGGTCACACCAAAGATCCTGCTGTTAGATGAGCATACGGCGGCATTGGATCCGGCAACCGCAAAAAAAGTGCTCGACCTGACCAGACAGATCGTTGCAGAGAGAAAGATCACCTGCCTTATGGTAACCCACAATATGCACCAGGCATTAGAACTTGGAAACCGTACCCTGATGATGGATTCCGGAAATATCATCTTAGATGTGAGCGGAGAAAAACGTGCGGGCATGACGGTGGAGGATCTGTTAGAGCAGTTTGCGGTCTGTGCCGGAAAGCGTTTGGACAATGACAGGATCCTGTTTTCGCAGGCGGAATGATGGTTAGTCAACGACAGGATCCTGTTTTCACAGGCAGAATAAGGGAAAAATAGGATTTTTTGCAGGATCTGGCAGTAATAATTTGAGAAAAAACAGAACTAATTGAGAAAAAATAGAGGAAAGCCGTTGAAATTTAACGTGTTTTCCTTTATTATGTTAAAGTATGAAAATAAATACTTTGACGGGTATGTTGATGTATATAAAAATGTTAGGAGGAGACCATGTATCCAATCGTAAGAAGAGAAAAACTGGCAGATAAGATTTATCTTATGGATGTCAAAGCACCTCGTGTGGCACAGTACTGTGAGCCGGGGCAGTTTGTAATTGTAAAGATTGATGAGGAGGGCGAGCGTATTCCGCTTACCATTTGTGATTATGACAGGGAAGCAGGTACGATCACGATCGTATTCCAGACTGTCGGAGCATCTACAGAGCGTATGGCATATTTACAGGAAGGAGATGCATTCCAGGATTTTGTAGGCCCGCTTGGATGTGCGTCTGACCTGATTGACGAAGATATTGAAGAATTAAAGAAAAAGAAGATCCTTTTCGTTGCCGGAGGTGTTGGTACAGCACCGGTATATCCGCAGGTAAAATGGCTGCATGAGCACGGTGTGGACTGTGATGTGATCATGGGATCTAAGACAAAAGATCTGTTGATCTTAGTAGACCAGATGAAAGAAGTTGCGACAAATCTCTATGTGACGACCGATGATGGTTCTTATGGATTCCACGGTATGGGAACTAATCAGTTACAGGAACTCTGGGATGCAGGAAAACGCTATGATCACTGTGTAGCGATCGGACCGATGATCATGATGAAATTCGTATGTAAGCTGACAAAAGAGCTTGGAATTCCGACCGTTGTTTCCATGAACCCGATCATGGTAGACGGAACCGGAATGTGCGGTGCATGTCGTCTGATAGTAGGCGGGGAAGTAAAATTTGCCTGCGTGGACGGACCGGAGTTTGACGGGCATCAGGTTGATTTTGACCAGGCGATGAAACGTCAGGCACAGTACAAGACAGAAGAGGGAAGAGCGATGTTAAAGCTGCAGGAAGGTGATACACATCACGGCGGCTATGGCAACTGTCAGTAGGGTTGAGCGTTTGAAAAGGAGATAGAGAGAATGGACGTATTAAATAGAGTACCGGTTCGCGAGCAGGAACCACAGGTTCGTGCGGCTAACTTTGAAGAGGTATGTTTAGGATATAACGAGGAAGAGGCAAAAGCTGAGGCAGCACGCTGCTTAAACTGTAAAAATGCGCAGTGTATGAAGGGCTGTCCGGTATCTATCAATATCCCGGCATTTATCGCACAGGTAAAGGAAGGAAACTTTGAGGAGGCATATCACATTATCAGTCAGTCTTCCGCACTTCCGGCAGTCTGCGGACGTGTCTGCCCACAGGAGAGCCAGTGTGAAGGAAAATGTATCCGCGGAATCAAGGGTGAACCGGTTGCAATCGGTAAATTAGAGCGTTTTGTTGCCGACTGGGCAAGAGAAAATGGTATTAAACCGAAAAAAGCAGAGAAATTAAACGGACATAAGGTTGCAGTCATCGGTTCTGGCCCTGCAGGTTTAACCTGTGCCGGAGATCTGGCAAAACTTGGCTATGATGTGACAATCTTTGAGGCACTTCATGAGGCAGGCGGTGTACTGATTTACGGTATCCCGGAGTTCCGTCTTCCGAAACAGAAGGTTGTTGCTGCTGAGGTGGAAAATGTAAAAGCACTCGGTGTTAAGATCGAGACAAACGTTGTTATCGGAAAATCTGTTACAATCGATGAATTAATGGAAAACGAGGGATTTGAGGCCGTATTTATCGGTTCCGGTGCCGGACTTCCAAGATTTATGGGTATTCCTGGCGAGCAGGCAATGGGTGTATTTTCTGCAAATGAGTTCCTGACCAGAAACAACCTGATGAAGGCATTTAAAGATGAGTATGATACACCGATCAAAGCAGGCAAGAAAGTTATTGTTGTCGGCGGCGGTAACGTTGCTATGGATGCTGCGAGAACTGCAAAGAGACTTGGCGCGGAGGTACATATCGTATACCGCCGTGGCGAGGAAGAGCTTCCGGCGCGTGTGGAGGAAGTACATCATGCAAAAGAAGAGGGCGTGATCTTTGATCTGCTCCAGAACCCGACAGAAATTCTTGTAGATGAGAATGGCTGGGTAAAAGGCGCGAAAGTCATTAAGATGGAACTCGGTGAACCGGATGCATCCGGAAGAAGAAGCCCGGTAGAGATTCCGGGATCTGAGTATGAGATCGAGGCAGATACCGTGATCATGTCACTTGGAACTTCCCCGAACCCGCTGATCTCTTCCACTACAAAGGGACTTGAGATCAACCGCAGAAAATGTATCATCGCAGAGGAAGAAAACGGTGCTACCTCAAAAGCCGGTGTATTTGCCGGTGGTGATGCCGTAACCGGAGCTGCAACTGTAATTCTTGCCATGGGTGCAGGAAAAGCTGCCGCAAAGGGAATCGATGAATATCTGAGCAATAAATAATAGACCAGTGATGGTAAAAATGCCGGAGTCAGTGGAAACTGCTGATGTCCGGCATTTTTTCTTAAAAACTTTTTTTTATAAAAATTTCTTAACACATCTAAAATATTCCTTAAATCTTATCCAAAACCTACTTTTTTTCAAAAATATTGGTTATACTTGTAAGCAAAGTTATGATGAATTGTAAATGAGTCAGAGTGACAGTGATGAATACTAAGAGGTATAGCTATATGGAGGAAAATGTGAACCAGACAGAGAAAAAAATGGCAGAAAACGAAAAACAGAATCAGACGGGAAAAGAAGTGGCAGAAAATGCAGACCGGGAACAGACAGAAACGATCCGGGGACTGACCGCACAGCAGGTGGAGGAGCGGAAAGAAAAGGGACTCTGGAACAAAAAAGCAGAGTCGGCGACGAAGACGACGAAAGAGATCGTAAAATCAAACGTATTTACATATTTTAACCTGATATTTTTAGTGATCGCGTTATTGTTAATCGGCGTTGGTGCTTTCCGGGATCTGACATTTCTTCCAATCATTGTTGCAAATACGCTGATCGGAATCGTGCAGGAGATCCGCTCGAAAAAGGTTCTGGATGATCTGTCTATCTTAAACAGTCCGAAAACACGGGTAATCCGGGAGGGCAGTAAAAAAGAAATACCGGCAGAAGAACTGGTGATGGATGATATCGTGGAGCTTTCTGCGGGCGGACAGATACCGGCGGATGCAGTTGTGTTAGAAGGGCAGTTAAATGTGAATGAATCACTCCTTACCGGAGAAGCGGATGAAATTGTAAAGAAAAATGGCGATGAACTGCTGTCCGGCAGCTTTGTGGTGTCCGGCAGCTGTCTGGCACAGCTGACAAAAGTTGGGGAAGAGTCTTATATATCAAAACTTACCCACCGTGCAACACAGACGAAAGAGGGAGAACAGTCAGAGATGATCCGCTCTTTGAACCGGCTGGTGCAGGCAGTCGGTATTGTGATCATTCCCATTGGTGTGGTTCTTTTTATACAGCAGTTTGTATATGCGGGAACCCCTTTGCGGGACAGTGTGACAAGTATGGTCGCAGCGATCATTGGAATGATACCGGAGGGACTTTATCTGTTAGCGAGCGTTGCCATGGCGGTAAGTGCCATGCGTCTGGCAAAGCAGCAGGTTTTGATCCATGATATGAAATGTATTGAAACGTTAGCCCGCGTAGATGTACTTTGTGTGGACAAGACAGGAACGATCACAGTTCCTGACATGGAGGTAGATACTTTTGTTCTCACAGAAGATCTGATGAAAACGGTTCCGGATGGAGATGATGGTACCAGGGTTTATGTCGATGCAGGAGACAGGGAAGAACAGGAACAGAAATATCGACAGGTCAGAGAAAAAATCGCTGAATTTGCTGTAAACATGAATGCAGATAATGCAACGATGGAGGCGGTCAAAGCATACTTTAAGACAGGGAATACCGTGAATATAAAAAAAGCAGACAAAGTGTTTGCATTTTCATCCAAAACAAAGTACAGCGGAATCATTTCCGGGGGAGACAGTTATCTGATCGGGGCACCGGAGTTTGTGCTTCGGGAAGATTATGAGCATTATAAAGAAAAAATTGAAGCATACAGTGAGAAAGGATATCGTGTCCTTGTGTATGGCAGATACGAAGGAGTTTTAGACGGACAGAAACTTACGGAAAAAGTATTGCCGATCGCGTTTATCATGCTGACAAATGCGATCCGGGAAGGAGCAAAGGAAACCTTTTCCTATTTTACAGAGCGTGGTGTGGAGATCAAGGTTATCTCCGGGGATAACCCTAAGACTGTTGCTGAAATTGCGGAAAAAGCGGGAATCTGCGGCGCAGATAATTATGTGGATGCATCCACGTTGACAACAGATGAGAGTATCGCACAGGCTGTAGCAAAATATCAGATTTTTGGCAGGGTGACACCTGATCAGAAGTTAAAGTTTGTGGAAGCGCTGAAAGCACAGGGAAGAACGGTTGCCATGACGGGTGACGGTGTCAATGATGTGCTGGCATTAAAAGATGCGGACTGCAGTATCGCAATGGCATCGGGAAGCGAGGCTGCATCGCAGGTGGCACAGCTTGTTCTTTTGGACAATGATTTTTCAAGGATGCCCTCTGTAGTGATGGAAGGGCGGAGAGTGGTAAATAATATCCAGCGCTCGGCAAGCTTATATCTGGTTAAAAATATTTTTTCCATGCTGCTTGCAGTATTTTCCATGATCTCTATGATCAATTATCCACTGGAACCGTCACAGATTTCGCTGATCAGTATGTTTACGATTGGAATTCCGTCTTTTGTGCTTGCATTAGAGCCAAACAAAGACCGCATACAGGGACATTTTATGACAAATGTGTTGTTGAAGGCATTGCCTGCCGGACTTACCGATTTTTTTGCTGTCAGCAGTCTGGTATTGTTTTGTCAGGTATTTGGTGTGAACGAAGAGGACATTTCGACATCCTGTACGATACTTGTTGCTATTGTTGGATTTATGATCTTATATCAGATCGCAAAACCGATGACGGCCGGACACCGGGTACTGATGGTTGGAATGGTCGCCGGCTGGCTGTTCTGCATGATATTTGTCAGCCACTTATTTGCAATCAGGGATATCTCAGGGCAGTGTATGATGCTGACTGCGGTATTTACGGTTGCAGCGGAGTCCATTCTGCGGTATCTGTCGAAATTTGTGGAGTGGATGCGGGAAAGTCTTTTAGTGTTAAAAAAGAAAATACATCAGGCAACAGCATGAAAGAGGACAGGTATTCGGTAAGGATAAAAACCGGATAAAAAAACAGCCGCTCCGTTTTTAAAGCAGAGCGGCTGTTTAGCAATCAATTTTTGTGAAAATGAAATGTTGTAGTTATTCCAGATTAAGGTGTTTTTTGATGATAACCATGCACACGATATAGAAAACAACACATTCGATGATCGAAAAGAGCGATCCGGAAAACAGCATAGAGGAAACAGTTGTGCTGAATGTAACGTTTTCAGTGGCATTATAAGTTACAACATTGACGTTGTTCATGACACCAAAATATCCGGTAAGTACCAGGATGATCGAGGATACAATCTGACCTGACATGTAAAAGACGATTCCGGCACCGATGGAAGCTCCTACTTTATGTTTTGTAAAGAGCTGACCGATAGAACCGCTTGCAAATACCATCAAAAGGTACTGTAGGCAGGATAAGATCATGGCAAAAATCATATAAATGCTAAACGTATGGAGAGACATGCCAAACAGATTCTGGAAATCTACCATGAGCATATCAAAATCTGCATCAAAGGAAAATCCTCTGTTTGCCGCACAGCCCAGGGCGAAGATCGATACAAACATAATGATCAGGGAGAGCATCAGCCAGCATAGGGAAACGAGCAGTTTTACATTAAAAATTGACATCTGGCCAACCGGCAGTGTGTGTGTCAGGTATCCCTGATCAGAATACATTGTCTTATAAAAATGTACACACATATATACATAGCTTACCACGAAAAGTGCAAATACGCCGAGTACATAAAATACCATAGCTGCTGTAAAGAAGATCTCCTGTAACTGGTTTTCTGTGCCGGCAGGATCACTGTCACCGTACATGGCAATACAGCCAAGGATGGTAACAAACGCCATAACGCCATAGATGATGAACATTAACTTGTATGTGTTTTTAAATTCGTATTTAAATAATTTTCCTAACATCTGAATACCTCCCGGAACAGTGCATCGACGGATTTCCCCTCCTCGGCGCGGATATCGTCCACAGAGGATGAGAGACGGATCTGTCCGTTCTGAATAAAAATAACCTGGTCTAAAATGTTTTCGATATCTGCAATCAGGTGCGTTGAAATCAGGATGGAAGCGGACGGATCGTAATTGGTTAAGATCACGTCTAAAATGTAATCTCTCGCAGCGGGATCGACACCTGCGATCGGCTCATCTAAAATATATAATTCTGCTTTGCGGCTCATGACGAGGATAAGCTGCACTTTTTCTTTCGTTCCCTTTGACATGCTTTTTAGAGAATCATTTGGATTGATATTTAGTTTTTGCAGCATATCATAGGCGCGTTCGCTGTCGAAATCTTCATAAAAGTCCTGAAAGAAGGCGATGATCTCTTTCACACGCTGGTTCATATTCAGATAACTATGATCTGGCAGATAGGAAATGTGGCGTTTGCTCTCGACACCGATCGGATTTTCTTTGTAATAAAGGGTGCCGGAGGTCGGGGTTAAAAGTCCGTTGATCATTTTGATCAGTGTTGTCTTTCCGCTGCCGTTTGGACCGAGCAGACCAATGATATGTCCGCTCTCAATCGAAAGATCAATGTGGTCGATCGCTGTTTTTCCACTGAAACTTTTGGTGAGATCTTTGCATTCAAGTAATGTGCCCATCATTTTTCTCCTTTCATGGTCTGACCGATCATAGCCAGAATCTCATTTTCCTGAAAGCCGAGCTGCTGCATAAATGAGAGCAGTTCTGTAATTTTATCTTTTGCAAGTGTTGATTTTAATTCATCGATCATGGAAGTGTCCTCCGTAATAAATCGTCCGGTTGTCCGCTGTGAGAAAACAAGACCGGTTCGTTCAAGTTCTGTGAAAGCTTTCTGCATCGTGTTTGGATTTACCGCTGCCTCGGCGGCAAAGTCACGGACAGAAGGCAGTTTGTCTCCGGGTTTATATTTGCCCGAAATGATATCCATTTCGATCCGTTCGACGATCTGTATAAAAATAGGACGGTCGGAATTAAGGTTCCATGCCATTGTATCACCTCGTTTCTTTGTACTAGTGAAATAATACAATGATACAAGAAAAGTGTCAAGAGATTTTTTTGTAAAGTATTCTGATTTTATGACGATATAAATTACATAACAGGAGAAAGCTAAGGATGGCGTCTGATTTTCAAGGAATGAAATACCCGGAAAAACAGGTGCCATTTTGTTATATGGATGAAAAATCAGCTGTATAACGGGAAGAACTTAACTGTTGTCATAAAATGAGTTGTGAAATGGGGAAAATGAGTATGAGAGTTGGGAACAGACTAAACAGCACCATTGTGCGTGCGCGGATGAAACGTATTGCAAAGACGAAGACATTTACGACAAAACAGCAGAGAACACAAAAGAGCACTTCCGGGAGCTCCGGACAGTCGATCAGTCAGCTTCTTTCAAAATTAAATGCAAACAGTGGAAAGACGTCATCTGCGGAGCAGTTACTTGCAAACCGGACGCAGACGCTTTTGTACAGTGGTATGGAGACGGCTGCGGAACGTGTGGAAAAACGGTTGGGAAAGTTTTTAAAAACGGATGGTACTTCCGTATTTGACGAGAAAGATGAGACAAAGCTGAAGGAAAATGTGGCGGATCATATAGAGTCGTTTGTGAATGACTATAATTATCTGATGAAGCGTCTCGCACAGTCCGGCGATATTGTTGATTCAAATTATGCCAAAAAACTGAAAAATTATGCAAATGCGGAAAACAAGGAACTCCGTAAGATCGGAATTAAAAAAAAGGTGACGGGACATTAGAACTGGACAAAAACAAATTAAAGGCAGCCGATATCAGCCAGGTAAAGAAACTGTTTACCGGTGAAGATGGATTTGCCAAAAAGGTGTCGAATCTGTCAGGCCAGATCGGCAAATATGCAAAAGAAAAGGTGACGGAACTCGAGAAATCAAGTGCGCAGGCGAGCAGCAACTATAACCGCTATGCACGCTACGCAAATAATTCACAGAGTTATAACAGCAGTTATTATAACAATGGCTATTATAACAGTAAGGCATAATGACAGATCAGTTTTACGGTGAAGAATCGATCAAAATAAAGCAGACGGCAAAGACAGGCTGGGTACAGTCCGAATTCAGAAAACAGGAAAAATACCGTAGAAACTATTATGGTACAATTTTTCTTGAAATCCTGTTAGAAAAAATACAGCGGAAAGAGGATGTCCTCTACATTGAGTCAGTCAGGGCGCCACGGGTTGTACGGGTGAAGCGGAGAAAAAAAGAGCCGGATCCGAAAAATTGCAACGTGATGGAAAAGCAAAATGAGCCTGTCGCAAAAACCTGTGATGAGCATAGGTCCAAGGAACCGGCTGCATCCGGGGGGCGGTCTGTGCAGTCCGTACAGAATGTGCAGGATATGCCGGTCATGCCGGAAATAAGACTGTCCAATGAACCGGCGGAGCGGCTACAGAAGGGGCGTTCGGGACTTGGGATAAATATTGAAATGCCGCCTGAAAGTCGGAACGTGGGCAATAGTCAGGGTGGAAACCAATATTCTATGGAGCATTCTATGAGATCTTCCATGGAAGTCTTCAAAGAATATTCCATGAATGTTTCAAAAACCGGGATGGCTTCGATTTCTGGAGAAACGATCCTTGTGTGGGCGTCGGGAGATATTTTAGAACTGTCTGTGATGTCGGAGCTGCCGGAAATATCGGGAAATTATAATGCACGGGCGTGCATGGTGTAATGTTGCCGGTCACACAACAGGTGTGTACAGCAGTGTAAAAAAGAGACGGTGTTCAAGTCGGACACTGTCTTTCTTTAAAAATCGGACTTCTTTTTTGTGCAGAAAGAAGATCCGCAGGAGGCAGCAGACGAGGTCATGCGTCTGGTGAAAAATAAGCTGTCGCGTTATTATCAGACACCGCCGTCTCAGATTCAGGTGCTCACGCCGATGCAGAAAGGAATCGTCGGAGCTGCCAATTTAAATACGATTCTTCAGGAGACTCTCAATCCGCAGGGCGAAGGACTGCGAAGAGGCGGTTTTGTATTTCGCGTAAACGATAAAGTGATGCAGATCCGCAATAATTATGACAAAGAAGTGTTTAACGGCGATATCGGGATGATCGATGCGGTGGATGTGGCAGCCCGAAATCTGAAGGTGAATTTCGACGGACGCATCGTAGAGTATGATGTCACAGAACTGGATGAACTGACACTTGCCTATGCAACAACAATCCATAAAGCACAGGGATCGGAATATCCGATCGTCGTGATGCCGGTGCTGATGAATCATTTTGTGATGCTTCAGAGAAATCTAATCTATACAGGAATCACCCGTGCGAAAAAAATCCTCGTACTGGTCGGAACACGCAAGGCACTTTCCTATGCCGTGCGGAATGTGACGGTGACAAAACGAAATACTCTTTTAAAAGAAAGGTTACAGGAAAAGTTTTAATAGCTGGACGTGAGATAAAAAACATAGTATAATAAGAAAACAATGGTGTCGGAGACGGTATTTTATATGGACATTGAAGAAGCGGGAACAGTTCGGGGGGAGGGTGAACTGTTTTTTTAGTTTTGGAAGACGCAGAAAATGTTTAGTACAGGGTATTCTTTTAAGAGGGAAGATGAAGAATGC
>OHYU01000501.1_pt1 | contig 20043 bp, 18 predicted proteins | sample 1580331 | NCBI WGS metagenome assembly OHYU01 (sample SAMEA3882519, study PRJEB24775) | human gut metagenome | biome: human-associated habitat; feature: intestine environment; material: feces | place: Netherlands | collected 2009/2010
ACCTATGACCCTCTGCTTGTAAGGCAGATGCTCTCCCAGCTGAGCTAAGACCCCATATCTGTTTTCCAGCAGTTCTTATGTCCTGCTGACAATATGTATACTAGCACGCTTTGTTCTGTTTGTCAACGCTATTTTTTGAAATTTTTCAAATTTTTTCTTTTGTTTCTACAATACCCTCGATTTAACCGGAGCACATAAGCAGTATGGATCCGTCTGCCTGTGATTCTGTCACACACTTTGCGGTTCAGGCACACGCCCTGTGCTCCCGGTCACACACTCTGCGGTTCAGGCACATGCCCTGTGCTCCAGGCCGCATGCATAGATGGTGCCGAGTTTGTAATGCATACGCATGTCCAGATCAAGGCTCTTCAGGTAGAACAAAGTATCGTGTTCTTCCCTGTCTACAGAGCTGTCCTGGAAAAAGGACAGGTTTTCCTTCACCATCTGGTCGACGTCATAGATGTTCTTCTGCAATGATTCACAAAGGCAGGCGGCAACTCTCCCCCGGTACTGTGATGGCAGCTGGCTCAGCGCATATTCATTCATGTGAATCATCTCGTGCAGCAGCAATGCTTCATCCTCAAGACCCTTTTCCGAAACGACAAACCTTCTTTCTTTTGGATAAAATCTTGCGTAGCTGTCCGTCCTGTTACAAATCTCCAGCCGGAACTGGCTGACGGAATAGTAAGCCAGCACCTCCGGTACCGGGTAATGATACTTTTCCCAGGTTCCGTCTTCCAGCTGGATTTCCGTGTCGGCCGCCGGATCGCTGGCACTGCCATCTTCCAGCAGCATGTCCGCGAACATTGGTTCCAGTTTTTCTACTGCTTCTGAAATCCGGCACCGGTCTGAAAGCTCCTGCTCCGTTTTCGTAGCATTTTCCTTAACGAGCGGCTGGGCAACCAGAAGCTGGTCGAGATCTACCCCAAGGAGCCGTGCCAGACCCAGTGCATTTTCGATATTAGGCAGTTTCACACCGTTCTCCCAATCATAAATGCTCTGCACGCCTACCAGTCCAAGGCTTTCCTGAACTTCCGTTTTGCTGAAACCACATTTTTCTCTCAGTTTCCGGATTTTCTCTCCTGTTGCTTTGGTGTTTACTGCCACACAAATATGTTCATTCATCCTGAACATCCTCCTGCTATTTTATTTCAGCGCCCTGCTGATATAAAATATTCTACAGTTCCGCCTAAAAATTTTCTAGGTCAGGATAAAATTTTTTTATTTTCATTTCTGCTACTGAAAGGGGGTTTTCTTAGCACTTTTTTATCGTTTTAGATTTATGCACGCCAGGATAAGTTATCTTTATATTCTTTCTTACACATATTTATTTCTGGTTTTTCATCCTCTCTCTCACCCGGTTTGTGGTCGAAATCGCTTTCCAGGACACAAACGGTCCATCGTAAAAGACCGGCACATAGGTCAGTCCCAGCTCCGTTACCATCTCTTTGACCTGATCCTGCGGCAAATATTTTCCGGTCTCTTTTTCCATCACGTCAAAAAGGAATACCCTATGAAAATACAGGAAATGAAACAACAGCTGCAGACCCCCGCATACGATTTTCTGCGAACCAATCCGCATATGGGAAAGAATATCATTCTGCTCGGCTTGGGCGGCTCTTATGCATACGGCACAAACACAGAAAACTCTGATCTGGATGTGCGCGGCTGTGCCGTAAACAGCAAACGCGAAATCCTGACCGGAGCTGATTTTGAGCAGGTCTGCCATGTAGAAACCGATACGACCATTTATTCCTTCCGAAAGCTGATCCAACTGCTTAGTAACTGCAACCCAAACACCATCGAAATCCTTGGTCTGGAACCGGAACAATATTTTTATATTTCCCCCATCGGACAGGAACTACTGGATCACAAATCCCTGTTTCTGTCCCAAAAAGCGATCCAGTCCTTCGGCGGATACGCCAACAGCCAGCTGCGCAGACTGGACAACAAGTCCGCACGCCTCACCGGACAGGCACAGCGGGAACAGCATATTCTGAACAGCATCCAGAATGCTTCTTATGATTTTAAAGAGCAATATTTTTCCTATACCGAAGACAATATCCATCTTTACCTCGATTCGTCACCACGGGATGATATGGAAGCCGAAATCTACATGGATCTTTCCCTGAAGCATTACCCGCTTCGCGACTACCGCTCCATGTGGAATGAGATGAACAGCATCGTCAGAGACCATGACAAACTCGGAAAACGCAACAAACACGCCATTGAGCACGCCAAGCTTTCCAAACACATGATGCACCTCGTCAGACTTTACCTGATGGCATTTGATATTCTCGAAAAAGGAGAAATCCACACGTACCGCAAACAGGATCTTCCATTTCTGATGGAAATCCGCAACGGAAAATTTCTCGATGAAAACCAGCAGCCGACCGAAGAATTTTCCGAATTTCTGGATGAACTTCAGAAACGGCTGGATTACGCAAAAGAAAACACCGATCTGCCGGAGGTTCCGGATGCGAAACAGATCGATGATTTCGTGGCCAGTGTGCATGAACGGATTGTGCGGGGAGAGGTGTGACCGGGCCGGGGGCTTTGCCCCCGGAACCCGGCCACTTGATTTCTTCTTATGACTTTTCTATGTTTTTTATGCAACGTCTTTAGCTCATCATTGCTTTCTGTGTAACACTGCTGCTTTCGTTGATCCATTTCTGGACCATTATAGCATCCACTTTAAGATAGCGGGCTATTTTTTCAGCTTCCATTCCATCCTTAGCCATGGACAAAGCTACCTCTTTTGCTTTTTTTAACTCGCCGTTTTCCAGACCTTCATTATAAATCTGTTCCATTTCATCTAATCCTTCAAGAATTCTGTCAAATAGTTCCTTCTCTCGCTCTTTCATTACAGATTCGAATTTTCTACCCGGACTATCTTTTAATTCATCGACCCGGAGCGAAAAAAGCGTCACCGCTTCTTTTTTATTACTATCATCGGGGAAAATGTCATATTTTTTATTCCGGGCTTCCCCGGTTTGAGGGCAAAAAATCCCACCCCGGCTACATTGCAGACAATACATATAAGACATAATTTGAAAGCAGTCGTCCCTCACCTCGTCCCCACTAATCCTATTCTTATCAGATGATGCAATTTTTTCCCATCCATTTTTATATTTTGCATCAATAATTAATTTCTTTTGAAAATCTTTGGAATCGTAAATAATTAAATCAGTTACTATCTTTCTGTAATCATTTTTGTTGTGTTGTTCTTCAAATATCTTAAATATTTCTTTGCTTTTACATTTATACTTTTCATTTAAATTTCTTTCCGCCAGCTGTTCTTTTACTATTTGAACCAAATATTTTTCCCATATTAAATTCATGTCAATTAATACGCCATTGATATTCGTCCCATCGTCCTCTGGCGCAATTCCCATATACTTTAAAATCAAAATTGCCGTTTTCCGGACACTTTCCCAATCCGAATATACCGCATGCGTGATTTTTTTTCTTTCTTTCTGAACCAGTTTTCGCGCTTCCTGACGCGATGCAGGCTGCATAATATTTTTCAACTGTGAAATAAAGTCTTTCACCGGTGTGTATTTTTTTTCCAATTCACGCATAAGGCCCGGCTGTCTTTTTTGCAATGATGTGTATGCCGTAAGAATCATACGATTCATATCATTATCAGCAGTATATTCTCGGCTGGAATAGGCAATATTTCCGTTAAATATCGGATTGAGGCGAATATGGCGTGCAACATCGATTCTTCCTTTTAATTTCGAATCGTTGTTTTCATACGTTCGATATCTGCGATAGATTCCTTTTCTATAAGCCCTTGCAATTTGCATTGCGAAAATAATTGCAAGAATCAAATCCAGAATCTCTCCTCTTCCCACCGAAGGCTCTACCTTCTGAAGAATATTTGCCTTCAAACCCAGCGCTTTATTTAATATATACTTGGAAAATTCACATGACTCATTTACGTCAAAACGGCTTCTTATAAAAACCTCTTCTTTCGTTCCATCGGAGGTTATCTGCAGTAGTCCAATATATTGTTGCGTCCAATATTCTCCCTTATTGCCCTGGGTCACAATCTTAAAAGGTTCTTTAGCCGCACAGTCGTTTTCACCAAGTACAAGAATATCACTTTGTGAAACTCCATCTATTAGCTTCGCAAATCTGTCTACTCTCTCCTCGGAATCTCCTGTTTCTTTATATATACTTTGCAGCAAACTACTTTCTTTATTAATTTCTTCTGATATGCACTCTTCCAATTTTGAGTAATCTTTTAAGTAAATCATTCCTTTTCCTCTGACGGAGTATTATTCTGAGCATTATTTTGCACCTTTTCCCACTCCTTAAACGCCTCCAAATTGCACTCATTCACAAACTTCTCTTCATTTCCTTCTCCGCGTACATACTCGTAAAGAAGAGATTCTAATCTAAGATTCCAGACTTGTTGGATCAATTCATCGGCATTTTTGCAATTATTTATCCCAGGAACATTAGCAAACTGTCCTTGGCTGATATCATAATGCCTATTCAGTCCCTGATGATCTTCTATTTTTTTATTTACAAAACTAATATACTCAGCAATTTTCGAAAATTCAGCGTCTTTGACTTTGCAGTTACTAAAAGCTTCTTCTGGTAACATATCCTGAATAATCTTTTTGAGATTTTCCGTAGCTTTTTCTACCTCTATCTCTTTCCATATAAATCTACGTCGCAACGCAAAATCCATACTTTCGACTGAACGGTCGATGTCATTCATAGTTCCTATCACAATAACATTCTCTGGAATATAAAATCCATCTTTAAACACATCTTTTTTTCCTTCTGAATAGTAACTTCCATTTTCTGGATCATAAGTACGAAGATTTGCATACTGTGTCTGAACAGAATTTTGTGGACCACGTTTATCTGACTCAAGGCAAAACATCAACTCACCAAATACTTTGGACAAATCGGCTCGATTGATTTCATCCACAATAAAGAAATATTTATCTTGGTTTTTATCCGATTCATTTCTTTCTACAACTTTACGGCAGAATTTTTTGAAAATGCCATCAAGTTTCCGAAATTCAACTTTTCCATGTGCATCCTCCACTGGCCGAAGCCCCTCAACAAAGTCTGTGTAATCATAGGATGGATGAAATTGAACTAATTGATAATCTGAGTTTGAATCATCTTTTTTCTGATCATCTGAATTTGGATCATTTTCTTTCAAATGCTTTTTATTATTTTTTGCAAACTCTTTGGCAACTTCTTTTGCCAGTCTGGTTTTTCCTGTTCCTGGGGCACCGGTTAAAATTATTTGTGTTGCACCATTTTCTACTAAATTATATAAATCCCCGAAATCATTCTGTTTATTATCCATTTTTAATATATCCTTTCCCGGTATATTTTCTATTATTTCTCTTAAGCGCTTTGTAAAGTCCTCTTTATCAAGCTGTCTTTCTTTACCTACTTTAGCATACATTTGAGAAGGTTGTTTAACGTCATCACCCAAGTTCTGAAACCACTTTTTTTCTTCAAGAATCCATCTGTCTCGCTCAGCATCCTTAGTGTCTGTATTAATCGTGTTGTAAATAATTACATAATCGCAATCGAATTCTCCTCCTTTTAACTTCAAAAGGTTTCTTTCTGATATACCATTATCGCTCAAAACTTTAAACCTTTGTCTCTCAATTTTAAAATTATAAGCGCGCAAATTCGTTTTCCAGTCCTCATCCTCAATGTTAATCTTATTAACATCAAATATCTCCTTCAATTGATTTTCTGCAGCTGATTTACTCATTTTGGTTCCTTTCATGATTTTATCTAGATACTGTTCTTTTTTCATGATATCGTAATTTCATTATTTAACAACGTTACCCTTTGGCACACGCTGAATGTGTAAGCATATTCCACTCACTACCGCTCATTATACCATGTATTTTTGTTACTGTACATATTTCAGCATATATTTTTATGCAAAAAGCTTATATTTTTTAACTGTTTTTTGCTTTTTATACATATTTTGCACAAAAAGATTGTCCCAATTTTCCGTCTTCTTTTTCTACAGTATCAGACCTGCACCTGGCTTCAACCGTTTTTCTTTTCACTTCTATCCGCAAATCACCCGCACCGCCTCACTCACTTTCCTGTCCTCCACCGTCTCATACAGTTTCATCACTTCCATTTTCTGATCCCGATCCAGCCCCTTCTTTTTTGATATGTATATTTTGCACTGCAGTTCCACTTCCTCATCCCACGCTTTTTCATTTCTCGGACATCCATTCAAATAGTCCCATTTTTCTTCATAAAACTTCCGCAACACTGCAAACGCCGTATTCCAGTCCATCGTTTCCTCTTTCTGCGTATCCAAAGCTGTCCTATTTTTACTGTTTCTCTGCTTTCCTTCCAGATTTTCTTTCTTCTCTTCCTTTTCTTCCCTCTCCCACTGTCTTCTCACAGCGTTTTCTCTTCCATAAAACTCAAAAACTCCGACAACTTTCGCCAGTACTTCGTTTTCCCAAAACAACAAAAAAACTGCCCAGATAAACCAGCACTTCCGGAAGGAACAAAAGAACATGTCTCACAGCTTCCTCCCAGCGTGCTGTTTGATACTTTTGCACCAGCTGTCCTTCCATTTCTGTTTCTTCTATCGCTTCTGCTTCTTCCGTCAGTTCTGTTTTATCGCGCAGTCTTTCCCCATATCCGTTTCTTTCACTGTCCAGGTCTTCCTGTCCGGACCAGCTGTTCCGCGTCCCCCTGAACCGATTTTTCATGGTTCGACTTTCCATAATTCGACTTTCCATGATTCGACTCTCTATAAATCGCTTTTCCAATTCCGGTTTTCTCTTTACCGGCTGAAATGTTAATGGCTGTCTTCCCATAAAACTGCACACACCATGCCGGCAGAACCGCCCTTCTCCTTTATTCTGGCCTTTCAGTACAATTTCCAGCCATTCCTCTGCCAGAAATTCTTTTGATCTTTCCGTCTTTTTTACATCTGTCTTTTTCATCGTCACCTTTCCATCCTTTCCTCAAACATCCATTTCCAGAATCACCCGAATAGCCTCACATACCTTTGGTTCCATGTCTTCTTCCAGCAGCCACTGCAGAATCATTTTCTCCTGGTGATCCAGCTGATATCTTTTTTGAATGATTTTTTCCAGCTGCAATTTTGTAAATGCTACATCTAAATCGTAATCAATCCAGTTATCATCGTACATACCGTAAATATTCTGATAATAGTTTTCTAAAATTTCATATGATTCTTCTAATGTCATGTCTGTCCTCTTCTCTCTTCCATTTCATTTTACTTTTCTTTAAAAAGCATTTTCCCCGGAAGAGGATCTTCTTTTCTTCCGGGGAAAATGCTTTCTTCCTGTACCGCAAAGCGGGGCATGCAGACTGCGGAAATGATTTTTCAAACACGCTCCAGCGTCCACTACAGAATTCTTTTTCTCTGTCCCTGTTGTTTTTTCAAAAATTCTCAAACAGCCCATCAATTAATCTGCTGTTCTCTACGCGATTGGCTAATTTTTCAAGTTCTTCTGTTACTTCTCCGCCCAGTTCCTGGTAGAATTCAAGCAATCTTTCCTGGCGTTCCTCGCATCCTGGCACTTTTTCCCATTCACGCGCCATTTTTTTGGAAAACAGACCGTTTACGTTATAAGTTTTCTGTATCTCCTGCTCTCCATAATATTTCAGATCAAGTTCGCGCGATGTCGGCTTTTCCAGTTCCGCGCGCATCTGGCCGAGGATAAAGTCCATGGAAAATTCAGGGCTTTCCCATTCCAGAAAAGCGCGGTACATTTCCACATCAGTATCGGCGTTTCTTGGAAATCCCGGTGCCGACATATACGATGTCCGGATGTCTCTCAGATTGAAAAACAGAGCCGCATACCAGTTCAGATGCTCCGGATGTTCCGCTAAAAGATGACGCAGCATTGGGATGTTTCCGGCTTTCATCACCTGCTCTGCTTCTGCAAGCTCGATTAATCCCGGATAATGCTCGATCATATATTCCGTCAGCTCTTCTCCTGCACCGGCGATGGCCTGACCCAGTGCCTCTTTTTCTCCGTATGCTAAACCCATATTATCAATATCATAATGGTCGATGCAGTAATCCAGCATTTCCGGACTGCCGGACAGAATCGCCGCTGTGAGAATGTTCGGAATATAGAATTCTCCGACTATTGTTTCCCGGCGAATGCTGTAGTATGTTTTTCTGGCTCCCGGAGTTTGATCCATGTAACAGATGTATTCCCAGTATTCCATATTGTCTTCCGTCATTTCCCTGTCTTTTTCTTCGAACATCTTCAACAATGGAATATTTCCACTCATCACAACAAGCAGATAATTGGGCGCATCGGTCCAGCACAGTTCTTCATGAAGATACATCTTTCGGAACGCAACGACACCGTATTTATCCATGCTGATAAATTTCTTTGCAATTTTCTCCAGATGGGACGACTCCTGTACCTGAAGAAGTCCGTCGATCGTTGTACTGGCTTCAACTGCCCAACGGCAGACATCTTCCCGGCCACAGCCTCTTCCATACCAGTAAACGTAGGATGCCAACGGAGTCTCATTTTTGTAGTACCAGCCCTGGTGCAGGCCTTTTCGGCCAAAGAGTAATTTAATTTCTTTCAGTTCTGCGTCCTGATCCAGGAGTTCCCGGATCTTTTTCACATACCTGACTTTTTTCCCGAAGTCATCGAATGATATGGGTTCCTCCGGAATATGTATTTTCTGTACTTCTTTCTCAAGAATCTTTTTTTCTATCGGATTCATTGCATTTAAGATCGTCTCTTTCATCTTCCTTTCCCCTTCCAATTGTAAGGCTGAAGTTTACGTTTCTTAAGCCGTCTGCTGTTTTTGGCGCTAGCTGTCCTGTCCTTAAGGTAAGAATAGCACAGTCATTGTTTTTGTTCATCCATCAGCTTTTTTTCCATTTCATCAAGATATTTTTCCGTTTTTATATTTCTTTGCTGGTAGCTCTCCAAAAAATCCATCACATTCGTCAGGCCTTTCTTTTTATTTGTCGGGCCGAGGTACAATATAATTCTTTCATCAATTCCATATACTAGCTCCGCAAAGAAATACGGATTCACCTCTTTCATACGCTGTCCTTTCTCATATGCGGTATCTGCATGATTGGTTATATTGATATCCACTAAGGACGCCTGTAGTTCCTCCAGTCTCAAATCTTCCTGGTCTAGTAAAACCAAATCGACTTCTGTCTTATCATCTCTATAGTAATAGCATGTTTTATGCCATAAATGATATGCCGTATGCGAAATAACCACAGATTTTAACGCAATTTCGTTTATCTGACGGACGCTTTCCTCTTTCCGTTTTTCCCCTGTTTTTACTACATGATTTGCGATTAACCAGGCAATCTGATTTACGAGAAATGGTACTGTGATCATATATTTTGCGCCATAACTGTCTCTATGAAGATTTAGTATGACTACAACAACCTCCATATTTTCAAGCATTCTTAATATGTCTTCGATGACTCGTCTTTCTACTCTTTTAAACGTAATTCCCAGCTCCTGTCCCAGATTCCCAATGATTTTACTCCAGCGTGCACTTCTCTCACCTGTGAATATGGTATCCAGTAAACCGTCAAGCTGCAGATCTTCTTCCCAGCTGCACACTATAATACACATCGTCAAAAATACAGCCTGACACAGTTCTGTTTCAGACATATCAGCAAAGCTGCATTCGATAGGATTCCTTCTTACCGAGAAGGCCAGATTGTCTACGATTGAGTCTTTGATATAATTCCACAAACCTTTTGTTCCTTTGTATTTCTCTGTGCCATATAGTCCGCCAGACATTAAATACGATGAAAAATCCATTCTTGTCGTTCGTCTGGCTTCTTCATATGACATAAATGAAATAGAACGGAAACACCCTATGTGCCAGCATCTGTCAACCTTCAGAAAAGCATAGGAATCTGTACCAGACATAACTACTCTCTTACCCCTGGATGTATATTGATCCATCAAAATACCAATTCGATTTGTAAAATCTTTCATACAGGTTATTTCATCTATAAACACATATTTATGGTCATCATTCAAACGATCTAACAATTGCTGTAGCGTATCCAAGTCTCCATCTGTTTTTCTATCAAATGAAATATATACGCACTTTTCGTATGCTGCAAGTTTTCGGATTGCTTGTAATAGTCCCGTTGTTTTTCCTGTTGAAGGCAATCCTGTTATACCATACACTGCCTTTCTATACGCTGCCCTTCTATACACTGTCTTTCTGGATCTTTTACAGTAATCAAGGATTTCCTCCACAAAATCCCGTTCCTCATCAATCCCGTCCAGCCACTTCTCTACATACGCCTTCAGTTTGCTTCCCGTCAGGGCAAAGTAACCCTTCCCTTTGACTTCTTCCGGCAGCATGATGCATCTGTTTTCGGATTCGTTTTTGATTTCATTTTCAGATTCATTTTTAAATTCGTTTTCAAAAAATACTGACATTTTCTTTCCCCCATTCTTTCTCCTTGGCGTGTTTGAAACGGCCTTTCGCAGCCTGCATATGTTTTTTACATGCTCTGGCTGCGTCTCTTAAAATTATTTTTCCGGGAGAGTACTGCTTTCTCCCCCGGAAAAATATCGCTCAGATGCGGATTTTTTCATCTGCTCCTAATCGTTGCTTCTAATCGTCTTCTAATCGTTTTCAATCGTCCGCAAACAGCTCATCGATTCGTCTGCAATGCTCGATATAACCGGTTATTTCGCTCAGTTCTTCTGTTATTTCTCCGCCCAGTTCCTGGTAAAATTCAAGCAATCTCACCTTGCGCTCCATGCAGTCTGGCACTTTGATCCATTCATACGTCATCTTTCTGGCAAACAGGTCGTTCACATGATAAGGTTTCTGTATCTCCTGTTCTCCGTAATACTTCAGATCAATTTCTCTTTCTGCCGGCTTTGCCAGTTCCGCGCGCATCTGGCCGATAATAAAGTCCATGGAAAATGCAGGACTCTCCCATTCCAGAAAAGCACGGTACATTTCCACATCGGTATCGACGTCTCTTGGAAATCCCGGTGCTGACATGTATGGTGTCCGTATGTCTCTCAGATTGAAAAACAGAGTTGCATACCAGTTCAGATGCTCGAAATGTGTCTCTAACAGATAACGCAGCAGCGGCACATTTCCGGCTTTCATCACCTGATCCGGCTCTGCAAGTTCGATTAATCCTGTGTAGTGTTCCAGCATGTATTCTGTCAGCTCTTTCCCCGCACCGGCAACTGCCTGACCCAGTGCCTCTTTTTCTCCGTACGCCAGGCTTGCGCCATCGATATCATAATAGTCGATGCAGTAATCCAGCATCTCCGGACTGCCGGACAGAATCGCCGCTGTGAGAATACCCGGGATATAAAAATCTCCGACAATCGTTTCCCGGCGAATGCTGTAATAGGTTTTTCTGGCTCCCGGAATACGATCCCATTCACAGGTGTATTCCCAGTACTCCATATTTTCTTCCGTCATTTCCTCGTCTTTTGCTTCAAACATCTGCAGCAGGGAAACGTTTCCGCTCATCACAGCCGCCAGATAATTGGGCGCATCGGTCCAGCACAGTTCTTCATGAAGATACATCTTTCGGAACGCAACGACACCGTATTTATCCATGCTGATAAATTTCTTTGCAATTTTCTCCAGATGGGACGACTCCTGTACCTGAAGAAGTCCGTCAATCGTTGTGGCAGATTCGAGTGCCCACAGGCAGACATCTTCCCTGCCGCAGCCTCTTCCATACCAGTAAGTATAGGCGGCCAGCGGAATGGCATTTCGGTTATACTGGTCTGGTTTCAGTTGATTTTCATCAAAGAATCTCTTGATTTCTTCCAGTTCTGCGTCCTGATCCAGGAGTTCCCGGATCTTTTTCGTATCCCAGACTGTTTTTCCGATATCATTTAAGGCTGTGGATTTTTTCAGGTGTACTTTCTGCAGTTCTTTCTCAAGAATCTCTCTTTCTACTGGGTTCATTGCATTTAAGACTGTCTCTTTCATTCGTTTTTCCTTCCATAATAATCTCCTTTTTCTCTTGTTAATTTCCTGTTCTTTTTGTTTCATCTCCATAAAGAAGCGCCTCTCCCAATGCTTCGATTTCGCCCCTGCAGACTACCGGGTTTTCCAGTTTGTAATGGTCGAAACCATATTCCAGCATTCCCATATCCCCTGAGAGAATGAGTGCGGTGAGTACATTTGGAATACAGAATTTTTTCGAAACGTTTTCCCGGCCTATCGTATAGCAAGGCAGCTTTCTGCTCCTACAAGGGGTAAATTCTTCCTTCCAGCCAAGGTCTTCTTCATCCTCTTCTTCCATTTGTCTTTCCTTTTCAAATGCCTGCAATAGTGCAATATTGCCACTTAAAATAGCAACCAGCGTATTCGGTGCATCCGTCCAGAAGTTCGCGGATTCCTTTTGTATTCCAGACCGCTTTTCCTGCATCCCGGAAAGAGTGCGTCTGTTTTGTGTACACTTTCTGCAATTCTGCTTCCAGGATTTTTCTTTCCTTCGGATTCATTTTGTTTAAAACAGCTTCCTTCATCTTATATCTCCCCTTCCAATCTTCAGCGCAAGGCTGCTTTCCTTCGCTGTTTGCTGTTTTTTTTGTCAGGTATCCTTAAAACAAGGGTACCACACTCCTTACCTTTTCGCATTCATCCGTCAGATGAATTTTCTCGTTAATGTTCACTCAGTACCTGAACACTTGCTGTTCAGGTACGTAAGAATGTGATTCAGGTGTGAGCAGCCCTCCTTTTGCGAAGCAAAACTCTAAATGAGGGCTGCTTACGTTACTGTTCGCAGGATACCTGTGAACAGTAACATTTTCTCCCTTGTAATCAAATGCCCTTTATGATAAGGTTAAGATATCTTTAGATTTGACTTTTATTCGTAGCTATGTCTGTAAATCATGCAGACACTTCCATTTAGAAAGGAGCAAATACCCCCGATGGGAATCTATCTAAACAGCAGCAGTGCTTTTGGATTATTTCGCAGAGATTGTCTATCAACCTATTTCATAGATAAATCTTCTATCTTAAAAGAACTTGTTCCACTCGTTGAATCAGATGATTATGATCCGGAAAAAACCGTTTTGAATTCTCAAAACAGTCAAAAATATGTGGCGATTACCAGACCGCGCAGGTTTGGAAAAACCGTCATGGCCAATATGATTGCTTCCTACTTTGGCAGAGGAATTGACAGCAGTAAAATTTTTGATCGATTAGCTGTCTCTCAGTATCCCTGGTATCAAAAGCACTTAAACCAGCATAATGTGATTCATATCATGTTCAATGAGATTCCTGCTGAAATCACCGATTATAACCATTATATAAACCGCATAAAAAAAACGCTGCTTCTGGATCTGCAAAAAGCTTACCCAGATGCTGCGATTGAAAAAGAGGACTCGGTATGGGATGCGTTGACCAGAATTTACGAATATTGTAACCAGGAACAATTTATTTTTATATTAGATGAGTGGGATTACATTTATCATCAGCCTTATATGACCGATGCAGATAAGACTGCCTATACCAAATTTCTGAGCAATCTTCTGAAAGATAAAGCTTATGTAGAAATGGCCTATATGACCGGTATTTTGCCAATTGCAAAATATTCCAGCGGTTCTGAACTGAACATGTTTTTTGAATATTCTATGGCAACCCGCGCAAAATTCAGCGAATATTTTGGGTTCACGGACGATGAAGTCGATCTGTTATATCAAAGATATTTGCAAATAGAAAAAAATCCTTCCGTTACGCGGGAAGGATTGGAATTATGGTACGATGGCTATCAGACCGCAGGCGGGAAAAAACTCTATAACCCACGCTCTGTCGTAGGGGCTTTAAGTGACAATCAATTGGGAAATTACTGGACAAGTTCTGGTCCGTACGATGAAATTTTCTATTATATCGGCGCAAATGTAGATGCTGTAAAAGATGATATTGCTCTTATGGTCGCCGACATTCCCGTTCCTGCCAAAATTCAGGAATATGCGGCAACGTCTATGGAACTGAAAACAAAAGATGAAATTTTTTCTGCCATGGTAGTCTATGGATTTTTAAATTATTCCAAGGGCTATATATCCATACCAAACAAAGAGTTGATGGACAAATTTGCCGAAGTAATTCAAAGAGAACCATCCCTTGGAAATGTTTACAAGCTTGCGAAAGAATCCAGCCGAATGCTTGCAGCTACAAAAGCCGGCGATACGAAAACAATGGCCGAACTGCTGGAATACGCACACAACACCCACAGCCCGCTGACACTGTATAACAATGAAGCGGAACTGGCTTCTATCATTCGCTGGGTATATTTGAAGGCTTTAGATTTTTATCGTATTGAACGGGAAGATAAAGCCGGTATCGGTTATGTTGATTTTATTTTCTATCCATTTCAAAAAAATGATGATGCCATTATCATAGAATTAAAAGTTAACCACTCTGCTGATGAAGCCATCCAACAAATCAAAGACCGGCAGTATGCATTACGTTTTGAAGGAAAATTTGGCGAAAAAGCGGAATATACCGGTCGTATTCTCGCGGTGGGTATTGCTTACCATAAAGATGATATCAAAAAACTTCATGAATGTAAGGTGGAGGTTCTTCGTGAGAAAATTGTCTGATGCAGTTTTTCTGTCTATGATATTTATAAACCTATATTATTCACGGCATAGCCGTGAATAATATAGGTTTAGTGTTCTACTATACACAAGAAAAAAATCAACGTTTTAACGTTCAAAAACAAAAAAAAGAACAGCCGATACATATACTCGAACTGTTCTCCTACTATTAAGTACGTTACATTATTTTCTGGAAGTCCTGTCTTTGAGCAAGTGGCAAACTCGGTTAAAAAAGCTTTCAATCCTTGTTTCAATCCCTCTGAGTTCATCATACAATCTGTCGTTTCACCCCTTATTTTCTGACATTTCTGTGGAAATATACTTTTTTCTTCCTCCTTCATTGCGAATCTTTCCGGGAAATGCTATAATAGCCAAAGTTGAAAGCGCGAAATCCGAAGCATTTGCAAGCTGCTCCGGAAAAAAAGACCATCCCCCGGACAAAAAGAGAGGGGATATGTCCATCCTACGGGACATAAGAAAGGAGTTATTCTATGCCTTATGATGACGTACAAAAATTTTCAGAGGCAGCCGTAAACAAAGCAAAGCTGCTGAAAGAACACCCGGGGAAATACTTTCTCCGTGCAGTCATGGCCGGTTTCTTTATCGTGGTTGCCATGATTTTCTCCAACGTGGTAGGCAATACGTTCCAGAGTACAGATCCTGCCTGGGGAAAACTGCTTGGCGGTATTGTGTTTGCCATTGCGGTTCTGCTGATCGTTTTTATCGGTGCAGAGCTTTTCACCGGAAACAATCTTGTTATGGCATTTGGGGCCTATGACAAAAAAGTCTCCTGGGCACAGGTTGGAAAAGTATGGCTGGTAAGCTACATCGGAAACTTTGTCGGATGCCTGATTCTCTCCGTAATTTTCGTACTGGCAGGTGCTTCCGGTACTGCCGATTATTACGCAGGATTTATTGGAAATAAACTTTCCATTCCTGCCGGAGAAATGTTTTTCCGTGCCATTCTCTGCAACTTCTTCGTCTGCCTCGCCGTTGCCTGCGGCATGAAATGCAAAAATGAAGTTGCCAAATTTTTCATGATTATACTTTGCATCGCCGGATTCGTTGTTGCCGGTTTTGAACACTGCGTTGCCAATATGGCCACCTTTGTTACCGCTGCACTTCTGGTCCCAGGCGGCATTTCTCTGACTGCCGCATTGAAAAGTATGGTCATTGTAACTATAGGAAACGTAATAGGAGGCGGTGTGCTCCTTGCCTGGCCGCTTCGAATGATGAGTGCAGATAAATGACAAAATCTTTATACATTGCGGAAAAACCGAGCGTTGCTCAGGAGTTCGCAAAAGCGTTAAAACAGAATATGCAGCGCAGGGATGGATACTTAGAGTCGGATCAGTCCGTCGTAACCTGGTGCGTCGGTCACCTGGTTACGATGAGTTATCCGGAAAAATATGATCCTGCGTTAAAAAGGTGGAGTCTCGAGACCCTGCCTTTTTTGCCTGAAAACTTCAAATATGAAATTATCCCGGAAGTAAAAAAGCAGTTCACCATTGTGAGTAACCTGCTCCACCGGGAGGATATTGAAACCATTTATGTCTGTACCGACTCCGGGCGCGAGGGAGAATACATCTATCGTCTCGTCGCGCAGATGGCCGGTATCAAAGACAAGAAACAGAAGCGTGTCTGGATCGACTCGCAGACAGAAGAAGAAATCCTGCGCGGTATCCGCGAAGCGAAGGACGAAAGTGAATACGACAATCTCTCAGCTTCCGCTTATCTCCGTGCCAAAGAAGATTACCTGATGGGCATTAACTTTTCCCGTCTTCTCTCGTTAAAATACGGAAACGCCGTCGCATCGTATCTCGGCACCAAATACCAATCCATCTCCGTCGGCCGTGTCATGACATGCGTGCTCGGCATGGTCGTGCGCCGCGAACGCGAAATCCGCAGTTTCGTAAAAACACCGTTCTACCGTGTCATCGCCGGTCTTTCTTTTAACGGGCGGAATTTCGAAGGTGAATGGCGTGCCGTTAAAGGAAGCCGCTATTTTAACTCGCCGCTTCTCTATAAGGAGAATGGATTCCAGAAAAAAGAAGACGCACAGAAGCTGATTGACGAATTAAAAGCACAGAATCCTCTGATCCCGCGCGTTCTGAAAATGGAGCGGAAAAAAGAGAATAAAAATGCGCCGCTGCTCTACAACCTTGCGGAGCTGCAGAACGACTGTGCCCGCTTCTTCAAAATCAGCCCGGATGAAACGCTGAAAGTCGTCCAGGAGCTTTACGAGAAAAAGCTGGTTACCTATCCGCGTACCGACGCCCGTGTGCTTTCTTCTGCCGTTGCAAAGGAAATCAGCAAGAACCTGCGCGGCCTGCAGCAGTACAACATCTGCCGCGGTCTTGCGGATGAAATTTTACAGGGCGAGAGCTGGAAAAAGATCGGTTCCACCCGTTATACGAATGATAAACAGATCACTGACCACTACGCAATCATTCCGACCGGCCAGGGCCTTGGCAATCTGCGGAATCTTTCGGAGCTTTCCGCCAAAGTATACGAAACGATTGTCCGCCGTTTTCTTAGCATCTTCTATCCGTCGGCCGTCTATCAGAAGGTCGCGCTTGTGACGGAAATCGGCGGCGAACAGTTCTTTTCCAACTTTCGTGTTCTCGTGGAGGAGGGCTACTTAAAAGCAATGCACTACTCCTTCTTCCGTAAAAAGGATGAGGACGAGGACGGAAAAAAGGACGAGGAAACAACGTGCGATCCCGCATTTCTTGTCGCGCTGTCCCAGTTAAAGAAAGGCAGCGAACTGAACCTGCTCGGCCTTTCAATTAAAGAGGGCGAAACCTCCCCGCCGAAGCGCTATACTTCCGGTTCCATGATCCTTGCGATGGAAAATGCCGGACAGCTCATCGAAGATGAGGAGCTGCGTGAGCAGATCAAGGGAAGCGGCATCGGAACGAGTGCAACGCGTGCGGAGATCTTAAAAAAGCTTGTCTTTATCAAGTATCTCGCGCTGAACAAAAAGACACAGGTCATCACACCAACGCAGCTCGGTGAAATGATCTATGACGTCGTCCACCAGTCCATCCGCCCGCTTCTGAACCCGGAGCTGACAGCAAGCTGGGAAAAGGGACTCACTTATGTGGCGGAGGGATCCATTACCTCTGAGGAATATATGGGAAAACTGGAAAACTTTGTAACACGCCACACCGTGAATGTAAAGCAGATGCGGAACCAGTTCCAGTTAAAGAGCAGTTTTGATGCGTCTGCGCCGTACTATAAAAAAGCCTCTTCCACACGTTCCGGTGCCGGAAAAAGCACGTCTTCAAGAAGCTCTTCTGCAAAGTCTTCTTCGAACAGAAAAAAGACCGCACAGAACACCTGAAATGTGGTAAGATAAACAGGAACAGAAAAAAGAAAGGATGAATCACTCATGAAAGATGCAACCATTTCTGAACTTTATGATTTAACCCAGACCATTGCCGCAAAAATCTTTGAAGGCAAAACGTATCCATGGGAAGTGCTTCCGCTCATCAAGGACTTTATTCTTGAACTCGGCGAGACGCTTGATCCGGCAGAATACGAAAAACGCGGTGAAAATATCTGGATCGCAAAAGATGCCAGTATCGCACCGACCGCTTCCATCAGCGGCCCATGCATCATCGGAAAAGGCGCGGAGATCCGCCAGTGTGCTTTTATCCGCGGAAATGCCATCGTCGGCGAGGGCGCTGTCGTTGGTAACTCCACTGAGCTGAAAAATGTCATTCTCTTTAATAAAGTACAGGTTCCGCACTACAATTACGTCGGTGACTCTGTTCTTGGCTACAAAGCGCACATGGGTGCCGGTTCCATTACTTCCAATGTAAAATCCGACAAGAAGCTTGTCGTTGTCAAAAGCGCCGATGAGCAGATCGAAACCGGACTGAAAAAATTCGGTGCGATGCTCGGCGATGAGGTTGAGGTCGGCTGCAACAGCGTGCTGAATCCGGGAACCGTTGTCGGAAGAAATTCCAACATTTACCCGCTATCCTGCGTCCGCGGTGTGATCCCGTCGGGTCATATCTTTAAAAATGCGAAGGAAATTATCAAAAAAATCTGATAATTAAAAATATTTTGTTTTATCGCAAGAAAATCAAACAGATCGTTTGCAAAGACCGCCGGAAATTTTATCGTTTTTCGGCGGTCTTTGCAATTTTTTATCAAAATAGGCTGGACGAATGGCCAATTTTGTGAGACAATAACCATAGGTCTGTGAACAGGCTGGAAACGGTCCGTTCGAAAGACAAAAGCTCAAATAAGTACATATTTGAAAGGAGTTTAACAATGACTTATTCACACGAAGTAGAAATGATGTGTCCGGTTACCCAGGGCGTGCATCACGGTGCAGCTCCGATTCCGGAGGAAGCAAAATGGGTAAAAGCAAAAGAGATCAAAGACATTTCCGGATTCACTCACGGTATTGGCTGGTGCGCACCGCAGCAGGGTACCTGCAAACTGACTCTGAACGTAAAAGAGGGCGTTATCCAGGAAGCTCTCGTTGAGACCATCGGATGTTCAGGAATGACTCATTCTGCAGCTATGGCATCTGAGATTCTTCCGGGACTTACCATCCTTGAGGCTCTGAATACTGACCTTGTGTGTGATGCTATCAATACTGCAATGAGAGAACTCTTCCTTCAGATCGTTTACGGAAGAAGCCAGAGTGCATTCTCCGAGGACGGACTGGTTGTAGGTGCCGGACTGGAAGACCTTGGTAAAGGACTTCGTTCCCAGGTTGGTACTATGTACGGAACCCTTGCAAAAGGACCTCGTTACCTTGAAATGACCGACGGTTATGTAACAGGTATCGCACTGGATGAGGATGACGAGATTATCGGTTACAAATTCATCAACTTCGGAAAGATGATGGACTTCATCAAAGCCGGCGATGATGCAAACACAGCATTCGAGAAAGCAAGCGGACAGTACGGACGTGTTGCTGATGCTGTTAAGATCGTTGACCCGAGAAAAGAGTAATCAGATAATTTAGGAGGATAGGAAAATGGCTTTATTTGAATCATATGAAAGAAGAGAGAAACAGATTCTGGCTAAGCTCGCTGAGTACGGAATCAACTCGATCGAAGAAGCAGCAGAAGTTACAAAAGCCGCTGGTCTCGACGTATACAAAATGATCGAAGGCATTCAGCCAATCTGCTTCGAGAATGCAAAATGGGCTTACACAGTAGGCGCAGCTATCGCAATCAAAAAAGGATGTCGTAAAGCTTCTGAAGCTGCAGCAGCTATCGGTGAGGGACTTCAGTCCTTCTGTATCCCGGGTTCTGTAGCAGATCAGCGTAAAGTTGGTCTTGGCCATGGTAACCTTGGCAAAATGCTTCTGGAAGAGGACACCGAGTGCTTCGCATTCCTGGCTGGACATGAGTCCTTCGCAGCTGCTGAGGGTGCTATCGGTATCGCTGAGAAAGCAAACAAAGTACGT
>OHYU01000515.1_pt1 | contig 19637 bp, 16 predicted proteins | sample 1580331 | NCBI WGS metagenome assembly OHYU01 (sample SAMEA3882519, study PRJEB24775) | human gut metagenome | biome: human-associated habitat; feature: intestine environment; material: feces | place: Netherlands | collected 2009/2010
TAATGATTCCAGCCCTTCTTTTGACACCAATTTACTATACCACTGAATTATGTTTTTTTTTATGTTGTCTCTACATTCTTTACTGTTCTTTATCTCACTAAAATAGCATTCGTCTATCTCATAGTTGTAATAAATTGTCTTTTTATTTTCACTATAAGTCGTCCTTAGTTGCCTTGTAGCACTGTCTATCTGTAATGGCAAATCGTTATTATTAGATAACGCGCCCTTTATACAATTATAAAGCGACAAATATATTCCCCTAAGCGTAGTTAACGAGCGACCTTGTTTTCGCAATGATTTGATAAAATTTATATCTTCTATAGAAACCGTGTACTTACAAACTATTTTTTTCCTATTAACCGTATACACAATGCCTACTAGTCTAAAGTCGGCAGCTTTTAGTAAAATCTCTTGCATTGGATAAGACAAGAACACCTCCGAAAATAAATATGCATCAGTTCCCCTAAACAACTGTGCTAATGCATCATTTACAGAGTACACATTTTCGAACTTTCTTTTATCATAATCTTCAATATCAATACCCAGTTCTTCTAAACTCTCGCCAAATTGACTTCTATAAAACGACCAACCTAACTGAGTTGCATTATTTATCTCATCCAAAAAGCTATCATTTACAGTGTAATAATAAGTCAGAGTTCCATCTACATACGACATATCAAACATAATTCTGCCATCTCCCATTTTTGTTGGCAAAAACATTTTGCTTTGCTCACAGTCCTTTTTTAAGACTATATTTGCTTGTCGTTTAGAAATTTTCGCATTTCCATCACAAACTACAATCAAAAAAAACAAAAAAATTAGATATTTCATCTAAAAAATGCTGTTTTGTGTTTCTCTCGTCCCCAATGTCGAAACGGTTTATTTATGGTCTAAAAAAGAAAGCGTGGGACGATGTCGTTGTCAATCATCAACGAGGCATCGCCAAACGCCCTAACTCGAAATTGAACAACCCACCCCCACGCTGAAGCTTATAAGGCCTCCCCACTTGTATGGGGGTGGATAATACAAGCACAGCGAAGGCGTTTCTGGCTGCCCCAATATCCCTTGAGTTATGAAAATTGGCGATTTTCGTTGATAGGAATTGAAGCGAAACGCTTTCAAATAATATGTCTTGCAAAATGCAATGATGTCGCGTATGCTCACACCACGCATAATGCAATTACAAATATATGAATTTATCTTTGAAACGCCAAGCAAATAATCACATTTTCATTCGCCTATTTCAAAAACTCTAACAAGCCACAAAAAGGCTTAAAAAAATCCTACTATCCTATACAACATGTTTGATTGGGGGGCTATATAAATAATGTGTGGGGGTTGGTGAAATAAAAATGGCGGTTTTGCTTTGTAGTGCGAGTGGATTGCTTTAACTTTGTAGAAGAATTTAGATTTAAACAGTAATCCATCTTAATTTTTTATGATTACATTCTTTAAAAAAGGAGCAAACACCATCTATGCGGTAGGTGCTGACCATGCTCTTTCACCAAAGGAACTTGAGAAGTTAGAATGGCTGCTCGGCGGCATTCAAGTACAGGACGACACTTTACGAGGCACGTTTATCGGCCCACGAAAGGAGATGATTACGCCCTGGAGTACGAACGCGGTCGAAATCACCCAAAACATGGCGATGACCGGCATCGAGCGCATCGAAGAGTTCACAACCACAAAAGAAAAGGATCCCAAGTACGACAAAATGCTTCTACGTGTGTACCACACATTAGACAGCGACACCTTCACTATCACTCGTACGCCGGATCCTATCGTTTATATCGACGATATTGAAGCCTACAATAAGTCGGAAGGTTTGGCTCTCAGCCCCGAAGAGGTGGATTACCTGAAGGGACTTGGCAAGCGCCTCGGCCGTCCTCTCACCGACAGCGAAGTGTTTGGTTTCTCGCAGGTGAACAGCGAGCACTGCCGTCACAAAATTTTCGGCGGCACTTTCATCATCGACGGCGAGGAAATGCCTACAAGCCTCTTCAACCTCATCAAAAAGACCACCAAGGAATATCCCAACAAGGTGATTTCTGCCTATAAAGATAATGTGGCGTTTATCGACGGTCCAAAGATTGAGCAATTCGCTCCAGTGAATCCCGACCAACCCGACTTCTTCGAAGTGAAGGAAATCGACTCGGTGATTTCGCTCAAGGCCGAAACCCACAACTTCCCTACCACCGTAGAACCTTTCAACGGTGCCGCTACTGGTTCGGGCGGTGAAATCCGCGACCGTCTGGGTGGTGGACGCGCAAGTTTGCCATTGGCTGGCACGGCTGTGTATATGACCAGCTACCCTCGCACCGAAGCTGAGCGTGCTTGGGAACGCTGCACCATGCCTCCACGCCCATGGCTCTATCAAACTCCTGAAGAAATTCTCATCAAGGCTTCAAACGGCGCAAGTGACTTCGGCAACAAGTTTGGCCAGCCTCTTATCTGCGGTTCTCTCCTCACATTTGAGCACGAGGAAGCAAAACGCCAATTGGCATACGACAAAGTGATTATGCTTGCCGGCGGTGTGGGCTTCGCCAATAAGCGCGACGCAATCAAGGGCACTCCAAAGGCTGGCGAGAAAGTGGTGCTGATGGGTGGCGACAACTATCGCATCGGTATGGGCGGTGGCGCCGTTTCGAGCGTGAACACCGGCCAATACGCCAACGCCATCGAGCTCAACGCCGTGCAGCGCGCCAACCCTGAAATGCAGAAGCGTGTTGCCAACGTGATTCGTGCCTTGGCTGAAGACGACACCAACCCTATCGTGTCAATCCACGACCACGGCGCTGGCGGTCACCTCAACGCCCTCTCTGAACTGGTGGAAGAAACTGGCGGACGCATCGATATGGCTGCTCTGCCTGTGGGCGACCCCACCCTTTCATCAAAGGAAATCATCGGCAACGAAAGCCAGGAGCGCATGGGCTTCGTGGCAGAGGAAAAGGATTTGGCTCGCATCAAGAAGATTGCCGAACGCGAGCGCGCTCCATTCTATGTGGTGGGCGAAACCACTGGCGACGACCGCTTCGTGTTTGAGCAAGCCGACGGCGTGAAGCCTATCGACTTGGGCATGAAGGATATGTTTGGCAGTTCTCCAAAGACTGTTATGACCGACAGCACTAAGCACCACAAATACAAAGCAGTGAAAACCGACGCTGCAAAACTCAACGAATATATCGAAACCGTGCTTCAAATTGAAGGCGTGGCATGTAAGGACTGGTTGACCAACAAGGTGGACCGCTCTGTGACTGGTAAGATTGCACGCCAGCAATGCCAAGGCGAAATTCAGTTGCCTTTGAGCGACTGTGGTGTGGTGGCTCTCGACTACACTGGCAACAGCGGTATCGCCACCTCTATCGGCCATGCGCCTCAAGCCGGTCTTATCGACCCTGCCGCTGGATCTGTGCTCTCTATCACCGAGGCATTGACCAACATTGTGGGCGCAAACCTCAATGGCGGTCTGAAGGCAGTTTCGCTGAGTGCCAACTGGATGTGGCCATGCCGCAACGAGGGTGAAGACGCTGGTCTCTACCGCGCTGTGAAGGCTTGTAGCGATTTCGCTTGCTCCCTCGGCATCAACATTCCAACCGGTAAGGACAGCCTTTCTATGACCCAAAAATACGGCAACAAGAAGGTGATTGCCCCAGGCACCGTGATTATCTCTGCTGGCGGTGAGGTGTGCGACGTGAAGAAAACCGTAAGTCCTGTGCTCCAACAAAAGAAGAGCCGTCTCTACTATATCGATTTCTCTGGCTGCGACATGCAACTCGGTGGCTCTGCCCTTGCACAATCTATGGGATTGCTTGGCGACAAGGCTCCTGGCGTGAAGAGTGCCGATTACTTTGCCAACGCATTCAATGCTGTACAGGCTTTGGTGGAAAACAAGCAACTCTTGGCAGCACACGACATCAGCGCTGGCGGTTTGCTCACCACTGTGCTTGAGATGACTTTCGCCAACACCAAGGGCGGTGTGAACCTCGACCTCGACGGTATGGCTGAGCAAGACATCGTGAAGGTGCTCTTTGCCGAAAATCCTGCTCTTGTGATTCAGGTGGCAAACAACCAATGCGGCAAGGTGGAACGCGAACTCGCAGAGCGTGGCGTGAAGTTTATCTACATCGGTGAGCCTTCTGAAGAGCGCACCGTGACCGTGACACAGAACGGCGACGAATACATGTTCTTCATCGACTATCTACGCGACCTTTGGTTCAAGACCTCATATCTGCTCGACTGCAAGCAAAGCGGCAACAAATTGGCAAAGGCTCGCTTCGAAAACTACAAGAAGCAACCTCTGCGCTGGCGTATGCCTGCTGGCTTCACTGGCAAGGCTGCAGACTTGGGCATCAACGGCTTCAAGCACGGCAAAACTGGCATCAAGGCGGCTATTATCCGTGAAAAGGGTGTGAATGGCGACCGTGAAATGGCTTATTCACTCTACCTTGCAGGCTTCGATGTGAAAGACGTGCACATGACCGACTTGATGAGCGGCCGCGAAACGCTTGAAGATGTGAATATGATTGTGTTCTGCGGCGGTTTCTCCAACAGCGACGTGCTCGGCTCTGCCAAGGGATGGGCAAGCGGCTTCGTGTGGAACGAAAAGGCTAAAAAGGCACTCGAAAACTTCTACAAGCGCACCGACACTTTGAGCCTCGGTATCTGCAACGGTTGCCAAGTGATGATTGAACTCAACCTGCTCAACCCAGAATACAGCAGCCAGCCTCACATGGACCACAACGATAGCCACAAGTTTGAATCCAACTTCATCGGCCTGTCGATTCCTGAAAACAATTCTGTGATGTTCGGCAACCTCGCTGGTTCTAAACTCGGCATCTGGGTGGCTCACGGTGAAGGCAAGTTCAACCTGCCAGAAGGCGCCGACAGCTACAATGTGGTGGCACAATACAACTACCGCTCATATCCTGCCAACCCTAACGGCTCGCCACGCGGCATCGCAGGTATCGCCTCTAAGGACGGCCGCCACTTGGCTATGATGCCTCACTTGGAGCGTGCTATCTTCCCATGGCAATGCGGCTTCTATCCACAGGCTCGCCAAGCCGACGAGGTGACTCCATGGATCCAAGCCTTCGTAAACGCTAAGAACTGGATCGCCGACCACAAGAAGTAAACAATCACTTCCCCAAAATAACCAAAAGACCCGATGAATTTCGCTTCATCGGGTCTTTTTTTACCCCAAAAACCAATGTCAATAAGGTTAAAATGGATTCAGCAGATAAAAAACCGCTCGCCTTCGGCGAAAAACCAATCTTCAGTAATCAGATTATCCGAAAGCGCAAATAAAGATAACCCAATCCCATTTTGATTGGCAGATGCGATGATTTATGTCAACCACAATAGGCGAGGGTGCAAATTGCATCATAACGTAGGGACATGCCTTCGGCATGTTTCCAATGCGTTGATACCTTGCCGTTTGCATCGAAACATGCCAAAGGCATGTCCCTACGCTATGGCGTTTTTCCATCGATGATTCGGCAACAGTGCATAATTTATCTCCAGGAATTTTCTACTGAACCTTAAAATGGATTAAATTGGTGTTTTTTCAACATCCATCAAATCCCACCGTATTCCTCGGTGCTATTCTTCTTTTGGGGGTTGGGGATTCCAGCGGGCTTGCTGGCGCGCTGCCATTTGAGCCTCGGCGGAGTTGTCTTGGGGTGCCCATAATTGGGTGCCTTGCAGTTCGTCGGGCATATACTGCTGGCGCACAAAGTGTCCGGGATAGTCGTGGGAGTACATATAGTCACGACCGTAGCCAAGTTGCTTCATCAGTTTTGTGGGGGCGTTGCGCAAGTGAAGTGGCACAGGGGCATTGCCAGTTTGCTCCACCAGTTGCAGCGCACTGTTGATGGCATTGTATGCCGAATTGCTCTTTGGCGATGCGGCAAGATAGATAGCGCACTCGCTCAGAGGTATTCGCCCCTCTGGCCAACCAATCTTATTGATGATGTCGAATGTGGCATTAGCCAAGAGCAGGGCGTTGGGGTTTGCAAGCCCAATATCCTCTGCGGCAGAAATGCAGAGGCGGCGAGCGATGAATTTTGGGTCTTCACCGCCAGCTATAAGGCGTGCAAGCCAATACACCGCCGCATCAGGATCGCTGCCACGAATCGACTTGATAAAAGCCGAAATAATGTCGTAGTGCATCTCCCCGTCTTTGTCAAATGCCATCGGATTCTGCTGCAATCGCTCGGTCACCACCTTATCGTTGAGCACAAACGGTTCTTTCTCGCCCAGCGACTGGTGGAGCAGGTCGAGGATATTCAGCAATTTTCGGGCATCGCCACCGCTAAAGCGAAGGAGTGCTTCCGTTTCCTCCACTCTCACCTCTCTGTTCTGGAAAATGGGGTCGGTCTGGAGGGCATGGTCAAGGAGGCGCAAAAGGTCGTCCTTGTCAAGCGACTGGAGCACATACACTTGCGCGCGCGACAGCAGCGGACGAATCACCTCAAACGAAGGATTCTCGGTGGTGGCACCAATAAGCGTGACGGTGCCGTTTTCCACAGCCCCAAGCAGGGAATCCTGTTGCGACTTGTTAAAACGGTGGATTTCGTCGATAAACAGTATAGGCCGGCCTTTGGTGAACATGCTTTGCGCATCTTTTTTGCATCGGTCGAGCACATCGCGCACATCTTTCACGCCCGAAGTCACTGCCGATAGCGTGTAGAAGGGCACCTTAGTTTGCTCTGCAATGATGCGTGCAAGCGTGGTCTTGCCCACTCCTGGAGGTCCCCAAAGAATAAACGACGCAATGTTGCCACTCTCAATCATTCGGCGAATTACCGCTCCGGGACCCACCAAATGACGCTGTCCTATGTACTCGTCGAGCGACTTTGGACGCAATCGCTCTGCCAAAGGTTGAAAACTCATGATAAAAATAGTGTGTTATGATTCAAGAATTGTATTGATTAATGTCGTCACGTCGGTCACGTTCACCTCTCCGTCGCAGTTGATGTCGCACACCTTCTGCTCGTAGGTGGTGTCGCCTAAAATGGCGTTGATGAGCGCAGTCACATCGCCAACATTCACTTCGCCATCGCCATTCACATCGCCAAGATATGCCACAATTTTGCCAAACTCCCTCCACACTGGTGCCACTTTGTACCGCTTCACGGCTTCAGCGTTGGGCACATAGAGGATGCGGGCTGAAAGGTCGGTAAACATTCCGAAAGGTGTGGTCACCTCACGCAGCGGAAGTGGCTCTATCGTGCCACAATAAAACGATTTACAACTCTTCATTCCAAAAAATGCGTTTGCGCCGATATGCTTCACACTTGTGGGCAATGTGAACGAGCCCATGATGCCGCAGTTGGCAAATGCCCACTCCCCTATCGTTTCCAGCCCTTCTGGCAGGGTGATCGACTTCATCGCATCGCAACCATAGAAGGCAAAGTCGGCTATGCTGGTCACCGACGATGGCACGGTATAGCTGCGCCACGATGCGTTTTTACGGCTGAATGCCACCAGTGTTTGGGCATCTTTGGTGAGCAATATGCCGTTGATGTCGCAATAGTTGGGATTTTCGGGGTCAACGGTTACCGTTTTCAGTTGGGTACAACGCTGAAAGGCTCGTGTGCCAATGCTGGTCACATTTTTGCCGACTTTCACCGTTTTCAACGCTGTGCAACCGAAAAACGCCTCTTCGCCAATACTGGTCACGGCTTCGGGAATCACAATATCCACAATCCGTGAGCAACCGTGAAAGGCAAACGCACCGATGACGGTGACAGTTTCGGGAATGGTGATGGCAGTGAGCGAATCGCAAGCGTTGAACGCATAATCGCCAATGGTGGCGATGCCGTCGGGAAGCACTACGCCTGTAAGACCGTGGCACGCATTAAATGCGCCAAAACCCACCGACGTCACTTGCTTTCCTCCCAGCACAGCCGGAATGGTGACTTTTCCTGTATAATAATCATCGCCTAACACCACCATGGCTCTGCCCGATTCATCTACAGTGTAACTGATGCCGTCGGCGACTAATCGCTGGGCGGCTAACGAGAATGTGGCGCACATCGCCAAGAGGATAGCTGATAGGCTGTTTCGTAACTTCATTTTTAACCAATATATTAATCTACGAAGATAGCGAGAATGGCGGAGATTAACAACAAACAAACTATAATTCCCAAAAGAAAAAGAGATTTATTTTGTGATTTTATGATTTTGCAGTAATTTTGCACATCGTTTCACAAAATAAGCAAGATAAAATATCAAGGTAATGGAAAATAAGCAAACGGCTTCATATATCAGCACAGGTAAAGGATTAATGGCTCTCTCGCCCATCGTGGTGTTTCTGCTGCTCTATGTGGCTGTATCGGTAATTATCGGCGATTTCTACAAAATGCCACTGTCCATAGCATTCATCATCGCGTCGATGTGGGCATTGCTTTTTACGCCAAAGAAGAAAATCACCGAACGAATCGAGATATTTTCAAAAGGCGCAGCCAACTCCAATGTGCTTTACATGATATGGATATTTTTCTTGGCAGGCGCTTTTTCTGCGCTCGCTAAAGGTATTGGAGCGATTGATGCCACCGTGAACCTTGCATTAGCGTCGCTGCCGTCGTCGTTTCTTGTGCCGGGGCTTTTCATCACTGCGTGCTTCATATCCATGTCGATTGGCACTTCTGTGGGCACTATCGTGGCACTCACGCCTTTTGCGTGCCAGTTGGCTCAAAGCACTGGTGTCGACACGGCTTTCCTTGTGTCGGTGGTGCTGGGCGGCTCGTTTTTTGGCGACAACCTGTCGTTTATCAGCGACACCACCATTGCCTCGACACGCAGTCAGAAGGTGAAAATGAACGATAAATTCAAGACCAACCTTTGGATTGCGCTTCCTGCCGCCATTGCCACTTTGGGCATCTACATCTTCACAGGCGACATTCAGCACACCGCACACGCTCCTATCACCACAGCATCGTGGTGGAACGTCACTCCTTATCTGATTGTGATTGTGTCGGCTATGATGGGCATTAATGTGCTGGTGGTGCTCACCATGGGCATTATCTCGTGCATCGCCATTGCGCTTTGCGGACTGGCTGATGCGAGCCTGATTGACATGTGCGGATACATGGGCGGTGGCATCAAGGATATGAGCGACCTAATTATCGTCACGCTACTGGCGGCTGGTCTGTTGGGCGTAATTAGCCACAATGGGGGCGTGAAATACATCATTCAGGTACTCACCCATCGCATCAATAGCTGCCGTGGCGCACAAGCCGTGGTGGCAACGCTGGTGAGCCTCGTGAACCTCTGCACCGCCAACAACACCATCGCCATCATCACCGTTGGCGACATTGCCCACAAAATTTCACAGCAATTTCAACTCGACGGCAGAAAGGTGGCAAGCCTGCTCGACACTTGTTCGTGCATCATTCAAAGCCTTATCCCATACGGAGCACAATCGCTGATGGCTGCAGGCCTTGCCCACCTCAGCCCTGTGGCGTTCCTTCCCTACCTATATTACACCTGGGCGCTCAGCGTGATGGTGATTATCTCTATTGCATTCAATCTCCCTCGCCGCAAAGTTTAGCGACATTCGGTTATCGATTACTGAAGAATCTTGTTGATGAGGGCGGTTACATCGCTCACATCAATGTTGCCATCGCCATTGATATCGGCGGCATCGGCTGTCACACTCTCTTCCAAAATGATATTAATCAGTGCTGTCACATCGGTCACATCACACACGCCATCGCCATTCAAGTCACCAACAACGAGACTGCCATCGCTGCTGCTTGCCGTCAGCACCAGCTCGTGAACGGCTCCTGCGCTATTCACGTCTGCCCTTGGGGCTGATATGCGCATGGTGAGCCTGTTTGCGCCCTCTGGCACCGCCAAATAATCTTCAAACACTTGTTGTGGCAGTGCTTCGCTGTAAGCGTGCTTTTTGGTAGCCACCACCTCTCCTTGCTCGTTGAGCAGTTCCAATGTGGGCGAGGCTTTAGCTATGCTGTATTTGGGCTGCGCGTACTCTTTCACCACAATCTTTGCCTGCACCTTGACAAACTTCACAATTTTCGCACTGAATTGGGGCGAAATAAGCATATAGTTGCCGTACAGATTCACCTTGTTAGTGCAAATGGTGTTGGTGTTCAGTTCCACGCCCGACCGTGTATAAACCCATTTATCAAAGCTATTAAGATTAAATTCCGCCAATTTCTGGGCTTGGGCAAGAATCCCAAACGCCATCCACAATAGTGTAAAAACCATCTTTTTTCCGAGAAGCAAACTTTTCATATTTTCAATAATTAATTAAGCACAACAAAAGTAATGATATTTTTTGGGGATTTCAACCATATAAAACAAAAAAAGTGGCAAGAGCTGTTGCTCCTACCACTTTCTGGTGTCCAAGATGAGACTCGAACTCACACGAACCCTTGTTCACTACCCCCTCAAAGTAGCGCGTCTACCAATTCCGCCACCTGGACATTGCTGTGAGCGAAAAACGGGACTCGAACCCGCGACCCCGACCTTGGCAAGGTCGTGCTCTACCAACTGAGCTATTTTCGCAATTTTGCATTATCAGAGAGGTTATCTCTCGTTTGCGGGTACAAAATTAGTACTTTTTATCAAACCTACCAAATATTTTGAAGCAAAAATGAAAAATATGTCTGTTTTCTTCGGTTTTTCCGTGCAATTACTTCAAAAGTCCGAAAAATTCGTTCCTCAATTCCACATTTTCAAATGCTCCGCTATATTCAAGTGTGACGGTGGTGGACTCCTGCTTTTCAGCTCCACGCATCTTCATGCACAGGTGTTGAGCCTCGCATCTCACAATCACGCCCTTGTTGGGTAGCGATTTGGCAAGCGCCTCGCAAATTTCAGCGGTAAGGCGTTCCTGCACCTGTAATCGGCGCGCAAACACATCCACCATGCGTGCCACCTTGCTCAGCCCCACAATCTTGCCGTCGGGAATGTAGCCCACCGACACTTTACCGAAAAATGGGAGCACATGATGCTCGCATTGGGAATAAAACTCAATGTCCTTAACAATCACCATTTGCGAGCCAGGGTGCTCAAACACGGCAGCCTTGATGATGTCTTCGCCCGACATGTCGTAGCCAACGGTGTTTTCAAGCAAAGCCTTTGCGGCGCGTTGCGGCGTTTTCACCAATCCCTCACGAGTGGGGTCTTCGCCTATCAATTCGAGGATTGCCTTGTAGTGTTCGGCTATTTTGTTGATTAATTCTTGATTGGAAAGTCTATTTTTGTTCTCCATCACTATACTAATGCTGAGCTTGAATCGAGAAGCTACAGACGAATTTACTTAAATTTATTTACTTTATCGGTCACCACCACCACGTCGGAACGCATTGCTGGGAACGAACGCTTGATGAGTCTTGCCAGAGACCTTGCCTCTCCGTAGGTTTTGAAATCGCCAAAGCGCAAGCGCCAGCGAGGTGCCACATACGACATGTAGGCTCGGTATTGTGGATATTTCAATGCTATTTTCTTGGCTCGCTGCTGAGCTATGGCACGGCCGTTTTTAGCCGATGTGAATAGCACCTGCACACGATAGCCTGAATATTGCCCCACGATGGTCATGCCTGTAACAGAGCCGCTCTTCGACACCGCTATGCCTCTATTTGCTCTTTTTGTGGCAGGAGCCTTAGCTGGTGCTGCTTTAGCTGGCGCAGCAGCAGCCTCATGCGCAGGAGAAGAGTGTTTCTCCTTCGCCGCAGAGTTGCTTCGCTTAGAAAGTCCGCTGGGGGCATTCACGCTCACTTGAGCTTCAACATTCGAAAATCCGAAAAGAGCTATCGCCATTGCCACAACCATGCAGCGCAACGCTCTTCCTTTGCTACACTTTTTCATAGCCATAATACTTTTAAAAGCTTGCAAAAAAGCAATAAAACAAAACTGGCTACAAAGATAATAAAAAATTATCATTGTAACCAATTTTTGTGTATTAAGTAGCCGTTTATCAGCATAAACGGCTCACCTTACCATTTCTTTTCCTGCCTCTAAAATTAGAAAGCGGTAACGATGCCCATGAAGTCAGCAGCTTTCAATGAAGCGCCACCGATAAGACCACCGTCGATGTTTGGCTTAGCGAAGAGTTCAGGAGCGTTAGAAGGCTTGCAACTGCCACCGTAGAGGATAGTGGTGTCGTTAGCTACAGTTTCGCCATACTTTTCAGCGAGGAATGAGCGAATGAATGCGTGCACTTCTTCAGCTTGGTCGCTAGTTGCAGTCACACCAGTACCGATAGCCCAGATTGGCTCGTAAGCGATAACGATGTTAGCAAATTCTTCAGCGCTGAGGTGGAAAAGTGAGTCCTTCAATTCTGCCTTGATAAATTCTTCGTAAGTGCCAGCGTTGCGGAGTTCGAGGCTTTCACCACAGCAGAAGATGATCTTCAAACCGTTAGCAAGTGCCAAATCCACTTTTTCCTTCAAGATTTCTGGAGTTTCGTTATAATATTCGCGGCGTTCGCTGTGGCCAAGGATCACATAGTTAGCACCAGTAGAAGCTACCATAGCTGCGCTTACTTCACCTGTGTAAGCACCTTTTTCCTTGTTAGCGCAGTTTTCAGCAGAAAGACCTACCTTTTCAATGTCAATAACGTCCTTAACAGCTGTGAGGTGAGTGAAAGGAACGCCAATCACTACGTCGCACTTCAATTCACCAGCAGCAGCCACTGCTTCATTCACTTCCTTTGCGAGTTGCACGCCTTCGGCAACTGTAGTGTTCATTTTCCAGTTGCCTGCTACAATATTCTTTCTCATAATTGTAAATAAAAATATATAGTTTAAAAAAATTATTCCCTGAATTCCGAAATTTTATGCAAAGTTACTTGAGGTTACGGAATTAACCAAACTTTTATCATTCTTTATCACTATTTTCGCCGATGGAATCGTCGTTCTTGGGCTGATAAGCCGAATGGTCGCTTTCGTTGTGCGCCTCATTTCCGCTCTGCTTTGGGGCTTCTTCTACTATGGCATTTTCTGTTTCCTGGCTTTCAGCCGGCGCTTGTGGAGCAGGCCGCTTGCGCACATAGCGATAGAACAGGCGCACCAGCACATGCGTGCGATTCAGCACAAAGAGCAGGAGCAACGCCAACAAAAACAGCCTCACCAAGCCCGACATCACTTCGTCACGCTGATAGTCTGAGTTGTACTGCGCCACAGGAGTGCTTTCCACCCTCACCTTATCCTCGTCGAGCGATGCAAGGGTGCGCTTCCACACTATCTTTCCGTTCTCCACCAGCACCACGGCAGGATTGCCACGGGCAATGGTTTTAAGTTCGCTGTCGTCCATACGGTAGGTATGGTATGCCGCCATCGAAATGTCGTTCCACCACTTTATATCGTTGGTGCCCGACGAAGTGACCGAAAACACCTGATAGCCTTGCTCGGTGGCGTGGGCATATATCTCATTGAGGTCGAACGAGTAGCTGATGTTCACCCCTCTCAAGTCGGGAAACAGGAACATCACCACTTTACCAGTGTCTGGAAGCACGTCTTCCGTCACCTCCACCCCATTGTCGTAGATAGCCAATGGTTGGGTGGCTGATGAGTCGTTCGGCTCTTTACCTTTCTTATAATGACGCTCTACAAACTCCCAGCCATCTTCCTCGTCGGGCACGCTGTCGAGGCTAAACTCTTTTTCCTCGCCATCTTTCTTATACACAAACACCATGTCGGCGGCATCGCCGTCGGCACTTGCCGACACGCCCAACTGGCTTCCCACATGATATGGCGAGAAATCCACAAGTGGTTGCTTGAAATAGCCGTTATACGCCACCGACGCCACGAATGTGAACGAAATCACACCCACCACCCAGTTGACGGCTGGGCCATAGATGCCATGCACTCGGCGATTGAAAAATGTGAGATAAACGAGTCCTGCCGTCAATGCCACATTCTTCCAGAACGACGCCCAGTTACTTATTACAAGCGCATCGCCAAAGCAGCCGCAATGCGGCACACGGTCGGTGAACGCCAAATCGAGCGTGATGGGCAGCATCACCGCCATCATGCCTATGAGCAACACTGGCGCACCTCTACGAAACGCCCCCGTGAGCACGAACACGCCCAGCATAAACTCTAGGGCTGCCAAGGCAAACGACAGTCCGAGCGAAGCCGAGCCTAGGCTCTCGAAGCCGTACACATTACAGTATTCGGCAAACTTGTAGAATCCGCCCCATGGGTCGATAGCTTTTGTGAGCCCTGAGAACATGAATGTACAGCCCAGAGCCACACGAAGCAGCCACACCAAAGTGCGATTCCACTTCTTTTTGGCAATTTTCTCGCCCCACTGTGGTAATTTAAATATTGTCATCTATTATTCCGTGCCTTCGTTATGACGAATCAGTGCAAACACTGCATAGTTGATCATATCCTGATAGTTGGCGGCTATGCCTTCGCTCACAAGCGTTTTTCCGTTCTGATTCTCAATCGACTTGGTGCGCTCCACCTTGGTGAGAATGAAGTCGGCATAACTGCTGGGGCGCATATCGCGCCACGCTTCGCCATAGTCGGTGTTTTTATTCACCATCAGTGCCTTGGTTTCGGCAATGTACTTGTCGTAAAGGGCTATCGCCTCCTCGCGCGTCATGTCGATGGTGTCGGAGAATCCCTTTTCGAGCTGAATCATGCCAATCACGCCATAGTTCACGATACCGATGTATTCCGAATAAATGTCGTCGTCGATTTTCGCCTCACCGTTGATTTGAATGGTGCGGATGCGCTTGGCATTGATAAATATCTGGTCGGTGATGGTTTGAGGGCGTGAAATGCGCCACGATGGACCATAATCAGCCATTTTTTTTATATACAGGTCGCGACAGGTGGCAATCACCTCGTCGTATTGAAGTTTTGTATCAGCCATAAATGCAGTGTTTTATAATCGATTATGCAAAATTACAAAAAAATATGGGATTAGAGCCCAAATGTTTCATATTCAGCACAAGAAACATCATCACACTTGGCTCAATTACAGCAACTGCATTCTGTAACCAAGGCGGTAAAGCTCGGTAGCGGCACCTATGCGATAGAGCGCATGAAGCGCATCCACATAAGCCACATAAGCCTCTGGGGTAGACGGTTCTATTCCCGCATGGGAAATAATGTCGTAGGCGGTCTGTGCGCAGTGCATCACCAGCTTTGCTATAGCTTCCTGCTCTGGTTTACCCACACGGAGCACATCTTCGGCAATGGCTTCGTCCATAGCGTCGTAGCCACGCTTATCACGAAGCATGGTGTAGAGATTTTCCTCCTTGGAATATCGTTCCCAGTCGGTGTCCCACAGTTTAGCCACAGCCATGCCCACATACATCATCCAGCCCAGCGATGCCAGCGGATAGTTTTGGTATTCGGGCACACCGTCGGGGAGATAAGCTTCGGCAACCGACTTCCAGCACGCCTCAATATCGGTAAGGTCGGGCATTTGCTTTGGGTCGATACTTCCGTCACGAAGCAGATATTCTCTCAGTTGCGACTCAATGGTCAGTTGAATAGGGCTTTGCATTGTTTTCTATATAATTATATTCGATAAAAAAAGCGATAGCTCGTGGCTTGTATGCCATACGCGAGCCATCGCTTCTATATGAAGCCACATCAAAGGGATGTGATGAAACTCCGATAAATACAGGATTTGAGGGCACCCACACCTTTGTAATCCTCCGGTATCCGAAGATACACCTTTCGGTCGAGGCCCGCCATTGGAAAAAGGGTGCTTGCTCGGGATTTCATTAAGTTTGAAGAGTATCCCAATCAGCTTTGACGTGGCAGAATTTTCAATGAACTTTTGTATTACAAAATTAATGATTCCACTGCCTATTTCCAAATTTTTCCCACAAAAAAATTCACACTCCCCCACCAAAATTCTCACAAAAATTCCCCACCCCCACCACCAAGTCCGATAGGTCTGATAGGTTCGATAGGTCCGACAGATAGTCCACACAACAAAAATGGACGGAGACGCCCTTTTTGTGGGGCGAATCTGTCCATTTTGATACCCTTAGAGGCACTTCCTTTCGGAGAGCGCCACCCTAATAGCTCAACTATTAAGCGTTCTTAGCCTTCTCTACGATAGCCTTGAATGCTTCAGGGTTGTTCATAGCGAGGTCAGCGAGCACCTTGCGGTTGATCTCGATACCTGCCTTGTGAAGCATACCCATGAGCTTAGAGTATGAAAGGTCTTCCAAACGTGCAGCTGCGTTGATACGTTGGATCCAAAGAGCGCGGAAGTTGCGCTTTTTGTTCTTACGATCGCGGTAAGCATAGGTCAAACCTTTTTCCCAAGTGTTCTTGGCAACGGTCCAGACGTTTTTGCGAGCGCCGAAATAACCTCTTGTAAGTTTAAGAATCTTTTTACGTTTAGCTCTTGAAGCAACGTGATTTACTGATCTTGGCATTTTTTTAAATTGATTTTGAATGTTAGCGGCACATTATTCGTTATTGTGCTCTTAATGTGCTAAACACTCGGTTAATAAAAATGATAAAAAATCTCTTTTTGATTAAAATAAAAAACTAAGCTCTAAAAAGCGAATTACTTCTTAACGAGAAGAAGGCGGATAGAGTTGAGGTTAGCCTTGTCCACGATAGTAACGTGAGTAAGGTTTCTCTTTGCTTTCTTGGTCTTCTTAGTCAAGATGTGACTCTTGTAAGCATGTTTTCTTTTAATCTTTCCTGTTCCGGTAAAGGTGAATCTTTTTTTGGAACCGGAATTAGTCTTAACTTTTGGCATTTTTTTGTTGTTATTTAAAAAAAAGTTATTAATAATCGGAGGCAGGCACTTACCAAGCCTGCTCTCCTTCTTTCTTCTCTAAAGTAAATTACTCTTTTGGAGCTTCCTCTTCAGATTTGGGCTCGGCTGGCTTTTCAGCTTTCACCTTATCCTTTTTTGGAGCATCTTTCACCTTCTTTGGCGAGAGCATGATGGTCATGCGCTTACCTTCAAGCACTGGCATCTGGTCGAGCTTGCCGTATTCTTCGAGGTCGTTGGCAAAACGCAGCAAAAGCACCTCGCCTTGCTCCTTGAAAAGGATTGAGCGCCCTTTGAAGAACACATAGCTCTTCACCTTGGCACCCTCTTTCAGGAAGCCGATGGCGTGTTTGAGCTTGAAATCGTAGTCGTGCGCATCGGTTTGTGGTCCAAACCTGATTTCTTTCACTACTACCTTGGTGGATTTCGCCTTTTGCTCCTTCAAGCGTTTACGCTGCTGGTACTGGTACTTTTGATAGTCCATTACACGGCATACGGGTGGTTGCGCCATAGGGGCAATTTCAATAAGGTCGAGCTCTAAATCGTCGGCAATTTTAAGAGCCTTTGCGATAGGATAAATTCCTTCTTCCACATTATCGCCCACCAAACGCACCTCGCGAGCGCGGATTTGGTCGTTGATTGCGAGTTCGTCTTTATCCTTTTTCTGGTTGCCGCGAAATTTGTTTCGTCCTGCTTGTGGGCGAGGTCCGCTGTTCATTGGTTTGCGGGGCCCACTCCAAAATGGTTTTTTCTCCATCAAGTAATTTTAATCGTTATTATTTCTTCTTCAATACGGCTGCAAAATCGGTCTGTTCAGCAACTCTCGCATTGATTTCGGCTGCAAAGGTAAGAATTTTTTCTGAACCTTTATCACCTTCGCCCTGTTTTCTTACAGAAACTTCCTCATTTGCAGCTTCTTTTTCACCTACAATGAGCAAATAAGGAATGCGCTTAAGTTCGTTGTCACGGATTTTGCGTCCAATTTTTTCGTTTCGTACATCGATAGCCGCACGCACGCCTTGCTCGTCAAGAACATCTACCACGTGCTGAGCATATTCGTTATATTTCTCACTAATTGGGAGCACCACGCACTGCGAGCCACAATGGGAGGTGACCGGCGGTGTGTTCCAAGAGCACTGCCACAAAACGCTCCATTGAACCGAATGGCGCACGGTGAATCATCACCGGACGGTGCTTCTGGTTGTCGCTACCGGTGTATTCCAAGCCGAAGCGTTCTGGCAAGTTGTAGTCAACTTGAATGGTACCAAGCTGCCAACGGCGACCGAGGGCATCTTTCACCATAAAGTCGAGCTTAGGACCGTAGAATGCAGCTTCGCCTTCAACCTGGGCTGCCTGCAAGCCTTTTTCTTCGCAAGCCTCGATAATTGCCTGTTGTGCCTTTTCCCAAACTTCGTCAGTACCCACATATTTTTCCTTGTGGTTAGGGTCACGGAGCGAAATCTGAGCCTCATATTCAAAGCCGAATGTCTTGAACACGAAGTTGATGATGTCCATCACAGCGAGGAACTCCTGCTTGAGCTGCTCTGGTGTGCAGAACAGGTGGGCATCGTCTTGTGTGAAGCTGCGCACACGGGTAAGACCGTGAAGCTCACCACTTTGCTCATAACGGTAAACGGTACCGAATTCTGCGTAGCGCAAAGGAAGATCCTTGTAGCTGCGTGGTGATGAACGGAAAATCTCACAGTGGTGAGGGCAGTTCATTGGCTTGAGCAAGTATTCCTCACCTTCTTCTGGGGTGTGGATTGGCTGGAACGAGTCCTTGCCATACTTTGCGTAGTGGCCAGAGGTCACATAGAGGGTTTTGTTACCGATATGTGGGGTGATTACTGGCAAATAACCATATTTGCGCTGAATCTTTGAAAGCATATCCTGCAAGCGGTTGCGGAGCATTGCGCCCTTTGGCAACCACAATGGCAAACCTTGACCCACATTCTGTGAGAATGTGAAAAGTTCCATTTCCTTGCCGAGCTTGCGGTGGTCGCGCTTCTTTGCCTCTTCGAGCATGGTGAGGTATTCATCGAGCATCTTCTTCTTTGGGAAACTGATACCGTAAACACGCACCAACTGTGGACGCTTTTCGTCGCCACGCCAGTAAGCGCCGGCGATAGAGAGCACCTTCACAGCCTTGATAGGCTCTGTGCTTGGAATGTGTGGACCTTTACAGAGGTCGGTGAAATTGCCTTGGGTGTATGTGGTGATGTGGCCATCTTCAAGCTCGCTGATCAGCTCACACTTGAGGGTCTGGCCCTTGTCGCCAAAGCTCTTCAAAGCATCTGCCTTGGAGATGTCGGCGCGAACCACAGCCTCTTTGCGTGCCACGATTTCCTGCATCTTCTTTTCGATTTTTGGGAAATCGGCGCTTGTGATGACGTTTTCACCTGGGTCGATATCGTAGTAGAAGCCGTTTTCAATGGCTGGACCGATACCGAATTGAATACCGTCGTAGAGTTCTTGAAGAGCTTCTGCCAGCAAGTGAGCTGATGTGTGCCAGAAGGCGTGCTTGCCTTCCTTGTCGTCCCACTTAAAGAGCTGAATCTCGCCATCGCTACAAATCGGGCGAGAGATGTCCCACTCTTCTCCGTTAAATGATGCAGCGAGAATCATACGTGCGAGACCCTCGCTAATGCTTTTCGCAATGTCGAGCGGAGTTACACCACTCTCAAATTGCTTCACACTTCCGTCTGGAAATTTAATGTTGATCATATTTCAGTTTTGTTAGTTTATTCGTGCCATACAACGGCACTACATTGCATTATAAATCAAGGTGCAAATTTACACAATAATTTGGAATCCCGAAACTTTTCAGGAAGAAATTAGAGGCCACAAGCACGGCTCTTTCATTTAAAAAAAACGTGATTTCTCAAAAAATTGTTCTATTTTAT
>OHYU01000519.1_pt1 | contig 19536 bp, 17 predicted proteins | sample 1580331 | NCBI WGS metagenome assembly OHYU01 (sample SAMEA3882519, study PRJEB24775) | human gut metagenome | biome: human-associated habitat; feature: intestine environment; material: feces | place: Netherlands | collected 2009/2010
TCTCACAGGAAGTGATCTGTTTTTCGCACACGCGCAGGTCGCCGCCGGTCTGCTCCACGGCGGTGCGGGCGGCTTCCAATGCGGCTTCGCGCACCTCTTCCTCCTTATACAGCTGCTGCAAAAGCGGATTCTCACGGCACTCGGCCAGCTTTGCGGCCTGCTTGTCCACCGCCGCGCGGGCGGCGGTCAGGGCGGCGCGGGCGTCCCACAAAGCGGCAAGTTCTTCCAGCGTTGTGCCGCGCAAAAGGGTCTGGTACTGGCTGTATGCGGCTTTCAGGTTCTGCTATGCCTGTGCAGCGGCGCGCACTTCCTCCGCAAGGGCGTTCATCTCCCCTGCCAGTGCCCCGGCGCGAGCGCGGCGGGCTTCCAAGCCGATATAGCGCTGCGGGGTGCGCAGACGCTCCAACCGGAAGGGATGGTGGCGCAGAAGGTCCCGGGTGGCGCTGTCGGGATAGTTTTCCAGCGTGTCGGGGGTGTCGCAGCAGACGATGCGGCGCAGGATGGTGTCCGCATACTGGGCAGCCAGCGGGTTCTCGCTGGTGACCTGGGCGGCAAGGCTGTCGGCGGGGGCTGTCTCCGCATGGCGGTCCGCCTTGCGGATGCCCGGGGTATCCAGCAGGCTGATGGGCCCCACCCGGTCGCCCAGCGCCACAAAGGCGCTCTTGGCGGCGGCGTAGTGGGCAGGCGGCACAAGGATATCGAACCGGCGGTCACCCAGGCAGGCTTCCACACAGTCCTGCCAGCTCTCATCGGCCACGGTCAGCAGCTCACAGAAGATCTTCGCATCCGCTGTCATGCCGCGGCTTTTCAGCTCGGCGTTCACGGCATCCCGCACTTTGGTGGCGGCATCGCCGTGGGGGTAGACCCACTTGCCGCCGGACACGGCGTTCAGCTCGGCCCGCAGGCCCTCCTGCTCTTTTGCCAGATCTGCCGAAGTCTGCCGGGCAGCGAAATACTGCTCCTCCAGCGGTTTTTCGATGCGGGCCAGTGCCTCGGTCAGGGCGGGGAGATGTTCCGCTGTCAGACGCTGGGGCCAGAGCTCCTTCTCCACCGCAAAGCCGCTGCGGTTCAGCTGGGTCAGCAGGCCGGTGATGGTATCCGCAGTTGCTTCCAGACCGTTCCTTGTCCGGGCTGCTGCATCCAGCGCGCTCTTTTTCCGGGCCAGCTCCTCGGTCAGGGCATCCAGCGCCCGGCCAGCGCCGCTGTCACCGGCCGCTCCGTGGGCCGCCAGATAGGCCCGGCGGGCTTCGGCTTCGGCGTTCTTGGCGGCCTCGTATTTTGCGTTCAGATCGGCCAGCTGGCGGTGGCCTGCATCCAGATGGCTCTGCCAGGAGGCATCCTCACCGGCATCCGCTTCGGCGCGGGCCAGCAGGGCCGCGCCCCGGTTGACAAGGGCATCCGTTTCTTTGGCAGCAGCTTCCCGGCCATACGCCACGATCTGTTCCAGCGCGGCGGCACGGGTCTGGGCCTCGGCCAGAACGGCGTGGAGGTTTTCCAGCTCCACCCGGTCGCCCTGCAGCGCTTCCAGATCCAGTTCAGGCTGGGGCAGGATGTACTGGTACAGAAACTCCCGGAAGTTGGGGATTTCGTCCATGCTGGTGCCCATCTGGAACACTTCGTTGAACTTTTTGCCCAGCGGGCTGGAGGCGCGGCCAATGCCCAGGGCACGGCAGATGCGATCCCGGGCCTCGCTGGGGCTGCGGGTGTAGGACAGGCGGCCCACGGCGGGCTTGAAGTCCTCCTTGGCGCTGGGGGCACCGGTGCGCGGATCAAGGAAGGGCAGCTTTTCCAGCGTGATGCCGTCCTCGGAGATGTACCAGGTCTGGTCGCCGGGGTGAAGCTCCTGCATGGGGCCCTCGGATTCCACCCGGACAGCGATGACAAAGTTTGTTCGCTTGACGGTATCCCAGAACTCGGCACCGATGTATGCCACCGTGCGGCCCGGGCGGCGGTAGGCGTTCTCGCCGCGCTGCTTGGCGTGGACAGAGCCCTGCAGGGTGCGGCCGCTCTTTTTATTGCCCAGGGCATTGAAATTGCGGTTGGTGGTCAGGCAGTAGCGGATGGCATCCAGAATGGTGGTCTTGCCCACCGCGTTGACACCGATCATATAAGTCAGACGGGCACAATCGAAGGTGACATTTTCAAAGTTGTGCCAGTTGATGAGCTTCAGGCGCTTTAATTCGATCATTCTTCTTCCTCCCCGCTGGCATCTCCGTCAGGCCGCTCGTAGAGGGCCAGTTCCTCCCGGGTGCGGCTGCTCTCGGCGGCGGCATCGGCAAGGTCTGCGTCCGGCAGAGCCAGCAGCACAGTGGGGAACACCTCGATGCGGCTGTCCAGACCGGTCAGCCGCCCCACCGGGCGGGCCAGATTGTACCTGCGCAGGGTGCGCATCAGCTCCTCCAGTGTGCGCTGGTCCAGCCGCCGGGGCAGGTTCATCTTCTGCAGCTCCGTCTGCACTTCTTCCACCGTGACCAGCACCTGATCGGCGCTGGCGGCAAGGCTCTCCCGCTTTTGCAGATAGAGCAGGCGGAGCACCAGCAGCAGGATGCTCTCGTATTTCAGCAGCCGTGCCTGGCTGCCCTCATGCTCGTTGACCAGCGCCGCAGCCTGCAGCGGAGCCGGGTAAAGCGTTACCGCATAGCCCAGCGGCGCGAACACGGCCCGCACCTCGGGCAGATGATCCTGCACATAGAGGTATTTTGCCCGCTGATCCTCCACGCCGCCCAGCACAAAGCAGTGGTTGAGCAGATAGTTTGCGGTCTCTTCCAGCATTTTATTCGGTTCGGCCATGGTCAGCGTCCTCCCTGCGGGGTATCAGAATAAACTCTTCAAACCGGAAGCCGCCCCGTTCGACCCAGTTTCCGGTAAGGGTGATATCGTAAGCCCGGCGCGGCGACTGCGAATAGGTGTGCAGGCCGATGATGCGGGCAAAATCGCGGGGGTATTCCTCCGCCAGCGTGGAGGCAGCCACCGCACTGCGGGCGGCAAGGGCCTGTTTTGCCAGCAGGCCCACGTTCTCCTCAGTCACGGCCATCCGGGCGTAGTCCAGCAGCAGCTGCTGTTCTTTGCGCAGCTGCTCCGCGTCCAGCCCGGCCTGCCGCACCGGGGCCAGCGGCGTTTCGCTGCGGGGCGCGGCGGGCGGGTAGAGGGGCTTTGCCCCGAACACCGCCGCCGGGTAGAGGTGCAGGTGCTTTGCCACCGGGCCGTCATCCGGCGCGAACAGCTGGTCGGGCGTTTTGATCTCCTCGGCATAGCGGCGAAGCAGGGCGGTGACACTGCCCTGCGCAGAGCGGTCGCTCAGCAGCAGGAACTGTGCCCGCTGCACGGCCCGCTTACGGTAGCGGATGTGGCTCTGGTCGATCTGGCGCATCAGGGTGCTCATCTCTTCCAGCGAATCCCGCAGCTTCTGGATGAGGGCACGCACGGCAGGGGCTGCCTCGCCGGGGGCACAGCGCTCCACCCGGGCGTAATCCAGCGCCAGCCGGGGCAGGTGCTCTGCCTCGCAGTCGTCCAGCTCCTCTTCCAGATAAGCGCGGTAATTGAACAGGTTATCGCTGGTCTTGAAGCGGTGGTAAGCGGCGGCCACCACCTTTTCCTCGTACTGGTCGAAGAGCTCCAGCACCTCCTGCGGGGTGCGGTTGCGGGTGAGCCGGTCGATATAATGCCCGATGGATGCGTTCAGCGCCCGCAGGGACTTGTTCAGTGCTTCCAGATCGGAGGCCACCTCCCGCAGAACATTCTCATAGGGGCTCTTTTCCTCCCCGATGTTCTGCAGCAGCTGCCAGGCCTTGTACAGCTTGCCGGTGTAGGTGACAACACGCGGGTTCAGGATCTCTTCCAGCGCTTCCAGCAGGGGGGCCACCTCGGGCACAAAGGCAAGGACAGGCTCCTCCTCATAGCTGCCGGGCTGCTCTTCCAGCCAGCCGGTGCGGCGCAGGCGGAGCAGAAAGCCCAGCGCAAGGGTATGGGGATCCCGGGTGGGCTGTTCGGCTTCGTCGCCCGCGTCATCGGCATCCAGTGCCAGCGGCTTTGCCAGTGCCGCAAAGTAATCCTCGGCCCGGCTCACCGCTTCTGCCCGGGAGATGGAGTAATCCGCCGTGTGGCGGCACTCCTCCCACAGCAGGAGCAGCAGCTCCGCATAAAACGCCCGGTTGGGCCCCGCCAGCGGGCGGAACAGCCGCGGGCTGACCAGTTCAAACAGCTGCATCCAAAGGTTCCTTTCTTTCGATAAAATCTATCTTTTATTGTACCACATCACAGCCTTTTTTGCATCTTTTATGGGAAAGTTGCAAACAAAAAGCCCGCCCGGAGCAAAACCGGACGAGCCTGTTTTTCTTCTCACTGCCACGACAGAGACAAATGACGGTTATTGGCAACGCAGTCCTTCAAGTACAAATTGATCAGGGTCTGGTAAGGGATGCCCACCACCTCGGCCTGCTCCTTGAAGTAATCAATGGTATTGCTGTCAATGTTAATGGTGATCTGTTTTTTCAGCGCCTTGGCGTAGGGGTTCTTTCTTGCATTGCTGAAATCGTACTCTTTGAGCATAACACAGACCTCACTTTCCATATCTATATTATAATTATATTATAATTATAAGTCAAGTGCTCCAGACACAAAAAGCCCCGGAGGGCGGCAGGGGTTCCGCGCTCCGGGGTATGCTCAAGAAAATTTTGCTTGTGTTCTAATCGTTACAATCAGGCGTTAAAGTTTGCCTTTACAGTCATTCTGTATGCAACGCCAACATAGGTCTTGCCATTCTTCACGATGCTTGCAGCGCCGACAGCTTCCGGTTTCTGAGAGGAAATCTTATTCACGTTGTTTGCATTTGCCTGGCTCAGCAGTTCCTCAGTCACTTCGATAGCCTTATACTTGGTCTTGTCAGCATTGATACCCTGAGCAATGACATACACAGTGAAGGTACCAGTGCCATCCTTGTTATCAACAACATCGCAAGGCAGGCCATAAATCTTGGACTTGTTCAGAGAAGCGATATCGATTTCACCGTTCTCGTCGATCTGGTTCAGCATTGCACCAACTTTATTCTTCAGGTCTGCGTCATTCTGATAGGTAGTATCGTAAGCCTTATTGAAGCTTTCGATCATCAGGTTTTCTGCACGCTGGCCCAAAGACTGCGGCGCTTCCTCGCCGCAAGCGGTCAGCATCACCAGAGCCAGCACGCTGGCCAGCAGGATTGCAACAAGACGTTTCATTTTTTTCATAAAACAATTCCTCCATAATAAAATTCAGGCCCCTGTATAACCCCAAATCATACAGTGTACCTAAATTTATTTTACTCTTTGCCCCACCCCCCCCATGTCAATTCGCATATCAGCCAAAATTTTCATTTCTTTTTTGTGTAAATAAAAAAGCCCCGGAGGGCGGCCTTTCAGCCACGCTCCGGGGAAAAATCATATAATTTGTTTTGCTCAGGCATTTGTATCAATAGCCACCGAGATAGCCATGTAGGTCTGACCATTCACAGCTTTGACAACAACGCCAACCTGTGTCCATTTCGTGCTCTGTGCAATATTCACGTTTCCAAGATTGCCGCCTTCGGCAATTTTCTGAACAAACTTATTCAGCTTTGTGCCATCATAGTCAAATGTCGTCACAAATGTAGCTGCACACTTACCATCTTTGGGGCCATCAATTTTGAACCAAACCTTAGACGAATAGCCAAACAGATTCAGCGAGAAATTCAAATCTCCATTTGCTACCTCATCAATATGTTGGCTTGCAATCGCTCTGCACTGTGCGTTGTTTTCCAGTTTCTTTCCCTCTGGGCGATTTGCATTGATCGTGCTCATCATCTGAGCTTCCGCCTGAGCCTCAGGGGTCGATGTGGTATCACCGCCGCAGGCGGTGAACAGAACAAGTACCATGGTCGCCGCCAGAACCAAAGCGGCCAGTTTTTTCAGCATTTTCATGTCGGGACCTCCAGTCGTTTTGTTGTGTTTTTCATAATATGCAGGGTGCCTTTCCATTTTGAAGCAGGGCCCCTTCTGACTTTATTTTATCCAACGACTGTCGCTTTTGTCAATTGCCAGCTTCACCAAACATTTTCTCCTGCTTTTGTTATTTTTTCCAGAACGAATCTTCGCAAAGATCCTTTGCCGCACCCGGGGCAAAAACCGGAAAATATTTCCGGCGTTTACACAATTCTACCACGATTTGGTGCTAAACTTAAGGCAATGGGAACCGCCGGGTGCCGTTCCTGAACAAGGAAAAGGAGTTTGCCCCATGCAGCATGGTTCCCTGCGCGCTCCGGTGCGCGTTTTCATGGCAGCAGTTCTTCTGTGCCTGAGCTTTCTGGCCGCGCCAAAGGCTGCGGCGGCACAATTGCAGAATGTGAACGGCATCACGCTGCTGTCCTTCGACAGCCAGCAGATCGTCTCCATCGGCAACCAGACCTCGGGCCGGTGCAGCTGGTACGCCCTGCGCTACGCCCGCACCATTCTGGATGGCAAGCCCTGTTCAGGCAGCGGGATGTGGTCGAACGGCGCGGTATGGTCTGCCGCCGGGTACTACGCTTACAGCGGCTCCCTTTCCGGCTGCCTTTCCCGCCTGTATGAAGAGCTGCAGGCCGGGCGGCCCGTCATCGTACATCTGAAAAACACCGCTGTCAGCGGCGTGTCCAAGCACACCAACCGCGTGACGAGCTATGAATACCATCTCTCCGGCTCCGGCTGGAAAGAGGTCAACTACCCCCACATCGCCACCAGCAGCACCTACGGACACTGGGTGTGCGTGGTGGGCATCTCCCCCACGGCAGACCCCGAAAACCTGCGGGAGAGCGATTTCTATGCGCTGGACCCCGCGCGGGTCAGCGTGAACGGCACACTGGCCGTAACAAAGCTTTTGGATGGCACCATCTGGACTGATAACTCTCCCTTAAAAGTCGCAGCCTGACGCTCCCTTACAAAACACAACAGCCCCCGGAACATGCAGGGTTCCGGGGGCTTCGTGTTTTGTATCGGGGGTTACAGCTCCTGATAGGCGCTCATCATGGCGGGGATGAACTGCTTTTTGCGGCTGACCACGCCGGGCAGCGTCCAGCTGCCGTCGGCGGCGGGCCGGCTCTCAAAGCCGTTGCTCAACACCTCGGCGGCGTAGCGGCCGGTGCAGATGACCACGCTCTCCTCCTTGGGCACATCGGTCAGCAGCATGTAGAGGTCCTCCACGTTCTGCTTGTTGCGGGCCTCCTCCAGATAGGGCTGGAGCAGCGCCTGGGCGGCCTGCAGGTTTTTGCGGGTCATGTAGCTGCCCTGCGCCACGCCAAAGCGGATATCGCCGCACATGAACACCTTGAAGTCCTGCAAAAAGACCTCTTCGGGGGTCTTGCCGTCCAGTTTTTCACCGGCCTCGAACATTTCGGTGGAAAACTCTTCAATGTCCACGCCTGCGATCTTGGCCAGACGTTTGGCGGTGTTTTCATCCACGGGGGTGCAGGTGGGGCTGCGGAAGGCCAGCGTATCCGAAAGGATAGCCGCCAGCAGCAGGCCCGCGATCTGGGGCGGGATGTCCACACCGTTTTCATCGTACATCTGGGTGATGATGGTGGCGGTGCAGCCCACGGGCTGGTTGCGGAAGTAGACCGGGCCGCTGGTCTCCAGACTGCCGATGCGGTGGTGGTCGATGATCTCCAGGATCTCGGCCTGATCAAAGCCCTCCACGGCCTGGGTGGCCTCGTTGTGGTCCACCAGAATGATGCGCCGCTTGCGCAGGGCAATGACGTTGCGGCGGCTGACCATGCCGCAGTATTTGCCGTCCTCATCGAGGATGGGGAAATAGCGGTGGCGCACCTTTGCCATCACCCGCAGCACATCGGCCACGGGGGTGACGAGGGTGAATTTGAGGATGTTGTCCCGGGTCATATAATAGGAGATGGGGGCGCACTGGCTGATGAGCTTGCCCGCCGCGTAGGTATCCACAGGGGTGGTCATAATGGCAACGCCGGTCTCATCCGCAATGCGCTGGATGGTGCGGCCCACCTTGGCCCCATTGCAGATGATGAGCAGGGAGGCTTCCTTTTCAATGGCGCAGAGCTGGCTTTCGTACCGGTTGCTCAGAATGACGATATCCCCCTTTTCCACGCTGCTTTCCAGCATCTCGGGGGTGGCGGTGCCGATCTTGATGTGGCCGGTGGTGCAGACCGCGTCGGCATTGCCCACCACCATGGTGCCGTTCAGCGTTTCAAGGATGTTCTTATAAGAGGTGCGGCTCTTGGCCAGCACCGCGGTATCGAACACGTCCATGTTGGCGGTAGCAAGATCCTTCACCGTGATGATGCCCTCCAGCTCGTTGTCCGCGCTGGTGATGGACAGGGTGTCGATCTGCTGGTCGCGCATGATCTTCCACGCGCGGCGCAGGCTGGTGGAGCCCGGGATGCCCGGCATCTCGCGGTAATCCACGTCCCGGATCTTGGGGTTCACGTCGGTGCACATCCGGGGCGGCGTGACACCGAACTTTTTCAGGACGAACTCGGTCTCCTGATTCATTTTACCGGCACGGCGCGCCTCACAGACCAGCGTGCTGGTGCGGTTTTTGAGCTCCGCATAAGCAATGGCGGAGCAGATGGAATCGGTATCGGGGTTGCGGTGCCCGATGACCACGACCTTGTGTGCTTCTTTTGGCATAGGTTGTTCCCCTCTCTGGGTCAGATTCATTTACCTTCCGATCGGCCCCATGCCCCAAACCACCGGGCACAGCTGCCAGTTCCATTTTAACACAACCGGCCCCGGGGGTAAAGGCGGCAGATATCTTTTTCTTGACAGCGCCCCAAAAATCGTCTATCCTTGACCTGAATTTTTTCTCTTTGGAGGTCACCCCATGAAAAAGCTGTTCCGCGCCCTTTCCCTCTGCCTGACGCTGGCCCTGTGCGTGTCCGGCAGCACCGCCGCGCTGGCCGAGGCTCCCGCCGCCACGCCCGCCCCTCAGGACGAACGTGTCATCACCGACGTAAGCCCCCTTGAGGATCAGATCCGCAACATCGTCGGCTTTACCACCAGCACCGGCGGCCCCTACGATTTTGAACAGGCCGACCATAGATCTGCCGTGCAGGCCTACGGTGCAGAACCCGCCGAGGGTGCCGTGGCCCTGCTGCGCATCTACGCCCGGGCCGAGGATCGGGGCGATGCCTCCATCAATTCCAGCGGCCACTCCTTCCTCTCGGTGCGGAACGTTTCGGACCACGACATCGAGGTGGGCGGCCTGCGGATCGCGCCCGACACCGAGATGACCTTCAGCCCCCGCGGCAACCGCTGGGAGCACACCGGCATCTGGTACAATCTGGAGGGCTACTACAAGCGCTATCTGGCCGATTCCTACTACCAGAACATCTATGCTGTCCAGACTTCGCTGGATCAGGGCCAGCTGGACGTGGTCAACCGCAACCTTGCCAAATCTGACCACTGGTCGGCCTACTTCAACTGCGCCGCCTTTACCGAGAGCATGTGGAACGCTGTCTGCGCCGATCCCCTTTCTGCCGGGCAGCCCTACACCCCGGAGAACCTGCGGAACGACATTCTGGCCAAGTACGGCGATCTGGCCGCATACAACCCCCAGATCCCCTACGACTACATCGTTTATTACGGCACCAGCCTGACCCCCAGCAAAGAGTTTGCCTGATTTTTTGATTTGTTGGATACAACATCTTGATTTTCACGTCATTCCGCGCTATCATGGGTGTGTTTGAATCCACGCGCCAAGGGAGGACACCATGACAGACGCATCGACCACATCAAGACCGCTGTTCAACCGTCAACAGCTCATCTCACTTTTCCTGCCGCTGGTGGCAGAGCAGGCCCTCAGCATCTCCATCGGTCTGGCGGACACCCTGATGGTCTCCTCGGTGGGCGAAGCCGCCGTTTCGGGCGTGAGCCTGGTGGACTCCTTCAACGTGCTGATGATCCAGCTGCTCAGCGCACTGGCCACCGGCGGCGCGGTGGTCGCCAGCCAGTACATCGGCCACCGGGAGCCCAAACGGGCCAAGGCCAGCGCCGCACAGATCATGTTTATTATGATCTCGCTCAGCGTGGTCACCGCCGTCATCGTGGCAGTGGGGCGGCACGCCATCCTGCGGGGCATCTTCGGCTCCATTGACGCGGATGTGATGCGCTACGCTGAGACCTATTTCCTGCTCTCAGCCCTGAGCTATCCCTTTATCGGCGTGTACAATGCCGGTGCGGCTCTGTTCCGCGCCCAGGGCAACAGCAAGATCAGTATGCTTTCCAGCCTGGTGATGAACGTGGTGAACATTGGCGGCAACGCCATCCTGATCTACCGGTTCGGCATGGGCGTGATGGGTGCGGCCACCGCCAGCCTCGTGAGCCGGATGATCGCCTGCTTCACCGTGATGTTCCTGCTGCAGAAGCCGGACTGTGCGCTGCGCATCGACCACCTCACCGACCTGAAGCCCGACCTCGACCTCATCAAGCGCATCCTGAAAGTCGGCATCCCCGCCGGCATCGAGAACGGCATGTTCCAGATCGGCAAGCTGTCGGTCTCCAGCCTGACCAGCACGCTGGGCACCGCCGCCATTGCGGCAAACGCCGTGGCAGGCAACATCTCCAGCTTCCTGAACGTGCCCGCCTCCGCCGTGGGCATCGGCGCGCTGACCGTTGTGGGCCAGTGTCTGGGTGCCGGGGAAAAGGTGCAGGCCAAGCGCTATTCCCGCCTGCTGCTCCTGACCGCCTACGCCGGGGACTGGGTGATGAATCTTTCCGGCCTGTTCTTCCTGAACAAGCTGGCGCTCTCCTGGTTCAACCTCTCGCCGGAGGCCTACGGCATGGCACTGGAGCTGATGGTCTGGTTCAACGCTGTATCGCTGATCCTGTGGCCCTCCAGCTTCACCCTGCCCAACATCCTGCGCGCCGCCGGAGATGCTGCCTTTACCATGACGGTCAGCGTCATCTCCATGTGGGTGTTCCGGGTGGCCTTCTGCTACCTGATGGTGCTCAAGTTCCACTGCGGCCTGCTGTTCATCTGGATGGGCATGTTCCTGGATTGGGCCATGCGCTCGCTGTTCTTCTGCGTCCGCTTTGTCCGCGGCAGGTGGATGGAACAAAAGGTGATCTGAGTTTCCGTATATCCGGCCCTCTCCGCCATTGCAGTTTTGGCGGGGAGGGCCTTTTTTGTGCAGGAAACCTGCATCCTGTCTCGTATCAATAGGCAGAAGCTTCTCTCCCCTGCATCCGCTTCCCCAAAGCATACCAAATTCCGCGCGGATGTGTTCACGATTTTGTCAGCTTTTTGTCTTGTTTTCTTCGTCTTTGCGCGGTATAATCATACGCTGCAAAGAACTTTAGGCGGGGCTGCGGCCCCCATTCCAGAAAAGGAAGTGTGTTCCATGCGCAACTGGTTTTCCCGCCATCCCGTTTCGTTCATGGCGTTTTATCTCCTGTTTTACCTTTCGGCGTTCCATTGGCTCGAAGTCCATATTGCCGTGCCCGATGTTCTGGTGCACTGCCATCTGGACGACCTGATCCCCTTTTGCAAATATGCCATCGTGCCCTACTTTGCGTGGTTCGTATGGATCCCGTTCACCCTGTTCTACCTGCTGTGGAAAGCGCCCCGGGCCGACTTCTGGCGGCTCTGCCTGCCCCTGTTTGCGGGCATGACCATTGCGCTGGCCTGCTATGTCATCCTGCCCACCGGGCTGGATCTGCGGCCCTACCGGGTATACGGCAGCGACCTCTTTGCTCAGGCTGTGCGGATGCTCTATGCCACCGACACGCCCCTCAACGTCTGCCCCTCCATCCATGTGTTCAACTCCGTCACCCTGATGATGGCCTACTACCGCAGCCGCATCTTTGAAACGCCGGGCCGCCGCTGGATGCGGCCTGCCTCCGCCGTGCTCTGCGTTTCCATCATTGCGTCCACGGTCCTGCTCAAGCAGCACAGCTGCATTGACGTATTGCTGGGCATCCTCCTGGCCATGGTTCTGGATACGGCCATGACCGCACTGGAACGCAGCGATGCAAGAGCCTTGCAGCGGCTCTGAATCTGTACAGAAAAACACCCATGCCGGCGCTGGCATGGGTGTTTTGCATTTTGGGGCATTACGGAGCCGGGGCAGTGAACTCTTTCAGGTGCGCTGTATCCAGCTCTTCGGCATCTTTGGCCGCTGATGTATAGGAAATTTTCAGATATTTCAGGGCCGTATCGTTTGCCAGCAGTTTTTTGCAGGTTTCCGTATCAAACGTGATGTTGTTGGTCAGATCCAGCCAGATCAGCTGCGGCATCTGGGTCAGGGGAGTATAATCCATGTCCTTGTAGGCTTCCTGTGCACCCTGAGAGAGAGACATACTCAGATACTGCACACTGCTCTCCGCCAGCGGGGCAAAGCTGTCGATCTCCGGCCCTTGGCACAGCTGCAGAAAGCTCAGATTTTCCATCTGCTTCAGCGGTTCCAGCGAACCGATCCGGGTCACGTCCAGTCTCAGGACCCGCAAGTCAGCTCCGGCCAGCTGGGTCAGATCGACCTCACTGCCGGTGATCCACAGCATCTTCAGCGACTTCATCTGCGCCAGCGCCGAAAGGTCGGAGACATTGGAATCCGCCCGGATCCCGTCACTGCCATACTTCAGCTCTACCACAGAATCCAGCTTTGCAAAGGTCGGGAATGCGCTGCTCTCCACACTGGGCACACTCAAAAGCATCAGATTTTTGCATTCCTCCAGACCTGTCAGATCTGTAATGGGTGGGGCTCCCCTTCTATTATTGACCGACAATACCTGCAAGCTGTCAAAATGCCGCAGGTCTGCCAGAGAGGTCACCGGATCATACGTTCCCTCTACGCTGACTGCGCAGGCTGCCAGCTGCTCATTGCTGTTGACGTTTCTTCCAATGTCCACCCCATCCGGTGCATCTTTGACGATGAGATCCCCTACGCCGGTTCCGGAATTTATCGAGACCCGCTGATAATCCCAGACATCGCTGTGATAGATATCTCCCTTCGGGCGGTCAAGCCATTTCCGGACGTGCTTTTCCATCACAGGGTCCTGCCACTCAATGACATAATCCTCCCCATGCTCGGCGTGACTGGCCGGAACCGTAAGTGTCGTCTGCTGAACGAAAACATCCTGCATTTCCGAACGGAAAGGTCCCGGTCTCAGATTCAAAGAGCTTGCACATGCGCTGAACAAAAGCATTGCACAAATCAACAAACTCGACGCTTTTAACATTTTACGCATAACAGGCTCCTTTCCGTTTCGGCAAAATCTCTAGTTATATTTTACCATAGATTGTTTTTTTGTAAAGAAAAACCCACGATCTTTGCACAGGCATGGCAAAAATCGTAGGTTTGCTTAAAACAGGCCTTCCGGCAGGCAGATGTCCTGCTTGGGCACCTTGTCCCAGGAAAAGTCTGGAATCAGGCTTTCCGGGGTGCGGGGAGCCGGTTCAGGTTGGAGACCATAGGCAAAGGCAAGCCTGCCCACGATCTCTTCCGCCGTATACTTTGCCCGCAGGTTTTCCAGGCTCTGGTCCCCGTCCCGTTTGGACAGGCGGCGGCCATCGGGAGCCAGCAGGAGCGGGCAATGAGCAAACTTTGGGGCGGGCAGGCCCAGCAGACGGTAAAGATAAAGCTGCCGCGCGGTGGAAGAAAGCAGGTCCGCGCCCCGCACCACCTCCGTCACGCCCATGCGGGCATCGTCCACCACCACAGCCAGCTGGTAGGCAAACACGCCATCGGCGCGGCGGAGGTAGAAATCCCCGCAGTCGTGGAGCAGGTTCTCGGTGTGGGGGCCCATACAGCCATCGGTGAAGGTGATGTCCTCATCGGGCACCATGAGACGGTAGGCCGGGGCTTTCTTTTTGCTCTTTTCGGCGATCTGCTCCGCCGTCAGCCCCCGGCAGGTGCCGGGATAGATCACATTGCCGTCGGAGGTGTGGGGTGCGCTGGCGGCATGGAGCTGGGCACGGGAGCAGAAACAGGGGTAAACAAGGCCCTGTGCTTCCAGTTTGTTATAGCTCTCGGTGTAGATGGCGGCGCACTCGCTCTGGTAATAGGGGCCGTTGGGGCCGCCGCTGCTGCCGCCCTCGTCCCAGACAAGGCCCAGCCAGCGCAGGTCCTCTTCCAGTGCGTCGGCATATTTGCGAGGGCAGCGCTCGGCATCCAGATCCTCAATGCGCAGAACGATGCGCCCGCCCTGACTTCTGGCGCTGAGCCAGGCCAGCAGGCTGCAGGCCAGATTGCCCAGATGCAGCCGCCCGCTGGGGCTGGGGGCAAAGCGCCCGGTCACAGCGCTCACAGGCCCAGCTTCCACTCGCCGTCCACAGGCTGGGAGATGGGCGTGTTATAGAACTCGGCCACGGCCTTTGCCATGTACTCGGCATCCTTGCAGCTGGCGGTCTCCATTGCGGAATGCATGGCCAGCTGTGCCAGACCGATATCCACCATGGGGATCAGGATCTGGTGGCCCAGCAGGTTGCCCAGCGTGGAGCCGCCGGGAACATCCGCGCGGTTTGCGGCCACCTGCACCGGCACACCGGCCTTTTTGCAGATCTCGGCAAAGGCAGCGCCGGTAAAGCCGCTGGTGGTGTAGGTCTGGCGGGCATTGTACTTCAGCAGCACACCGCCGCCCATGACCGCCACGTTGGCGGGATCGCTCTTTTCGGGGTGGTTGGGGTGGGTGGCGTGGCCATTGTCAGCGCTCAGCAGCAGGCTGTTGGTGCAGGCACGGATGCTCTGCTCCCGGGTGACCCCCAGTTTTTCCTCAATGCGGGCCAGCACATTGGCCATCAGGGTGCCCTGTGCGCCCTGCCGGCTGGAGGAGCCCACCTCCTCGTTGTCGAACATGACCCACATATCACCCCGGCCTTCCTCCTCGCCGCGGCCCTGCAGGAAGCCCCACAGGGTGGTGTAGGCACATTCCAGATCATCGATGCGGCCGGACATGAAGTATTCGCCCTTCAGGCCCACGCGCTCGGCCTTTTCCCGGGTGCAGAGCACCAGGTCAGCGTCCACGATATCCTCTGCCTTGACCCCGGCCTCCTCAGCCAGAGCGTCCCGCAGGGTGGAGCCCGCCTCACCAAAGATGGGCTGCAGATCCACCTGAGGGTTGTACTTCATGCCGTTGTTCAGGTCATGGTTGAAGTGGATGCAGAGGTTGGGGATGACAGCCAGCGCCCGGTCGGGGTGGACCAGCAGGCTCCGGATGCCGTTCTCCGTGCGGACCAGAATGCGGCCCGCCACGCTCAGGGGACGGTCCAGCCAGGTGGGCATGATCATGCCGCCGTAGCCCTCGGTCTCCGCCTTGGCAAAGACAGTGTCCTTGCCGCCGTCCAGCTGCTTGATGCGCCAGGTGGGAGAATCGCTGTGGCTGGCGGTGACATGCCAGCCGGTCAGCTCACCCTTGGGCATCCGCCATGCCAGCACGGCAGAGGCATTGCGGGTGGTGTAATATCTGCCGCCGGGCACCAGCTCCCAGGCTGCACTCTCGGGGCAGTTCTGGTAGCCGTTCTCCTCCAGGAGCTTCACAGCCGCAGCCGTGGAGTGGAAGGCGCTGACACCGGCGTTCAGAAAATCGAAGAGACCTTCGACGGAAAAGGTGTTATTCTGCATTTTATGTTCTCCTTTATTTTCAGGTTATCCATTGCTAAACCTCTCCGTCATTGCTTCGCAATGCCACCTCTTCTAATAGGAGAGGCAGGGGCCTTTCTTGGCTCCCCTGTTAGAGGAGCTGTCGCCGCAGACAACTGAGAGGTTTCGCCACAATTATACCGTTTCTCTTATCAAAATGCAATCACACCGGGGCCATCTCGGCAAGCTGCTGTTCAAGCGCATGGCGGAGCTGGGCGGCGTGCAGGCCGCAGACCAGCTGGACCCGGGTGCCCTGCACCACAAGACCTTTATGGGGCAGAGAGAGCAGAGCCCCCATATCCAGCAGCGAGGCATCCCGCACCGTGAGCCGGAGGCGGGTGAAGCAGTTTCCCAGCTGGGCGATGTTCTCCGGCCCACCCAGCGCGGCAATGAACCGGCACACCTCCTGCGGGTCGGTGTACGGGGACTGGTCTGCGGAAAGGGCAGCTTCCCGGCCCGGGGTGGGCAGATCCTTTGCCTTGATGAGGATGCTGAACGCGGCAAAGTAGGTCAGGATCTCCGCAAAGCCCAGCAGATAGAGCAGCGGCATGTTCTGCAGCTGCTCCCCGGCGCTCAGGTTGAACACCAGCGACCCCAGCAGGTTGGAGGTAAAGGCCCGGACATGCAGGACATGGAGCAGCACCATAAAGCTGCCCGTAATGACCGCATGGGCCACCCAGAGCAGGGGCGAAACGAAGCAGAACAGAAAATCAATGGGCTCGGTGATGGAGGCCACCGAGGCCGTGACCGCCAGCGGAATCATAGCGGCGGCGGTACGGGCACGGTTCTCTTTGCGGGCCGTGAAGATGAAGGCCGCTGCAATGCCCAGATAGCCAAAGGTCTTGGTGAAGCCGGTGTACATCCAGACGATGCCGTCTGAGAGGGGCAGGCCCATGGTGTACTCGGTCATGCAGACGGCGTAAGCACCTGTGTAGGTCACAGAGCCTACGGTCAGGCTGCCGCCCAGCGAAGAGAACTGGAAGGGCATATAGATGAGGTGATGCAGGCCGGTGGGGATGAGCAGCCGTTCCAGAAAGCCGTAAAGGAACACACCCGCGTTCCCTGAAGCCGCGATCCAGCCCGTGAGGGCGCTGACCGCCCGCTGCAGCGGCGGGCAGACAAAGCAGAACCCCAGCCCCAGTGCCACCGCCAGCGCCGACAGCCACAAAAACGACCACCGCAGGCCCGAATAGAGCTGGGTGATCATGCCATAAAACTGCTTTTCGCAGGTGCGGTTGAAGAGCCACGCCGCCGCAAAGCCCAGCACGATGCCGCTTGCCACGCCGGTGTCCACCACCTGAATGCCCAGAATGGTGGTCTGGCCCGTGCCCGCAAGGCCGGTCATCCCGTTCGGCTGGGCAAGCAGTCCCAGCGCTTCCAGCGCGGTGTGGTTGGCTGTGAGGAACACCAGATAGGCCATCAGTGCCAGCAGGGCGGCATCCTGCTTTTCGGTTTTGGCGCGCACGGCAGCCACCCCCACGCAGAGAATGACGCTGAGGTTGTTGATGAGCACCATCATCCCGTTATAGAGCAGCTGACCCACCAGCTGCAGCGGAGCCCACTGCAGCACCGGCAGCGCCTGACACAAGGGCTTGCTGGTGAGCAGCGCCCCCAGCACCAGCAGCAGGCCCGCCGCCGAAAGATAAGACAGCGGCGACAGCAGCGACTGTGAAAAGCGTTCCAGCCGCCGCAGAAATTTCTGCATCCGTTTCTCCCCCTTTTTCCGGTTCTTCACTCATTTCCCCCAGTTTGACCATGGCAGAATTATACGCGCCAGCGCAAAAAATGTCAATCCCGCCCGACTGAGAAAAAAACGACAAAAGTTTGTATAGTTTGCACAGCCGGGGTGAAAAATCGTCCTGCGCACGCCGATTGACAACAGCCTGGCAGAACAGTATACTAGAAATGTACCAGAGCAGTTTCTCCGGCAGATGGGCCGGAACACGATAAAAGGAGGCTTTCCTATGATTCGCAAGCGTATTCTTTCCCTGCTGGTCTGCGCCGCCCTGCTGTGCGGCGTGCTGGCGGGCTGCAGCACCTCTTCCGGCAGCACTGCCGCTTCCAGCTCTTCCGCTTCTGCAAGCGAGAGCATCCCCTCTTCCACCGTGACCGCCGACACCGGCAAGGTGGGCCCGTTGGATGCAGGCGAGAACTCCCTGTTCTCCCTCTCTGACCCGGACGATGCCTTTGCCCCCTGCCTTGGCTGGGGCCCCGGCGTGTCCGGCTGCTCGCTGAAATCCGTCATCGCGGCGGCTTCCCTGCTGAAATGGGCCGATGGCTGCAACATGAGCATCCAGCCGGTCAGCGACATCAAAGATGCCTATACCCAGTGGTTCGACAGCCTGAACGCCGATGACCAGCAGAGCTTTGCCGATGCCTGGCCGCTCATCAAGGCCGATGCCGAGACCCTGCTGACCGACAAGGACAGCATGACCGGCCGCATTGAAGATGCCGGTCTGGATGCCAAAGAGCTGCCCGGCTGTTCCGAGGAAAACTGGAAAGCCCTGGCCGATGTCATTGACGTACTGGTCCCGGCTTCCAGCGAGTATTGATCGCTCCGTCTGCCCCTGAATGCAAGAGACATAAAAATAAGCCCGACGTTGTCGGGCTTATTTTTATGTTCAGATCTTCTTCAGGGTGTACTGGCGGGTGCCCATGCCGATTTTTTCGGCCTGATCCAGCGTTGCCTTCCACTCGACATTGGGGTTGGAATCCTTGAAATTGTCGTGGTGGCAGTTCCAGCCGGGCTTTGCAAGGTTCTGGCCCAGTTGGCTGTTGGGCAGGGGCTGTGCGTTCAGACAGGCATCGGCACAGGCCTGATCCAGCGCCACGGGGTCAAAGGAGGCAAACATGCCAATATCCGGCAGGATGGGGGCATCGTTCTCGCCGTGGCAGTCACAGTTGGGGCTGATATCCTGCACCAGACTGATGTGGAAGCAGGGGCGGTCTGCACAGACGGCGGCGGCGTACTCTGCCATCTTGCGGTCCAGCTCCTCGTTGGCGCTGCTGTCGATGGAATAGATGGCATCGGAGCCGCACTCCTTGGCGCAGCGGTGGCAGCCGCGGCAGAGCTCCTCCTGCACGGCGGGCTTACCGGAGGAGTGCTGCTCCATCTTGCCCGCACGGGAACCGCAGCCCATGCCGATGTTCTTGATGGCTCCGCCGAAGCCAGTCGCTTCGTGGCCCTTGAAGTGGGTCAGGCTGATGAAGATGTCGGCATCCATAATGGCGCGGCCGATCTTGGCGGTCTTGCAGTATTCGCCGTTGGGCACGGGCACCTCAAGCTCATCGGTGCCGCGCAGGCCATCGCCAATGATGATCTGGCAGCCGGTGGTCATGGGCCAGAAGCCGTTTTCCTGCGCGCAGCTCAGGTGCTCCAGCGCATTCTTGCGGCTGCCCGGGTACAGTGTGTTGCAGTCGGTCAGGAAGGGCTGGCCCCCCTGCTCCTTACACAGGTCTGCCACTACCTTGGCGTAGTTCGGGCGCAGGAAAGCCAGGTTGCCCAGCTCGCCAAAGTGCATCTTGATGGCCACGAACTTGCCGTCCATATCAATGCTCTTGATGCCCGCCGCAATGCACAGGCGGCGCAGTTTTTCGGTCAGGCTGGTGCCCACAGGACACCGGAAGTCGGTGTAATATACAGTCGATGCTTCCATAGGGATCTCCTCCGTTTTTGACAATTTCAGGCGCGGCACTTTCCCGCTGCCGGGTTCTCTCTTTATGGCTCCAGTATAGCACAAGGCCGGGGCCGGTGCAATTGCCCCAGGGCGCAAAAAAGCCGCCCGGGCGGGCGGCTGGGGGGTTGGGAGGGATTTACGCAATGGCGGTGATAGCGGCCACAGCCAGGACGATTAGGCCCAGCACGATGCGGTAGAGGCCGAAGAACTTGAAGTTATGGCGCTTGACGTAATCCATCAGGAAGCGGATAGCTGCCAGACTGACCACGAAGG